>Ga0116219_10000251_pt1 | contig 56739 bp, 54 predicted proteins | sample Sb_taG_4_FD_91019 | JGI IMG/M metagenome (GOLD analysis project Ga0116219, IMG submission 91019) | Peat soil microbial communities from Weissenstadt, Germany - Sb_50d_6_BS metaG | ecosystem: Environmental > Terrestrial > Soil > Wetlands > Peat | place: Germany: Weissenstadt | collected 2010-09-21 | reverse complement strand
CAGCCCCATAAACACTGGCCAGACCCGCAGTTCAAACAGATTTCAACCGGGTAGGGATGCAAATCACAAGAAAAGACACTGCAATGCGGCGAATTTCAACAAGTTCTTAGGAGCCCACAAAGGGATCGCCGCTGCGAGGTCGCTCACGTTGACCAGGAACCTGACGCAGCCAAGCTCACGAGCACCGCCCTGGTCCCTAATCCCTATTCCCTATTCCCTGATCCTTACTCCCTGCCTTCACGCAGCGTATTCATCTCCCGGTTTCCAACTCACCACCTTGACCCCTGGCGCGACCAGGGCCGCCAGTTGTTCCGGCGTGCCCGTGAGCGGCGGGAAGGTTCCCCAGTGAATGGGCAAGACTGTATTTGGCGCCAGCAGGCGGCAGGCAACCGCAGCTTCTTTCGGCCCCATGGTGTAATGACCGCCGATGGGCAGCATGGCCACCTGCGGCGCGTAAAGTTCGCGAATCAATTGCATGTCGCCAAACACTGCCGTATCTCCGGCATGGTAGAGCACAGGCCCTCCGTCGACGGCCAGCACAAAGCCTGTGGCTACGCCGACATAGTGCGCGCCCTTTTCGTCGGCCGCGGCAGCGGAGTGCTTGGCGTCAACCATCGTGGCGGTCACGTCGCCGAGAGTGACCGAACCTCCTAAATTGAAGCCGATCGTTTCGGTCATACCTTTGCTCGCAATGTAGTCAGCAAGCTCATAAATTGCGGCGACCGCGGAGCCGTGCTTCTTCGCGACCGGCACGGCGTCGGAGATGTGGTCGCCGTGGCCATGGGTCAACAGAACGTAGTGGATCTTCGACGGCAACACGAAATTCTGCGGATATTTGGGATTGTGCGCAATGAACGGATCGATCAGGAGATTGGTTCCCTGGGCAGTTTGGACGAGCACGGTCGCGTGCCCAAGCCAGGTAATGCGCGTTTGCTTTGAGCTCATCATGTCTCCTTGGAATGGAGCTATCAGCTTTCAGCCATCAACTATCAGCTTCCAACTCTAAGCTACCAACCGCAAGTGGAAAGCCTTTAGGTCGTTTGCGTCTGCTATGTGCCGGTACTTTGCGCCGGGAATTGACATCCCGTTGCACAACCCGCACGCTCGGAAGCCCAGGCTGAGAGCTGACAGCTGCCTCATGTAATTCCCTCTTGACTCGGTTGCCGTTTCCACGTACTCTCATAAAGGCGAATATATGGCGAAAGTCGATACGCTCTTCCCCATCCTGCAGCCCTCCCCCTTGGCCAGCCTCGCGCGCGTCGCAGCCGAAGCTCCGCTCGATTCAAGCGGTTGCCTCACCGAATATCGGCCGCTTGCCAGCCGCTCCATCCTGAACAAAACCACGTCAAACCGCGGGCTCCCATTCACCCACGCCATCAATCCCTATCGCGGTTGCGAGTTCGCTTGCCGCTATTGCTACGCGCGATATACCCATGGGTTTCTTGAACTTACGCCGGAAGACTTCGAGCGAAAGATTTACTTCAAGCAGAACGGTGCCTGGCTCCTTGAGCAGGAATTGGAGCGGCTGAAAGCGGGAACCGAAATCTCCATCGGGACCGCTACCGACCCCTACCAGCCTCTGGAGCGCAAGCTGGCCATCACCCGATCTCTACTCGAAGTATTCGCGCGCCACAGCGGATTCCGCCTGGGAATCGTGACCAAGTCCACCCTGGTCGAGCGCGACATCGACCTGCTGAAGCAGATCGCCCGGTCGAACCGGCTCACGATCCACCTGACCGTGACCACCATGGACGCAAGGCTGGCCCGCAAGCTCGAGCCGCGCGCTCCGCGTCCCGATCTGCGCATCCGCGCAGTCGCCCGCTTGCGCCAGGAAGGGCTGCGCGCCGGCGTGATGTGCTCCCCCCTGATGCCGGGAATCACTGACAGCCGCAGATCCATCAGCGAAGTGGCCAGGGCTGCCGCGGCCGCCGACGCCAGCTTCTTCACCGCCGGAGCGCTGTTCCTGAAGCCGTGCTCGCTGCCCACATTCCTTGCATCGATCCGCGAGCATTTTCCCAGCCTGCTCGCGTCCTACGAGCGGCGGTATTCCCGTAGCGCCTTCGTCTCCGCGAAGTACAGGCGCCACGTAACGGATCTCGTGGAATCCGTTCGCCGCGAGTACAAGCTAGGCCAGCGTCACACTTGGGAAGACCCAACCTCGGTTACCGAGCAGGAAAGCTCGGCCGTAGCATTACAACCATGGCTGCCGTTCGCCAGCTAGGTGGATTGGGGAAAAGCGCAGGTTCACCAGCAGCTCTGGATCGAGGATCCTTTTCCCCCTGCTCCCTCGCTCCCTTTCTTTTTCACCTCGTCATGATGACTTCAGACACCGCGTCCTTGGCCAGGAATTGCCGGTGGCCGCCCCAGCCAGCAAACAACCGCTCAATACTGCGGTTGGTAAACGCGCGCTGGATGGGTTGCTGCTCGGTGAGCTGCATCTCAACATCATCGGAAGGGGTCAGATGGTAGCGAAATCGCACCGTCTCTTCGCCATGCGTGCTCGTATGAAAGAAGGCGAGAACCTGGCCGCCGGAATTCATTGATGCGTGCAGATGCGCAACCACCGGGGCGACAAATGCTTCAGGCAGATAGTCCAGCTCAGTCCAGAGCAGGACGATGTCAAACATGCGTCCGGAGAAGGTGAGCGCCTGGTCCAGGAAACCTTCCACGTTCAAGATCGGTTTGTCGTCGTCGTCCGTGCCGATCCGCCAATCCTGTCCATAAGCGTCATGAACCAGGTCGGCGAGAAACACGCTATGGCCAAGGCTGGTGAGGTAATTGATGTTGTTGGGCGAGGTATAACCGGCGTCGATAATGCGCAGGCCCGGTTCGGCCTGCAATCGCTTGCGCAATACCGCCCACGCGCCGGAGTGGCGCGGTATGCGGGGACCGCTGAGGCCCGGAGACGATGCAGCTGACCCGCTCTCCTGTTTCTTGTCGAACCAAAGGCGCACTACCCTGATTCCCTCTTTCGGCCAAACGCATGGTCCCGTGGCCCAGCCGGCGTATTCCTATTCCTGCGCCGTCATGCTGCTGTGTGGCGCGTTTGCGCCCTCGGGGCTTTTTGAGGCACCCTGAGTCAGGTCGACCTTGCCGCGGAACATGGCATTGTCTTCAATAGCGAGACGCAGCGCACGGATATCGCCCTCGAGGTTGCACCCGGCACGCAGTTCCACGCGGCCGCTCGCCACCACATTCCCCTGCACCTTGCCCATAATAAGCACGTCTCGGGCAGTCAGGTCCGCCGCAACATTCGCATTGGGACCGATTGTCAGCCGGCATTCACCCAGGTTGACAATTCCTTCGACGCGGCCATCCAGGACCAGGTCCTCGCTGCCCTTCACTTCACCGCTGATCACGATCGTCTTGCCAATTCGCGCGGACGCATTATCCAGTGCCATAATCTCGATCCTTCCGTGGGGTCTTGGTTACCGCATTCCGAGGTACGTCCCCTCACACCGCAACTGCCGAGAGGCCCTGCCCGAACTATACGCAAAGCGCCCATGTTGCTTCAATTCGACCGCGTGAATCTGAACAGTTTTTCGCACCCGGCAAGGCACTCCCGCAGCAAGTTCGTCCGGATTGCCTGCTGCGAAGCCGCGAAAGCCTTCCCAGCTAAACTAAACGATGTGCAGCCACATTTCCGACTCCTCTTCCTGCTGGCATGGGCCATTCCTGCTGCGGGGCAGCCTGCCTCGGGAGTGGATCAGGATTTGACGCCCGCGCAGGGGCAGGCGCTGGTGGAAACAGCCCTCGCCAACGAGCTGCGCGCGGCCCAGGACGCAAGTCACCTGATGCGTTACCGGCTGCGCAAGACGAGTCCGCGGCTCACCACGACCAAGGAGATTTGTGAATCCAGGGACGGCGATGTTGCCCGCCTCATCTCGACCAATGACGGCCCATTGAGCGCTGCCGACAAGCAAAAGGAAGTGGCGCGGCTCCAGGAACTGCTCGGCGACCCCGGCAGACAGCGCCGTCGCAAACAGGCGGAGGACACTGACGCTGGCCGCGCAATGAAAGTGCTGCGCGCACTTCCCACAGCATTCGATTACCAGTACGCGGGCACGGCCGAGAGTGCCGACGGCAAAGTGGAGAAGTTCACTTTCCGGCCCAGGCCCAATTTTTCGCCTCCAGATTTGGAGACCCAGGTACTGACCTCCATGGCAGGCGAAATCTGGATCGATCCTGCACACCAGCGCGTGCTTCGGCTGGAAGGCCATGTGCTGCAGGATGTGGACTTCGGCTGGGGAATCCTGGGAAGGCTGAATCACGGCGGCTGGATCGTCATTGAGCAGGCAGACGTGAGCGAGGGTCAATGGCGGATCGTCCATTTCCAGATGGCCATGAGCGGCAGGGTCTTCTTCAAGTCCAGGATCTTCGACACCATGGAAGAGGAGACCCATTTTGAGCCGGTGCCCGCCGGCCTGGATTACCGCACGGCAATTCAATCGCTGCTCGCCGGGCCGTGAAAAGGACTCGATCATCCCGCTTGCAGCGGCTCTAAAAGACGAAGCGGCGACCCCCCTCTCGAGATGCGCCGCCTCGATTTTGCCGTATGGATCGTCGTCGAATCGTCCGCCGAGGACTGCGCGTCAACTTCCCCTCTTGATCTCTATGAGCACCATAACGAGTGTGAACAAAGTGAGCGATTCGATGAATGCCAGGCCGATGATCATGAACGTCATCAGGCCGGCGCGCGTCCCCGGGTTGCGGGCAAGCGCTTCGGTCGCCGAGCCGACAGCTCTGCCTTGTCCCAGGCCGCAGAGACCAGCCGCCAGGCCCATGGCCAGACCCACGCCGATCGGAGCAAGGTTAGCTGGGGCCGAGCCGCTGTCTGCAAATACAGGCATGGCGAAGCACAGAGCCGCCAGCGCCATGAATACATTTTGAAGTTTCCGCATTAGTTCTCCCGCTTCCCTTGAATTTGGCCGCCAGTGGGTGGTTGAGGCTCACCGTGCTGGCCCCCTCACGCTTGCGACCGTCCGTTTGCCCGGAGCGGAAGCGCCCTCCGGCGGAAACTTTTTGACTAGTCAGTGGTCAGAACTTGCAGATGCCTGGAATCAAAACGGCTCGCGCTGCAAAGAAAGATCTGATCACTGACCACTGTTCACTGTTTTAATGCTCTTCTGACACTGCCAGGCCCAGATAGATTATCGACAGAAGCATAAAAACGTACGCCTGAATCAACGCCACTGCGAAGTGCAAACCCAGAAAGGCCGTCGGCACCAGAAGTGGGATCAGGGAGAAGAACGCCAAGGTTAGCATATCGCTGGCCAGCATGTTCGCATAAAGACGGATCGTGAGCGACATCATTCGGGCGAGATGGGAAACAATCTCAACCGGAAACAGGAGCGGCGACATCCACCAGATCGGCCCGGCGAATTGTTTCGCATAGCCGATGGGTCCGTGCACGCGAAGGCCATGGTAGTTGTAGTAAAGAAACGTGAGCACCGCAATGCCCAGCGGTACCGATGGATTGCCTGTCGGAGTCTCCACACCAGGGAAACCGATCAGCAGACCGATCAGGTTGTTCAACACGATGAAGAGTCCCACGCACGTGACGAACGCCTGGAATCGCTCATAGCCGTGCCCGATCACCGATTCGGCCTGGCTTCCGGTGAACTCGTGGATCATTTCGGCCACCTGCTGGGCCGGATTGGGTTTCTCTACCGAGAGAGTGAGCCGCACAATGAGAAAGAAGACAATGAGGCCAAAGACAACCAGAAACTCCAAAGCGAAGGTGTTGTCGATCGGTGTGGCCGGATGAGCGGGATGAAGCCCCACGACCCGCATGGCGGCAGCCACCATGGGACCGAATAGTTGATTTAACAGGCGTGTGAGCGCGAGCGATTCCTGCATGAAAATTGCGTCTTTCCGTTCCGTTTGGATGAATCCAAAAGGACTGCACCGGCATTCACTCCCGAAGCAGGCGAAGCGCCTCCCAGACAATGGACAAGACCGCAAGGGCCAAGCCGCAAAGGAGCGCTACACCAGAACCCCGGAAACATTTCAGGCTAACATAAATGGCAGCCCCAAATACGATGAGCCGGACGAGAAAGAAGATCACAGCGACCATCGTCCCGCGCTGAACCTGCTTTTGGTCCATTTTGGCAACGATGAACCTCGCAAGCCGGCGCCATTCGAAGATGCTCGCGGCCGAAATCGCCGCGCCCGTGGCCATCATGGCAGCGTTACGCCAGCCCGAGCCGATCCATAGCGTCAACGACGCAAGCCCGCCCAGAATCACCGTGATCCGGATCGCTCTTTTAAGCAGGGATTCCAGATCCTTATCCGTCATGTCGGCTAATGGATGAGTTTCGTCCATCATGATGGCGTGTTTGAGCCGTCCCTTTCAGCCCCATTCCCGTTTTTGCCGTCCTCTCCCGAACCGGATGTGAACACGATCGCCATCCTGATGACGCCGACAAGCCCGGCGATGACGCCGAAAACCGCGCCGGCAATCGAAATCCACGTCTGATGCAGCATTCGATCAAGCCCAATTCCGGCCACCCAACCGATGAAAGCGGCACACGGCAGCACAAGCGCAACCTGGATCATCTTCTCGGCCTGGATCCACGCGCCCATCAAGCTGGGGCCCCCGTCAGGCCCGCGTTTGGATTGCTGTGGCGAAAGCATGCCCGGAGCGCCGTTTTGCTGCTTCTTCTCCGGAATGGGTTTGTTATAGGGCACTTTCGTGGTTATACACGCCGAGGGCAGGCGGGCGCGAATGGGTAAGCGCTGCCGTGACGAACACTTTGTTTTCGGCAACAGGCACGTCGCAGCAGCCGCGAAGATCGCCTCGCGCGAGAAGCATCAACCTGCGCCGGAGTACCCCAATTCGATTATTTCTTTTCCGAGTGCCCAATGGCAAAAACGGCGTACAAGGTCACGTTAAACTCCACGCGCCGGGAGTTGATTGCAAGCTGCTCCCCGCCCGGCTGCAGCGGACCGTTGACCATAACGGAGCTTCCCATTGCATAACCACCTGCGAGGCCAAAAACGGCCCCCGCGTAGGGCATGGACCCCTGGTTGCGCGTGACGCTCACCAGTTCACCAAGAGGAACGCCAGCTTTTTGCGCGATCTGCTCGGCAATCGTGTGCGCGTTTGCGACCGCTTTTGCCGATGCCTGCGCCTCCAGCTCGCTCGGGTTGTTCACGATCCACTGGATCCATCCGCTCTCGTTGGCTCCTGCGTTGACCGCAGTATTCAACGTCTCGCTTGCCTGCTCAGGCTTCACGCGGATCGTCCAGGTCTGCGTCACCGTAAACTGCCGGCGTTGCCGCTCGTCGTCTTTGGCCGGGAACGGCTGCAATTCGTATGGCTGCGTGTGCTGCAGAACCTGGCTGGTGCTTTCAATCACGCTCTTCTGGATGCCCGAGCCCGTGAGCGCCTGCATGATGGCGTTCGACGTATCCACCGCGCTGGCATAAGCGGTTTTGGCGTCAGGCCCGTAGAGTTTGTAACCGACGCGCACCACGGCGAGGTCGGCATCGGCGGTTACCTGCGCCGTTCCGGTTACAGAAATCGTGCGCCGCTCCGGGCAGCACTGGCTGCAAGCATTTGTGTTGCACTGGCTCCACGCGATGGAACCAAGGCCGCCGAGGACAACCAACAGTAAGGCAGAACGAGACGTATTGCGCATGACGCACTCCGATTTTCCTGGATTTATTGCTGCCTACCCTTTTAGACCTGTTTCATGGCTTGTTTGTGCCCATTTTTCCACATTTATTTTGGCGGGCGACCGCGCGATGGCAATGGCGCAATCTGAACTGATACAGATTCGCGAGCCGCTATACTGGCCATTAGGCCTTTGAGACATTCAGGAAAAGAGCTCGCATGGAGTTCGAATCAGAATTTGAGCGCAATCTCTTTGAACTGCGCAGAAGCAAGCTCGAAGAGATCGTGAAGCTGGGCCAGGCGACGTATCCCAACCGCTTCCCTGCCCGGCAGGATGAAGCGGCGATCGCTTTGGCCGCGGTGCGCGCGAAATGGGACCAGGCGACGGCCGAAGATCTCGAGCGCGAGCGGCCGCAGGTTGCCGTGGCCGGGCGCATCATGGCCATTCGCCAGCAGGGCAAGGCCGGCTTCGCCACTCTGCAGCAGGAAGGCGCGCGGCTGCAGATCTACGTGCGGCTCGACGCGGTGGGCGAGCAGGCCTTCGCGCTTTACAAGCTGCTCGACCTCGGCGACCACATCGGCGTTACCGGCTATCTCTTCCGCACGCGCACCGGCGAGCTGACCGTGCACGTGGAGACGTTGACGTTTCTCTCAAAGGCCATGCTCTCGCTGCCGGAGAAATTTCACGGCCTGGCCGACGTGGAGCTGCGCTACCGGCAGCGCTACGTGGACCTGTTTACAAATCTCGACAGCCGCGAAGTCTTCGTAAAGCGCGCCAGGGTGCTCAAGGCGCTGCGGCAGTTCTTCGACGAGCGCGGGTACCTTGAAGTGGAAACGCCGATGATGCAGCCCATCGCCGGCGGCGCTGCGGCACGACCCTTCCGCACGCATCACAATGCGCTCGACATGGATCTGTTTCTGCGCATCGCACCCGAGCTCTACCTGAAACGGCTGGTCGTGGGCGGGCTCGACCGCGTCTACGAGATCAACCGCAACTTCCGCAACGAGGGCGTGAGCACGCAGCACAATCCCGAGTTCACGATGCTGGAGTTCTACCAGGCCTACGCGAATTACCACGACCTGATGGACCTGACCGAAGAGCTGATCAAGTTTGTGGCGATGGAAGTGAACGGGACAACGCTGACCACTTTCAATGATGTGGAAATCGATCTGGGCAAATGGCGGCGGTTGACGATGCGGGAGGCGATCATTCAATTCTGGCCGGAAAATTTTGGTCCTGCGCCTTCGCAAATCGATTTCGACAATGCGCGCAGGTTCCAACATTTCGTTGAAACATACAAAATGCCGGGAGACCCGTCCAGAATCGATTTCAGATTCAAGGAACTGATCACCGCCATCGAAACCGCGCGCGCGGCAATTGCGCCTGGGGAGAACATTGGAAGACATATTGCCGCGATATTCGAAGCCGTCGCCGAAGAGCACCTCATCGATCCAACCATCATTTACGAATTCCCCACAGCCGTCTCGCCCCTCTCCAAGCAGAAGCCGGACGATCTCGACTGGGTGGAGCGATTCGAGGTCTACATCGGCGGTTTCGAAATCGGCAATGCCTTCAGCGAGTTGAACGATCCGGTCGAGCAGCACAAGCGCTTTGAGCAACAACTCGCTGAACGCTTTCGCGGCGACGAGGAAGCGCACGCGATGGACGAGGACTACGTGCGCGCGCTGGCGTATGGCCTGCCGCCCACCGGCGGCGAAGGCATCGGTATCGATCGGCTGGTGATGCTTTTGACCGGCTCCAGGTCGATTCGCGACGTGATTCTCTTTCCGCTAATGAGAAAGACAGGGAACGAGGGAATAAGAGACCAAGGGAACGAGAAAGCGGAGGCTTCGAGCTAGCCCCGCGAACTCCGCTCAGGCACGGCTAGGAGCTAGAAGCTAGCAGCTAGGAGCTGCCTTTTTGAACATCCTCTTCATCGGCGACATCTTCGGCAGCGCAGGACGCAGAATCGTCCACGAGCACATCGGCCATGTGCGCGAGGCACACCAGGTCGACCTGACCATCGTCAATGTCGAGAATGCCGCAGGTGGCTTCGGCGTCACCCCGCAAATCGCCGAAGAGATCTTCGAGATGGGCGCCGACGTGCTGACCACCGGCAATCACGTGTGGGACAAGAAGGAGCTCTTCGACTACCTGAATTCTGCGGCGCCCTACACGCATGAGCGCCCACGTCGCGTGATTCGGCCGGCGAACTTTCCTCCGGGCTCGCCCGGTTACGGAATCTACGAAGGCAAAACCGCGGGCGGCGTGGACTACGCAGTCCTGCAGCTGCAGGGCCGCGTCTTCATGACGCCGATCGACGATCCCTTTCGCACCGCCGACTCTTTCCTGGCTTCCGTCCGGGCCAGGGTCGTCGTGGTGGATTTTCATGCCGAGGCGACCAGCGAGAAAGTCGCGATGGGCTGGTACCTGGACGGGCGCGCCACTGCGGTTCTGGGCACGCACACTCACGTGCCCACGGCCGACGAGCGCATTCTTCCCAACGGAACGGCCTTCCAGACCGATGTCGGCATGAGCGGCCCCTACGACAGCATCATCGGCGTCGAAAAAGACCTCGTGCTGCGCAAGTTCCTCAGCGCAATGCCCGGTAAATTCGAGGCGGCCAAGGGAAATCCCAGGATGTGCGCTGCGCTGGTTACCTGTGATCCCGCAACCGGCCGCGCCTCGGCGATCCAGCGCATCGCGCTCGGAGAATAAATCCCAGCGAGCTTCGAATTCCGGCCAGGCACACAAGAAGGGCAGTCCGCCAAAGCGAACTGCCCTGATTGATCCCAAAAGCATTGCGCCGGGCTGCCGTTATTCGAGCGTCCCGGCACCGTGTTTACATCCCCGGGTGATGCGCAGGTGAAGGCTTTACGGGACGATGCGCAGGCCCCGATTTTTGCGGCTGCTGAACGAATCCCTGGCCCAGCACAATTTGCGCCGAAGCCGTGGCGGAACCCGTAGCGGCAGCGGCCTTGGTATAGGAGTCGTAGGTGCCGTCCAGTTCCATGCCGGGCAGATATTTGAGTTCGACGCCAGCCTGCGGGGAGTCCTTGCAGGCGAGGGGCTCCTTCAGGTTCACGATAAAGTCAGCCTTGTGGTTGTCCTTCGCATCCTGCGTCACCGCAACGTCAACTTCCGTGATTGCAGGCTCAATCGAAATCTTGTGTATGCGCGCCGGCGGACCGGTCAACTCCTCACCCATTGCGTCCGTATCAGCCTTCGCGCCGTTGGTCGTAATGTAGTCCTGCGCTTCTTTCACTTTCAGCTCGGAAGGCGGAGGAGGAACGGCGTTGCATGCCACCGGATTGTTGAGCTTTACCACGTAATCCTTGGGCTTCACTGAGGCCGCCGTCGTCACCGAAATCTTCAGCGTCGTAGCGGGATCTGAGATCACAATGCCGGGAACCGGAGTCTGCTGGCCCTTCAACAACCCCCACAGCCCGTTGGCATCATCGGGATTGCCATTGGCCAGGATGTATTCCTTGTCTTCCAGCCCCAATTGCTTGGGGTCGCCGGTGGTATAGGCGTGATGCGCCAGGTCCGCAGGCGTCGGCGCGGGGGCGACTGTGAAATTCGCCGGCGGGAACAGGGATGCCTGGGCCTGGGTCTTGATGGCGTTGATCTGCTGCGTGATCTGCGCATCGCTATCGAGAGTGCCGTGGTAGCGCTTGTACCAGTAATCGAGCTGAGGTTGGATCTGGGCCTTGTAATTCGCCGGCGCAAAATCCCACGCACGAGCGTAGAACCAGATCGCTTTCACTTCGTCCTTGTCCGGACCCGGCTTGGCGTACGCCGTCGCAAGCTGCAGCGTATCCTGGAGGCAAGGACCCACCTTCGAGCAGTCGTCGGGCGAATAAAGATTCAGGTCGGCGGTGTACTCCTTGATTGCGCCGGCATAGTCCTTCTTCGAAACCAGATCGTCATAGGCGATTGCCGAATCGAATATCGGGAATGCTCCGGCGGTCAACTTCTTCCAGTCTGCGTCCGCCATATCCGAAGGCTTTGGCGCCGACAGTCCCTTCTGGGCCAGCGCCGCTGCGTCGTCGCAAGTCTGCGGATCGGTGCTCATACCCGACGCGTCGAGACTCTTGCCGCATTGGCCCTTCTTTACGTAGACAGAGATCAAGATGGCCGGCATATCGTTCGGATCTATCTGCAACAGGCGGCTCGCCGCGCTGAGGACCTTGTCCGGCTGGTTCGATTGCTGATAGCACTGAATCAGTTGGTTGAGAACCGCCTTTTTCACGACGCTCTGTGGGTAGGTCTGCAAAAAGCTCTCGCCTGCGGAGCATTTTTGCGCCGGATCGGTTTGAGTACTGAAGTTCTGATAGGCATTGAATTCGGCCGGATCCTGAATGGTGATCTGACCGGAATCCTGAGCTCTCAGCGCAGGCGTGGAAACAAGGCTCATGCTTGCCAATGCCATCGCAGATGCAAAGACTAACTTCTTCATGCAATGCTCCTGGGAATTGCCGAAATGGAGAATTTGATTCATTCGCTCGCCCGCGAAATGGGCAACCGCTCCGCACGACGGTTGAGCGCCGGGGTGACGGTTACTACGATACCACGGCAACCAATACTGCGTAGAGGGATTATATAGAAAACCACGGTGCTCGTGACAAGCACGAATCTGCCGTTCACATCGGCCGTTCCACACCTCGGTAACGGAACCGCTCACGACTTTTCGCAAACGGTTCCGGCGCGTCCGATTTCATCGTGAACCAGTACGATCCCGGGCGATGAACGGGCCTATTGGAGCAGCCGCACCAGTTCTACCTGCTCGGCTAGGAAGGCGTCGTGGCCGTGGTCGCTCTTCATCTCGCGGTAATCGGCATCGGCGCCGGCTTGCCGGATGCTCTCCGCAAATCGCCGCACTTCCTCGCCAGGAAACAGCCAGTCAGAGGTGATGCCGATGAAGCTCAGCCGGGCTTTGATCCGGCTGAAAGCATCCTGCGCTGAAGCGTACCCGCGCAGCGGATCCCACGTGTCCATGGCGCGCAGGATCGCCAAATAGGCGTTGGCATCGAAGCGTTCGATGAATCGCTGGCCCTGGTAGTCGAGGTAGCCGGCAATGTCGAAACGCCCGCCGGTCAGGCCGCCAAGTTTACCGTCCGCCGCCCAGGGATCTTCGCCGCTGCGGTTGGGATTGCGGCCGAATCGCTCGTCGAAGAGTGGAGCGGACTTGTAACTGATCATGGCGATCTGGCGGGCCAGGGCCAGCCCGCGGCGCGGCGGCCGCTGGGGCAGGTAGCGTCCCGCGGCCCATTCCGGGTCGTGCTGGATGGCCTGCCGCTGCAGATGATTGAGAGCCAGCCCCATGGCAGATAGCGGCGTAACACCGATGACGAGCGCTCGCTCCACGCGGTCGGGATGAAGGATCGCCCATTCCAGCGCCTGCATGCCGCCGATCGAGCCGCCCAGCACCAGCCGCAATTTGCGGATGCCCAGCGAGTCGAGCAGCCGCGCTTGCGCCATCACATTGTCGCGAACGCCTACCAGAGGAAAACCCGGCCCGTAAATTTCGCCTGTTTCAGGATTCATTGAGCCGGGCCCCGTGGAGCCGTAACAGGAGCCCAGCATATTGATGCAGATGACGAAGTCGCGCTCCAGCGACAGAACCGCGCCGGGAGCAAAAATCTCGGGCCACCAGGAGCCCACCAGGGCTGAACCCGAAAGCGCGTGGCAAACCAATACGGCATTATCCCGCGCCGCATTCAGCCGGCCGTAGACGGCGTAATGCAGCGTAGGACACAGAAGCGAGCGGCCGCACTCCAGCGGCAGGGAGCCATCCAGCACGAAGTCGCCTTCGTACGTCGGCTCCACAATTCTCGATCCCGGCGGCGACGCGCCGCTCCGGCTAAACGTATCGGTCATAAAAATTAGCTGCTAGCTACTGGCTCCTGGCTTCTAGCTTTTGCTTCTGTCTTTTAAGCTTGCGCCCTGAATTGAAGAATCCGGGTCCAAACACTGCCCCTTTACAACGAACTTCGAATTCATCACGACAAGCCCCGCCGCCCAAAGGCTAGAAGCTAGTAGCTAGAAGCTAGGAGCTGCCTCTCCTATTTTGCCGCAACCGCTTGGGCTGAGCCCGCAAACGCGTGCCCATTCGCAGCCTCAATCGCCTTGTCAAGGTCGGCAATAATGTCCCGCACATCTTCAATGCCCACTGAGAGCCGCACCAGCTCCGGTGTCACGCCGGTGCTTGCCTGCTCTTCGATGGAAAGTTGCTGGTGGGTGGTTGAAGCTGGATGAATCACCAGCGACTTGGCGTCGCCGATGTTCGCCAGCAGCGAAAACAGCTCCAGCGTGTCAATGAGCTTTTTGCCTGCCTCGTAACCGCCCTTGATGCCGAAAGTCACCAGCGACGACTGGCCCGTCGGCATGTACTTCTTTGCCCGTTCGTAATAGCGGCTTGAGGAAAGCCCGGGATAGTTCACCCACTCCACGCCAGGATGTTGCTCCAGGTGTTTGGCTACCGCCAGCGCGTTCTGCGAGTGGCGCTCCATGCGCAGATGCAGCGTCTCAATACCTTGCAACAGCAGGAAGGCATTGAACGGCGAAAGCGCCGCGCCGGTGTCGCGCAGTCCCTGCACGCGCGCTTTGAGGATGAATGCCAGCGGGCCGAAGGCCTCGGTGTAACGAAGGCCGTGATACGAAGGATCGGGCTCGACGAATTCCCTGAAGCGGCCCGAAGCCGCCCAGTCGAACTTGCCGGCGTCCACAATCACGCCGCCGATGGCCGTGCCGTGCCCGCCGAGAAACTTCGTCGCCGAGTTCACCACGATGTCCGCGCCCCACTCGATGGGCCGCGTCAGAGCCGGCGACGCACAGGTGTTGTCGATGATCAGCGGCAGCTTGTGCTCGTGTGCGATTCTAGCCATGGTTTCGATGTCGGCAACGTCGAGCTTGGGGTTGCCGAGCGTCTCGGTGTAGACGGCGCGCGTCTTGTCGTTGATGGCCTTGCGCAAGCCGTCGAAGTCGTCGCCATCGACAAAACGAACCTTGATGCCCAGCTTCGGCAGCGTGTAGTGGAAGAGGTTGTAGGTTCCGCCGTAGAGCGAAGTGGTGGAGACGATCTCCTCGCCGGCCGCGGCCAACGTGATGATCGTCAGCGTCTCCGCCGCCTGCCCTGAGGCGGTGGCCAGCGCCGCCGCTCCGCCCTCCAGAGCCGCCACACGCTTTTCAAACACGTCGGTCGTCGGGTTCATGATGCGCGTGTAGATGTTGCCGAACTCCTGCAGCGCGAACAGGCGCCCCGCATGGTCCGCGTTCTGGAAGAGGTAGGAGGTGGTCTGGTAAATGGGCACGGCGCGCGAGCCGGTGGTGGGGTCAGGGAATTGCCCGGCGTGCACGGCCTGCGTAGCAAGTTGATACTGCTTTGGCTCCGACATATTGATCTCCTTCAGGTTCGTTTGATCCTTGTTTCGTTTGATCCTTGTTTCGGGGACGGCGGGGAAGCCGCGGGCCGATCGTTCCTGGGGCCCCGCTCACGGTTCCTCGCCGCTTCAATGGGAACCCACAATGAAAACGGCCCGCATCCTTCTTGGGACCGGGCCGCCGTTTCTGATCGGTGCGCCGCTAGCGCATGCGCCGTTCAAAGGCCGGACAGACGGGTCCCCATGGCATACACATGCACATGGCCATGACCACAATCGCGCAAGCCCATGAAATCGGCATGAACGCAGTATCAAGGCGAGATGGCGCGGGTGTCAAGCAAAGACTAGCCTTGCCGGAAATCGGCCCGTCGAGCGTTCTTCTAGTCCCTGGTCCCTGAGTCCTGAGTCCCACGTTCCATCGGTCGCAGTTTCACTTCGGTTTCCCACCAACCAGCCTGGCCGCGGCAAAGGTACTATGGCTCGCAAGATGCGCCGCAAGCCTGCCCTCGCTTTTCTTTGGATTGCGATTCTGGTTCCGTTTGCGTGGAGCGCCTCTGCGCGCGCAAACATCCCCGCAATCCGGCGTCCTCAACATCGAAGGATTGGGCAGAGGATATGTCGTGCTCGATCGCCCCTGGCAATTTCACATCGGCGACGACATACGCTGGGCCCAGCCGGACATCGACGATTCGCAAGGCCAAGGCGGATGGGAAACGATCAAGCCTGACCTGCCCTGGGGTGCGCAGGGCCACTACGCGCAGGCGGGCTATGGGTGGTACCGCCTGCATCTCCACATCATCCCCGCTCCGGGATTCAACGGTAGTTTCCAGTTGCTGATTCCGGCCGTCTCCGATGCCTGTGCAGTCTACTGGAACGGTGCACTTGTTGGCGTCTATGGCTCGCTGCCCCCGCATCCCTCATGGCCGGCTCTAAACGCGCCCGCCACATTCAACCTGCCCGGCAACCGTGATGGCGTGATCGCGATTCGCGTCTGGACGGGGCCGCTCGGCTCCAGTTCGGCGGGCGAAGTCGGTGGCCTTACCAGAGCGCCGCTCATTGGCGACTCTCATTCCGTCTCCGCCTGGATCGGCACATGGAACTTTGGCTTTCTGGAGGGGACACTCTATAACAACGCGCTCAACGTTCTTTACTTCGCCGTGGCACTGGCAGGCATTCTGCTTTGGCTGCGACGCGGCAACGAGACGCTGCTTCTGTGGTTCTCCATCTTTGCCGGAGCGCCAGCGATCTGGACCTCCATATTCACGATGCGGATTCCAATCTCGAGCCAGTTTGCCCAGTTCATCGTGCAGCCCCTGTGGCAGCTTCGCAACGTGGCCCTGTGGTTCTTGCTCATCGACGTGCTTAACCTGCGCGGACGCCGCGGGTTAGTGCGGTGGGCGAAAATTTTCGCCATTGCAAGCCTGAGCGCTGCGTTCCTGGATGGGTGCTTGATGTACGCACCTTCGACCTGGTTCTCACCGAATACGGGCGCATGGATTGACGTCTTTTTTACCGCTTTGATCAATCCCTGCGATCTTTACCTGCTGGTGCTCGTTGCCTTTGGATTCCGGCAAAAACTAGACTCTGTGCGCTGGGTGCTCGCCATCAGCGCGTCGTTATCGCAGTTGCTCACCGTGGTTGACGCAACCGCCCAACAAGGGCAGCGGTTCACGCACTGGACCCTCTCTCAAAAGCTCAACTCGACTCTATTCCACATCGGCCCTGTCTACTTCACCGCGCAAGCCTTGCTCGACCTCCTGCTCTTCGTTTCCATTGTTTACGCGGTCTATCGCTACTTCAGCGACCAGCAGCGCCGCAAGGCCGTCCTCGAGCAGGAACTGCAGAGCGCGCGCGAATTGCAGCAGGTGCTCATCCCGGAGAAGCCGCCCACCTTGCCGGGCTACACCATCTCCACGGCGTTTCAACCGGCGCTCGAAGTCGGCGGCGACTTCTTCCAGGTGATTCCCCTCGAAGGCAGCGCCGCCGGCTCAACGCTCATTGTGCTGGGCGATGTCAGCGGCAAAGGCCTGCGCGCAGCCATGGCGGTTTCGCTCATTGTCGGCGCAGTACGCGCCCTGGCCGAGGCAACCTCCAGGCCGGCCGAAATCCTTGCCGGGCTCAGCCGCCGGCTCTACGGCCGTCTCCAGGGCGGTTTCACCACGTGTCTCGTCCTGCGCCTCGATCCCGACGGAGTTTGCACCATCGCCTGCGCTGGCCACCCCGCGCCGTACTTGAATGGTCGCGAGATCGAATTGCCTGGGGCCCTACCCCTCGGCATCGATCCGGCAATTGCGTATGAGGAAGTTCGCCTGCAGATCAACCCCGGCGATCGCTTCGCGCTTTACACCGACGGCCTGCTCGAGGCGCGCGCACCTTCCGGCGAGATCTTCAGCTTCGAGCGCATGCAGTCGCTCTTCGCCTCGCATCCTGACGCGGCACGCGCCACTGAAGCTGCAGTCGCCTTCGGCCAGGAGGACGACATCACTGTCCTCACCCTCACGCGATCCCTCAGCGCGTAAGCGCCACAAACGCTACTCGTCAGCTTTCCAGATGTAGGCGTCGGGTTGTGGCAGGCCCACGTGCGCCAGCACGCGATACGCAAATTGGCGCGCCATCTCTTCCGAGCCAGCCGGGTGGTTGTAGAACGCGGGAATGCACGGAAAGATCGTTGCGCCGGCCTCGGCCGCCAGCGACATGTTGCGAAGGTGGATGCGGTTGAAGGGCGTCTCGCGCACACAAAGAATCAGCGGGCGGCGCTCCTTGAGCGTGACGTCGGCAGCGCGAGCGATAAGCGAGTTAGCCAGGCCCAATGCGATGGCCGCCAGCGTTCCCATCGAGCAGGGGAGAATAATCATTCCATCTGACGGATGACTGCCGCTGGCGATGCTTGCGCCGATGTCGGCGTCGGCGTGCTGAACGATCTTCTTCGGGTAGGCGCCGAACAGCTTTTTGAGTAGATCGGTGCGGCCCGAAACGCCCAGTTCTTCCGCCAGCACGCGCAGCGAGTTTTCCGAAGCCACAAAGTGTACGCGCGCCACGCGCTCATCGGCTTCCAGCGCACGCAGCAACTCGCGCCCAAGAATCGCGCCCGAAGCTCCGGTGATGGCGACGGTGAGATGCATAAGTGCAGCTTGTAGCCTCTAGCTCCTAGCTTCCCAACACCCGCTTGAAGATCGCATCGACATTCCCGAGCTGGCGTGTATAGTCAAACGCCGCCGCCAGCCTCTCCGCGCTCAGCAACTTCGCAATCGCCGCGTCGCGCGCCACTTCTTCGCGGAAGTTCAGATCTTCTTTCCAGGCGCGCATCGCGTGGCCCTGCACAAGCCGGTACGCGTCCTCGCGCAGCATCCCCGCCTCGGCCAGGTCGAGCAGCAGTTGTCCGGAAAAAATCAGCCCGCCCGTCGATTCGAGATTCTTCTTCATCCGTTCGGGATACACGAGCAGGCGATCGATGAGATCCGTCGTTTTGGCGAGAAGATAATCCACCAGGATCGTGGAGTCGGGAAAGATGATCCTCTCGACCGATGAGTGCGAGATGTCGCGCTCGTGCCAAAGCGGAACGTTTTCCAGCGCTGCCTGCGCATTGCCCCGCAGCACGCGCGCGAGGCCGCTGATTTGCTCCGAAGTAATCGGATTCTTCTTGTGCGGCATGGCCGAGGAGCCCTTCTGCTTCTCGCTGAAGTACTCCTGCGCCTCGCGCACCTCGGTCCGCTGCAGGTGGCGCACCTCCACGGCGATCTTGTCGAGCGTGCTGCCGATGATGGCGAGCGTGGCGATGTACGCGGCGTGCCGGTCACGCTGAATCACCTGCGTGGCCACCAGCGCGGGCTTCAGTCTCAGCCGCTCGCAGACTTTTTCTTCCTGTTTTGGACTGAGGTGGCCGAAAGTGCCAACCGCGCCCGAAAGCTTGCCCACGCGCATGTCTTCCGCTGCGGCGTCGAAGCGCTTCAGGTTGCGCTCCATCTCGGCATACCAGTTCAGCAGCTTGAGGCCGAAGGTCGTCGGCTCGGCGTGGATGCCGTGCGTGCGGCCGATCGTCGGCGTGTGTTTGAACTCGAGCGCGCGCCGCTTGAGCACCGCCAGCAGCGCCGTAATTCCCTCTCTGATCAGCGCCGAAGCCTCTTTGATTTGCAGCGCCTGCGCGGTATCGACAATATCGTTCGAGGTAAGGCCATAGTGCAGCCACCGCGACTCGGCGTCGAGTCCCTGCGCCTTGAGGCTGTCCGCTACCGCCGTGGTGAAGGCGATCACGTCGTGCTTCACCTCGGCCTCGATCTCCTGAACGCGGGTGGCAGATACGGTGGCCTTCTTTGCAATTGCCTCGGCGGCCTCGGCCGGAATCACGTCGTCTTCAGCAAGAACCGCGCTCGCCGCCGCCTCCACTCTGAGCCAGTAGCGGTACTTGTTCTCGTCCGTCCAAATGGCGCCCATCGCCCGTCGTGTATAACGTTCGATCAAAAGAATTCTCCTCGAATCAGCTTGCAGCCGGTAGCTTGTAGCCCGCAGCAACCAGCGAATAGGCGCCGAGAACAGCAGAAGCTGCAAGCTACTGGCTTCAGGCTCGTCAGCCGACTGACCAACTCTAAATTGTACGAGGGACAGGCTCTTACTCGCGAGGAATCTCGGTGCCCCAACCTTGCGACGCCTTTGATTTTTGTCGCAAGGCCGGGATGGTGCGCGGCCCGACTTACCCGCGAACGATTCCCAGTCGCTGGCGCAACTCGTCGAAAAGCAGCCCGCGGCCGGGCTTGTAAGGCTGGAACCACTCGCCGTCGATCACCAGTTGCGGAACCGCGCGCTTGCCCACGTGGCGCAACACCTCGGCCGATGCTGCCGGATCGGTATCCACGTTAACTTCGGTGTAGGCAATGCCATTGGCATCGAGGAATTGCTTCGCGGCCCGGCAATCCCGGCACCACGCGGTGGTGTACACCTGCACGTTCATGGCGTCATTTTACGGCGTTCATGCTGCTACGATCTGTGATGACGGCCACCCGGGAAAACGATGTCCGCAGATGAAATCAAGGCGCTGCTGCAACTGCAGCCGCACCCCAAGGAGGGCGGCTGGTACCGCCGCACTTACACCTCGGATGTCAGCGTCGCCCTGCTGCGCGGCGTGCGCCCCTACGGCACAGCGATCTACTACCTGCTCGAAGAAGGAACGTTCGACGAGATGCATATGATCGCCTCCGATGAGGTGTTCCACTTCTACCTCGGCGATCCGGTGGAGATGCTGCTCCTCTACCCATCAGGGCAATCGGTGCTTTTGACTCTCGGACAAGATTTAGCGGCGGGGCAGCGACCGCAAATCCATGTTCCAGCGGGCGTGTGGCAGGGCGAGCGCATGGTCGAAGGCGGGAAACTGGCGCTCTTCGGCTGCACCGTGACGCCCGGCTTCGATTTCGCCGACTACCGCAGCGGGAATTATGCGGAGCTGGCGGCGGGCTGGCCTCAAGAGGCCGCGCGGATCAGGAAGCTGACGAAAGCCTGAGCCGAAGCAAGGCTTCTTGGGCACCCCAAGCGTCTAACAAGTCACAATCCCCGGAAGGTTTCCGGCGAGAGTCCGGCTCTCCGTAGGAGCGAACTGTGAAACGTCTTGCTTCAGTTTTGCTTGCCCTGTTCTGCAGCACTGCACTCGCTCAGGATGCGGTGTCTACCTCTGTGCAGAGCATGATGAAGACGAGCGTGTTTGCATTCGGTGGTGTCGGATTTGCCGGAAAGACTTCTCAAGGCGAACTTGACTTCAGAGTTATTCAATCCCAGCCATCCGCAATCGCCCTTAATGGCTTCGAAAAAATCTTCGCCGGCGGCGATACCGAAGCGAAAAGTTACGCTCTCCTCGGAATCCGGCAACTCGATGGCAAGCGTTTCAAGGAGCTGCTGCAATCATTGCAGGGTTCGCAGCAGAAAGTCGTGACCATGCATGGCTGCATTCTTGAAAAGCACAGTTTTATGGATATCGCAAGGGCAATTGACTCGGGAAGTTATGACGGATATTTGAAGTCTCGCTAGTCATTGCACCCGGGCCTGCGCAGAATTTCGCTCATGTCTGCGCGACTTCACTACCTGCGCTCCCGAAAAAATCCCCGCAGCAACTCCGCCGACTCCTCCGCGCCAATTCCCTGCTCCACCTGCATCTGGTGATTGAGCTGCGGATGATTGAGCACCGAAAGCACCGACCCGCACGCGCCGGCCTTGGGATCGGCGGCCGCAAAAACCAGCCGGTCGATCCGCGCATGAATCATCGCTCCGGCGCACATGGCGCACGGCTCCAGCGTCACATAGAGCGTGCAGCCGGTCAGCCGGTAATTGCTGACTGCCTTGGCTGCCGTGCGCAGCGCAAGCATCTCCGCATGCGCTGTAGGATCCACGTGCCGTATCACGCAATTCTGCGCGCGGGCAATGATCACGCCGTTGAACGCCACCACCGCGCCGATGGGCACCTCGCCGCCTTCGGCTGCGAGCCGCGCCTGGGCGAGCGCCGCGTCCATGGCTTCCCGGTCGCTCATCATGGTTTCGATGCTAACGCCGCCGGACTTGCTGCCGGGCCGGCCACCGGCTGCTGCTGCGTCATGCAATGCAGCGCGCCCAGTCCCCAGATCAGATCCACGCAGTGCACGCCAATCACCTCGCGATCGGGGAAGGCGGCGGCCAGAATGTTCAACGCCACCCGATCGTTGGGATCGTGAAATGTCGGCATCAGCACCAAGCCGTTGGCGACATAGAAGTTCGCGTAGCTCGCCGGCACACGCTGTTTGCGAAACACAATGGGCCGCGGCATCGGCAGCTCGACAACGGTGAACTGCTTGCCGTCGAGAGTCCGCGCGGCCTTCAAACGTGCGAGGTTTTCCGCGAGCGGCGCGTGGTTTGCTTCGCTGGTGTCCCTCTCCACCGTAGCGATGATCGTCGCCGGTGCGGCGAATCGCGCAATGTCGTCCACGTGGCCGTGGGTATCGTCGCCGGCGATGCCTCGTCCCAGCCAGATCACCTGGTTGATCCCAAGATAATCATGGAAGACGCGCTCCAGTTGCTCGCGGCGAATGCCTGGATTGCGCTGCTGCACGTCGCTGAGGAGGCACTCTTCGGTGGTCAGCAAAACTCCGGCGCCGTTCACATCAATCGATCCGCCTTCCAGCACCACCCTGTACTTCGTACCGTCCCGGTTTTGGACAACTGGTTGCCACTGCCTACAGCCCAGTAGCTTCGTCACCCGGCCGGGAATCTTTACATCGAGGCGCCAGTCGTCGTACTTCGCCCATCCGTTGAACCGCCAGTGCGTAATGGCGACCTTGCCTGCGGAGTTGCGGACAAAAATTGGGCCGGAATCCCGCGTCCATCCGCGATCCGTGGGCCAATGGTGAAAGGTTACGGCATCGAGTTTCGCGCATCCCCGCTCGAGCATGCTGATCACGCGCCGCTCCGTCGCCGCGTCTTCCACGATCAGATGCACGCGCTCGCGTGCGGCAAGCAGCCGCACGATCTCTGCATACAGCCAGGGGATGGATTGGAATTTTCCCGGCCAGTCCTCGGGATTGTGCGGCCATGCGAGCCACGTCGCCTCGTGCGGCTCCCACTCGGCCGGCATGCGGTAGCCCAGCTCACTCGGCGTTTTTCCGCCCATCAAGCCAGAAGCAGGCTTGAAGGGGGCCCGTTTGTTTGCTGTTCTCGATACGGGCATCGTTATTTGCGCTCATTGCCCGGTATTTGCGTGTGCGCAACATCCAGAAAACGCTGTGTGATCGGCGCATACGCATCCACGCGGCGATCGCGCAGGAAGGGCCAGTTGCGCCGCGTCTCTTCAATCAACGCCCGGTCCACCTCGCCCAGCACAATCTCCTCTACGTCGTGACCGGCCTTCGCAATGACGCGGCCAAAGGGATCGGCCAGAAAGCTGCCGCCCCAGAACTCGATTCCCTGCCCCGACGCGCGATTGCCCAGCACCTCGCCGTTTGCCAGTTTGACCTCACCATGCTCGAGGCCAACGCGGTTCACTGCCGCCACATACACGCCGTTGGCGATGGCGTGCGCGCGCTGGATGGTCCGCCACGCATCGTATTGCGCCGCGCCGTACTCGTCTTTCTCCGCCGGGTGCCAGCCGATCGCCGTCGGATAAAACAGCACCTCGGCGCCCTGCAACGCTGTCAGCCGCGCGCCTTCGGGATACCACTGATCCCAGCAGACCAGCGTGCCCACGCGGCCCGCGGCCGTATCCACAGCCTGGAACCCCAGATCACCCGGCGCAAAATAGTACTTTTCGTAATAAAGCGGATCGTCAGGAATATGCATCTTGCGGTAGATGCCCACGATTTCGCCCGTGGCATTCAGCGTGACCGCCGTATTGTGGTAGAGCCCCGGAGCGCGCCGCTCAAACAGCGACGCCACAATAGCCACGCCGGCTTCGCGTCCTACCGCACCCAGTTTCTCTGTCGACGGCCCCGGAATCGGCTCGGCCAGGTCGAAAAGCCTCAGATCTTCTCGCTGGCAAAAGTACTGCGTGCGGAAAAGCTCCGGCAGGCACACGATCTGCGCGCCTAACCGCGCCGCCTCGCGAATATGCTTGAGCGCGGACGCAAAGTTCCCCTCGGGATCCGCGCCCATCCGCATTTGCACCAGGGCGACCTTAAATTTTTGCGCAGGATGACTCATTCTTCGTCTTTCGAGTCCCAGTCACCGCTCCTGATGACCGGCAAAACAAGGCCGACCCCGCCGTGGCGGAATCGGCCTCATCGCTGTTGTGAGAATCGACCGCTATTCGTCCAGGATCAGCACCGCGGCGGCAATGGTGGTAGTCCACTTGCCGCGCTTGTCGCCCACTGCCGACTGTGTGATGTTGCTGGTGCGGACGATCTTGTTTGAGATGCGATAGATCTCTTTCTTTTCGTCCCAGCTCGTGTCGGGATCGAATTCCAGGTCGAGCGTCGTAGCCAGCATCTCGGCGGCCAACTCCTCCGCGTATTCGCCGGCCTGATCTTCGGTCTCGCCGTAGCTATGGTGCTCGCTCAGGTAGCCATAGGTGTTGCGGTCAGCCGGGAGGGCCACGCCGATACTCGAAGCCAGAAGCCGGTGCGGCTCGCGCGTCGAGTTTTCCGCAATCACGGCAAACGTTACTTCGCCGTCACTCAGAAACTTCAGGCCTTCCTTGCGCGAAATCAGTTTGCACTGCGGCGGAAAAATCGATGACACGCGCACCAGGTTTTGTGAGGCAATGCCGGCATCCCGCAGCGCCAGCTCAAAGCTGGTCAACCGCTCCTTATGCTTGCCCACGCCCTTGGTGAAAAAGATCCTCTTTGGGACCATGCTTTTTCCCAATTTCGATGTACCCTCCGTAACTTAAGAAATTGCGGCTGTTAGAGAACGTTCCCGCATGAGTCTATCGCATCCCGCCCTTCGCGAACAGCATTTCCTCTATTTTCATTTGAGGTTCACACCCGGGGGCTTTCCGGTGCGCCGCCGACTTCCCGCCGGACGGTCAGCCGCGACGCGAAAACTCTGCCCGGCGACCCTCTGCCGGGCCGCAATTGATGCAACTTTCCGGCGCCGGCCGCGTTTAATCAAGAATGAAGAGATCGGCTGTTTGGCTGGGAATTCCCCTCGCGTGCACGGCTCTACTTGGCAGCGCCGTACTCGCACAACCTCCCTCAGGTACATCCGCGCCCCCCGATCCTGGCTCCGCGCCGCCGCCGGTCGCCGACATCGGCTCGGCGATTCTCGAGTGGGTCCCGCCCGTTCTGCAACAACTGGGCACTCAGGCCGTGGCCCGGGAGAGTTTCACCCTCGACCGGTCGATGCTCGCCGCGGCCGCCGGCATGATGCCCGACACCGACGAAAACGTGAAGCAAGCCATTGCCAAGCTGGACGGCGTCAGCGTGCACACGCTGCGCTTTGCCCAGCCCGGTTCGGCCGATCCAGCCCAGGTTGAAGCAATTCGCCAGGCCTATCATCTCCGCGGCTGGAAGCACGTGGTCAGCAGCGGCAACACGGGCGGCCCAGTCCACGTCAACAACATCGATGTGTGGGTCGTGATGGACGGCGCCAACCTGCGCGGCGCGGTGGTCCTGGTTGATACACCCAAAAGCCTGACGCTGGCCACCGTGGCCGGCAATCTGGATCCCGTCGATCTTCTCCATCTGCGCGGGCATTTCGGGATTCCCCGTTTTGATGGAGACGGCCTCAACCACCAGGACAGGTAACTCGGCATGCGCCCGCGGAGCCCGCGAGCTCAGATTGCTGTCAAGATCTTCAGAAGTCCTGACCGTTGCATCTGCGTAGCCGGCTGCCTGCGAATCCCCCTTGCCAAAGTGCTATATTCAAGCCGGATATTCTTGCCGGAGTTTTCGATCCATGCAAATGGGAAGGCTGATCTGGGCCCTTCTCGCGGTGGTTGCTCTGGGAGGCGCTGCGCAGGGGCGGGTCAAAGTAATCGAAGACCAGCGCGGGTCTCTCAAGACGCTTACCAGCATTGGCGATGCGCTCGACTCACCTGATCATCATCCCGTGCACGTTCTCTATGTGCATGGCATCGATCAGGTCGGAGGAGGTGACTCCTCGCTGCTGCGCCAATCCATCTGTACCAGGCTCAAGTTATGCGACGTTGCCGATTGGACGAACGCCGGCACCGAGTTTGCCGACAAAGGCGAATTTGCTCCCGGCTTGCCGCCTCCCGCGTTGGAATATCTGGGCAGCCCGATATGGAATACCCCGGAAGAGTGGAGTGCCGCTGCGCCATTCGTCGTGCATTGGATGGTGCACCTCCGCGGCCATCGCACGCCGCTGGTCGTGGATGAGATCAACTGGTGGCCAATCGCACTGTCGCTCAAGTGCCGTCGCGTCATGATTCCCGAGGCGTACCTCGCCGGCCCTGACCAGCGCCTGCTCAGCGTCTGCTCCGACAAATCAGCGCAGGACCCCGAGGGCTTTGGCCGCTTCTATCCGTGGATCGCGCCGGAGCAGGTGGAAAAGCTGGAGAATATCCGTCCGCATTCCGTTCTGCTCAACCGCGCATTGAAGGACACTCTCGTGGACTGGGGTCTTGCCGATGTGCTGCTGGCCACCGGGCCGTTGGGCGGCATCATGCGTGACGGCGTACGACAACTGATTGCAAAATCGGCCGCCTTCGATCCAACCCAGGCCGAGGCCCCGGGCGGCGACGGGCGCGGAAAGTATAACTGGAACGCGCAGCTGAGCCACACCATATTGGACCAGGAATTTGTCGGCGTGACCCACAGCCTGGGCAGCTATCTCCTTTTCAATACGCTTTCACTGGAGAATTCCGGCCCGACGCCCGCGCAGCAATCGGCAGCGGATGCAGCCAGGATTGCCAGGGAGGAAAATGCGGTCCGGTACATCTTTGAACGCACGTCGATGATCTATTTCCTTGCCAACCAGCTTGAAATGCTCGAAATTACGAATCTCGAAAACGCGCCGCCTGCTTCCACGACCGCTAATCAATCGCGCGGGCTTGCTCCGCCGCCGGTTCCTATCAATCCAGCAGCGAATTTCATATCGCTTGTCAATCAATGGAAAGAAATGCAGACCAACTTTCAGGCGGGCCTGCACCCCGGCAACACCGCAGCGCAGCAAAAAGTTCAGGTGGTGGCTTTCAGCGATCCCAATGACGTGATGACGTTTCGCGTGCCTCGCATCGGCGACGTCGACGTGATCAACCTCTACGTGCAGAATGCAACGCGATGGTTCGGTCTGCTCGAATCGCCCAGCGGGGCGCACAGCTATTACGCCAAAAACAAAGCCGTGCTGCTGGTGATGTTCGGCGATACCGCGCATCAGGGCGCGCCAAACTGAGTCAGGCCCTCGCGCGATCCGTACCCGCCATTGCCACCGCTAAATTGCAGGTGTTAGCCTCAACTTTGGATTGTTCACGGAAGGGGCTTCCCTCAAACACCATGCCAAGCACGTACAACGGGCTGGAACTGCCCAAAAACGGCGCGCCAATCGAATACAAAGACGGGCAGTTTGTGGTGCCCGATCATCCCATCATTCCCTTCATTGAAGGCGACGGCACGGGCCGCGACATCTGGAAGGCGTCGCAGCGCGTCTTCGATGCCGCGGTGGAAAAAGCCTACGGCGGCAAGCGCGCCATTCGCTGGTTTGAGATCTTCGCCGGCGAAAAAGCCTTCCGCAAATTCAGCACGTGGCTCCCTGACGACTCAGTCGCCGCGGCCCGCGATTTGCGCGTCTCCATCAAGGGGCCGCTCACCACGCCGGTCGGCGGCGGCATTCGCTCGCTCAACGTAGCGCTGCGCCAGATTCTCGATCTTTACGCCTGCGTGCGGCCGGTCAAGTATTACCACGGCGTACCCAGCCCGGTGAAACACCCCGAAAAAGTCGACATCGTCATCTTCCGCGAAAACACTGAGGATGTGTACTCGGGCATCGAGTTCAAAGAAGGCACGCCCGAATGTGCCAAGCTCATCTCGTTCCTCAACGATGACATGCTCAAGGGCGGCAAGAAAAAAGTGCGCGCGGATTCGGGCGTGGGCATCAAGCCCATCTCCATCTTCGGCACCAAGCGGCTCGTGCGCTGCGCCATCAGGGGTGCATTGGAAACCGGCCGAAAAACTGTGACGCTGGTTCATAAGGGCAACATCCAGAAGTTCACTGAGGGCGCCTTCCGCGAGTGGGGCTACGAGGTCGCAACCGAGGAGTTCCGCAATCAGACCGTGACCGAACGCGAGAGCTGGATACTCGGCAACGTCGAAGCGAAGCCGGGCCTCTCTATTGAAGAAAACGCCGCGCTCATCGAGCCCGGTCTCGAGTTCGGCTCGCCTGCATTCCGCGAGTCGCTCTACGCCGAAGTCAAGGGAGTTCTCGATTCCATCGGCAAAACCCACGGCAACGGCGCGTGGAAATCGAAGATCCTCGTCAACGACCGCATCGCCGATTCCATCTTCCAGCAGATCATCATCCGCCCCGAAGATTACAGCGTGCTCGCCACGTCGAACCTGAATGGCGATTACATCTCCGACGCGGGGGCGGCGCAGGTGGGCGGCCTGGGCATCGCGCCCGGCGCCAACATCGGCGACGGCTACGCGGTTTTTGAGGCCACGCACGGCACCGCGCCCAAGTACGCCGATAAGGACGTGATCAATCCCGGCTCGGTGATTCTTTCTGGCGTCATGATGCTCGAGTTCATCGGCTGGAAAGAAGCGGCCAGAATGATTGAGAGCGCCATGGAGAAGACCATCCAGCAAAAGTTTGTCACCTACGACTTCGAGCGGCAGCTCACCGGCGCCACCAAGGTGGGCACCAGCGAGTTTGCCACGCGCATGATTGGCAATATGTAAGAACAGCTTCAAGCTGCTAGCCACTAGCTGCTAGCGAGACAGTCAGCTTCGTAACAGGGCACGACTTCAGTCGTGCGGCAAGATTCCTAATAAGGCAACGGGGCTTTGGCCCCGAGCAACAGATTGTCCCGATGGAGAAAAAGAATGCGTAAAAAAGTAAGCATCGTCGGCGCCGGCAACGTCGGCGCCACGACTGCACATTGGATTGCGGCCAAGGAACTGGCCGATGTGGTTCTTGTTGACGTAGTTGAGGGCGTGCCCCAGGGCAAAGCGCTGGACCTGCTCGAAGCCATGCCCATCGAAAAGCGCGACGTGGCCATCGCAGGCTCCAACGACTACGCCGCGACTGCCAATTCCGACATCGTTGTCATCACCGCGGGCATTCCCCGCAAGCCCGGCATGAGCCGCGACGATCTCCTGCACACCAACTACAAGATCATGTCCGACGTGGTGCAGAAGGTCGTTGCGCAGTCGCCTGAGTCGATTCTCATCATCGTCTCGAATCCGCTTGACGCCATGGCCCAGGCCGCCTTCCGCCAGTCCGGCTTCAACCGCGAGCGAGTCATCGGCATGGCAGGCGTGCTCGACTCTGCGCGTTTCCGCAGCTTTATCGCCGCCGAGCTGAACGTAAGCGTGGAAAATGTGACAGCCTTCGTCCTCGGCGGCCATGGCGACACCATGGTGCCGCTGGCGCGCTACTCCGCCGTCGCCGGCATTCCCATCACCGAGCTCATTTCACCGGACCGGCTGGAACAGCTCGTGCAGCGCACCCGCGACGGCGGCGCCGAGATCGTGAAGTATCTCAAGACCGGGAGCGCCTACTACGCGCCGTCGTCAGCCGTTACCGAGATGGCCGAGGCCATTCTCAAAGACAAGAAGAAGATCCTTCCCTGCGCGGCATATCTCGAGGGCGAGTACGGAATCTCGGGCTACTACATCGGCGTGCCCTGTAAGCTGGGAGCGGCCGGGCTCGAACAGATCATCGAAATCAAGCTGACGCCCGAAGAAGACGCCGTCCTGAAAAAGAGCGCCGCCGCCGTCAAGGAGCTCTGTGCCGTAATCGGCGTTTAATCCTGAGCCTCTTGCTCCTGGCTTTTAGCTGCGAATGAGACGGCATCGCCAGCTCGCCGCAGGGGGTTCAGGGCTGAAGCGTGAAAGCTGGGAGCTAGAAGCTAGGAGCTGGAAGCTGTTTCTATCAGTCCACTGACATGCTGAGCTGGTGACGCACGTCTGCGCCGCGGATCCAGAAGATCACATCCGTCGCGATATTCGACGCGTGGTCGGCAATCCGCTCCAGGTTCTTCGCCACTAGGATGCCGTTCATGGCCTGCTGCGTAGAGCCTGGCTTTTCTTCGATCAGTTTGAGCAGATCGCTGTGCGCGCGCCGGTTCATGCGATCGATCTCGTCGTCCATCTCACGCACCGAATCGGCGAGCCGCGCGTCGCCGTCCAGCAGCGCCTGCAGCGCCGTCCGGATCATCTGCCCGGCAAAGTCGCCCATGGCGCCAAAATCCACCGGCAACTCCACCACTTCCGAGCCAAGGATCTCCTTCGTCCGCCGCGAAATGCTCATGGACTGGTCGCCGATCCGCTCCAGGTCGCCGTTAATCTTGATCACTGCAAGGATGAACCGCAGATCGATGGCCATGGGCTGCTCCTTAGCCAGTAGCTCGTAGGCCATCTCGTCCAGCTCGCGCTGTGCGGTATCGATGGCCCTCTCGTTCTGCTTCACAAACTTGCACAGCCCCTTGTCGCGCCGCAGATAGGCATCCACCGCCGATTCAACGGCCTGCTGCGCCAGCGCGGCCATGGCCAGAAGCTTGTCTTTCAATTCGGCTAGCTGTTGATGAAAGTGAATACGCGGCACTTCGGTGTTTCCCCCATCGGACTATTGTGCACCAAGTCACGTTACAGGAGAACAAATTTCCGGGCGAGGACCACCTCTGTCATACCCCGAATTGGCCACTACGGGTGGCTCGGCCGCCGCTCCGGCATCTCGATTTTGCCCAGCAGAAACACATAGCCCGCTATGCCAAGGGTCAGGTAAATCGCTGCAATTCGGTAGGCCCAGGCATACGAGTGCGTGGCAGCCACCACATATCCCGTAATAATGGACGCCGCGATACCCGAAATCTGCCCAGAGAAGTTGATGATGCCGCCCACCTTGCCCACATCGCTCCGCCTGGCAATGAGCGACGGCACCGACCAGGCGACCGGCGATGCAGCGGAAAGGCCGCCTATCGAGATGCTGATCCAGAGCAGCGCCTGCGCGGCGTCGTGGGCGTGCGCTGCGCCCAGAATGCCCAGCCCGAACGCCATGCCGCCGATCAATACCACGCGGCGAACTCCGCTCGCGTTCCAGCCGCGCTGAACCAGAAAATCCACCATCCAGCCGCCGACGACAAAGTCCGCTGCCGACGCAATGAGCCAGGGCACGCTGGTGTACTCAAACGAGTGCAGCAGGTCAATGTGCAGCGCCGCCGACAGATAGCTTGGCAGCCAATATAGCAGCAGATAGAAGATGTAGTTGTACGCACCCATGCCGAGCGTCAGTCCAATCACTTTGGGTTGAGCAAGAAGACGCGCCAAAGGAGAGGGCTTTTCATCCGGGTCGAATGGCGCTTGATGCTCGGCAATGTGCAGGCGCTCGGCTACAGTTAATTTCGCGTCTTCCTCGGGATCGCGATAAACCCGCCAGAAGTAGAGAAAATAGGCAAGGCTGATGATGCCCGTGAAGGCGAAGCTCCAGCGCCATCCCACGTGAATCAATACGATCCCAATCAGCGGAACACCGATGGCCGAAGCAAGTTTTGCCGCTCCGTCGAAAAACGCCGTTGCGAAGCTGCGCTCGTGCTGGGGGAACCAAAGGCCGATGGCCTTGGCGTTGGCTGGAAATGTGGGAGCTTCGCCTATCCCTAGCAGCCAGCGCGCGCCGAAGAAGCCGCCAAGGTTGGGCGTGAGGGCCGCTGCAAACGAGGCCACGCTCCATAGGAATGTGCCGATGCGCCCCACGCGCCGCACCCCGAACTTGTCGAGCACCACGCCAATGGGCAACTGGCACAGCGCGTAGGTCCAGTTGTAGGCGCTCGATAGATATCCGAAGACGACGTTGGAAATTCCGAAGGCGACGATCAGTGAATCGTGCGAGACCGACAGGTTTACCCGGTCGAAGTAGTTGACCAGCACGCCGATGCCCAGCAGCCACGCAATGCGCCACCGACGGCGCGGCACGCGCGCTGATTGATCCTCAACTGCCAATCTGCCCTCGCGCTACAACATTCTCCAGCGTCCCGATCGGATCAATGGTGATGCGAATCCTGTCTCCCGCCGCCAGCGTGAACTCGTCCGGCGGCACAATCCCCGTCCCAGTCATCAAAAAAGTGCCGAAGCGAAACGTGTTTTCTCGGAAAAGATATGCGACCAGTTCCACTGGCGAGCGCTTCATCTCCTTGAGCGTCGTCGCGCCCGAAAACACCGTCTTCCCGTCACGCTCGATCTCCACGCGAATGGGCGTGGTCGCCGGCAACGGTTCACTGCTTACCAGGATGCAAGGCCCCAGCGCGCAACTGCGGTCGTAGACCTTCGCCTGCGGCAGATATAGCGGATTCTCGCCTTCAATATCGCGCGAGCTCATGTCGTTGCCGGCGGTATAGCCAATGATCTGCCCACGCGGATTGACGAGCAGCGTGAGCTCCGGCTCCGGCACCGACCATTTGGCGTCGCCGCGAATGCGCACCTCGCCGCCGGGACCGGCTACGCGGCTTGATGTGGCTTTGAAGAACAACTCTGGCCGCTCGGCAGTGTACACGCGATCGTAAAAATCGCCTCCGCCCGCGTCCTTGGCCTCAGCCATGCGCGCGCTGCGGCTGCGGTAGTAGGTCACGCCCGCGGCCCAAACCTCCTGGCTTCCGATCGGCGCTTCGAGCTTCGCCGCACCGAAATCCGCTGCCGGCCTTCCGCCATCCACAACTGATCGCAGAAACTCACCCAGGTTCTCATGCGCGACCAGCACATCCCAGTTCGTCTCCGGCACGCGGAAATGCCTTCCGCCTTCCTCCACATAAATCCCATTGCTGGTCCGGTACAGCTTCACGCCTTCTTCTCCAATCCGGAAACAATTGCTTCCACATCGTAGACGCAGCCGCCCCAAACGCCGCCGCTCGCCGTCACCAGCGCGGCCCAAAGGCGGGTATCTTCGGGCAGTTCGGGATGCGGCGCGAGATCCAGGCGCGCGCTTCGCTGAGCGAGCCGCCGCGAACCTTCTTCCGCGCTAAAAGCCTCGCCAACCTCACCCACCAGGTGCACTGTCCCCGCAAGCTTCGCGCGGTCGATCACGATCTCGATCTGGTCGCCGTCGCGTAGCTTGCCGATAGGCCCGCCGGCCAGCGCTTCAGGCGAGATGTGGCCGATGCACGCCCCAGTCGACACACCGCTGAATCGCGCATCGGTCAACACGGCTACGTGCTTGCAATGCGGCAATTCCTTTAGCGCCGCCGTAATCTGGTAAATCTCCTGCATGCCCGCGCCCTTGGGCCCGCTGCAGATCAAAACAATTACATTGCCTTTGATAATTTCGCCAGTCTTGATTGCTCGGATCGCCGCCGCTTCGGTCACGAAAACCCGCGCGGGCCCCACATGACGAAACACCTGATCTTCGTCGACCAAAGATGGATCGATCGCGGTGCTCTTGACTACCGACCCCTCCGGCGCCAGGTTGCCTATGGGGAAACAAACCGCCGACGTCAGCCCGCGTGAGCGTGCGCGATCGGGCGACATGATCACATCTTCGGGATCGATGCCGTCCAGCTCCTTTAGCCGGCGTCGCAAATCCGCCCGGCGCGGACTTTCGCTCCACCAGTCCAGGCACGTGTCCAGCGTTTCGCCGCTCACCGTTTTTACTTTCACATCCAGTAGCCCATGTTTGCGCAGTTCCAGCATGACCTCGGGAACGCCGCCGGCCAGAAACACCTGCACCGTGGCAAAATTACGCGGCCCATTGGGCAGCGCATCCACCAGGCGCGGAACCAGGCGATTAACCTCGACCCACTCTGCAACCGTGGGTCGCGGCAGGCCCGCCGCGTGCGCAATGGCCGGCACGTGAATGAGAAGATTTGTCGATCCACCGAAGGCAGCCTTCACGATCATTGCGTTGTAAATCGACGCGGGTGTAAGGATGTCGCCGGTGCCGATGCCAAGCTCATGGAGCCGCAGAATCGCGCGTGCCGAGCGCCGCGCGGCATCCAGCCAGATCGGTTGTCCCGATGGCGCAAGCGCCGTATGCGGTAGCGACAATCCCAGTGCCTCACCCACAACTTGCGACGTCGCCGCCGTTCCCAGAAACTGGCACCCTCCCCCCGGCTAAGCACATGCACGGCAGCCCACCTCCGCGGCATGTTCCAGCGTGATATGGCTCTGCGCGAAGCGGGCGCCGATCGTCTGTACCTTCGCCGCGTCTTCACCTTGCTCCGGCAGCAGCGTCACGCCGCCCGGAACCAGTACCGCCGGTTTCTTTCCCGACGATGCCAGCGCCATCATCATCGCCGGCAGTCCCTTGTCGCACGTCGCCACCCCGATCACGCCTTTCCGCGTCGGCAGCGAGCGCATCAGGCGGCGCAGCACCATCGCAGCATCGTTGCGGAATGGCAGCGAGTCCATCATGCCGGTGGTGCCCTGCGTGCGACCGTCGCAGGGATCAGTGCAGGCGCCCGCGAAAGGCGTGGCGCGCAGCGACTTCAACTCACGCGCGGCTTCAGCCACAAGCAGACCCACCTCCCAGTGGCCGGTGTGAAATCCCAGCGCAATGGGCTCGCCCGACTCCGCTCGCAGTCCGCCGTGCGTACTTAGGATGAGGAATTCGGGATCGAGAAGACGCTGGGGCTCCCAGCCCATGCCGGCGTTCTGTGTCAGGCCGAAGAGATTCCCCGAGGGCTCGGTGAGCAGCATCTCCGGGGTGAGCGGCAGCACTCCCGCAGGTCCAGGCGCATGCGTACCCACGCCAAGCAAGTTCGCATCCGTCGACTCTAAAACCGAACTGAATGAAATGCTTGTGATGGGGAAGCCCTTTCCGCGTCCAGTATAGTGGACCAAGCGCGGGCTTCCGAACGCCGTCCCTGGTGCGTAGATTGCGACAACACGCGCCGGTTCGGCGGCAACTCACCGTCGCGGCAAAGCCTAGTAAGCTGTCAGGCCTCCGTCAATCGCAAACGCAACCCCGTTGATGAACGATCCCTCGTCGCTCGCCAGATAGACCAGCGCATTCGCGACGTCGGCCGTGCTCGCCAGCCTTCCCAGCGGAATCTCGCCCAGTCTCTCCGCCTTGCGCTCCGGATCCTTGAACAGGGTCTGTACAAAGGGCGTCTCCACGGTGCTGGGGTGGATCGAGTTGCAGCGGATGTTGTCCTTCGCATAACGCACGGCCACCGACTTGGTGAGCATGGTCAGGGCGCCTTTGGTCGTCGTGTAGGTTTCATTCGTGAACTTGTGGCCCACCAAGCCGCATATCGACGACATATTCAGGATCACGCCTCCGCCCCCCGCTCTCATCATCGGAAGGGCGTGCTTGATCCCAATAAACGGACCCTTCACATTCACCGCGATCATGGCATCGAAAGATTCCATCGGCATCTCTTCAATGTTCTTCCTCACGTTGATGCCTGCATTGTTCACCAGGATGTCGAGCCGTCCGGCCCGCTCCATCACCGTTGCGAACGCCGCTTTCCAACTCGCTTCTGAAGTGACATCGAGCGGGACGAAGACCGCATCAATCGACGCGGCCGTCTTTTCTCCTTCCTCGCGATTGATGTCGCAAACGAAAACCGAGGCGCCTTCCTCGCGAAATCTCTTTGCGACCTCCGCACCGATCCCGACTGCTCCGCCAGTGACCAGGGCGATCTTCCCCGAAAGACGTCTCGGGCTCACTTGGCGCCCCCCTTGCGGACTTTTACTGCAGCGAGCTTTTCATAGAACTGGATAATGCCACTATGATCGTCGGTCTGCTTTCCGTCGACCTTGAGGGCCTGCATGATCTCCATGATCTGGCTTGTAAGCGGGATCGGGGTTCCGGTTTCGTGGGCGGTATCCAGCGCATTCTGCAGGTCCTTGATATGCAGCTCAATCCTGAAGCCCGGCTTGTAGTTTCCCTCGAGAACCATGGGAGCCTTCGCATTGAGGACGGTGCTTCCAGCCAAGCCGCCCTTGATCGCGTTGAAGACCCGCTCGGGATCGACTCCAGCTTTGGTCGCGAGGACGAAAGCCTCAGACATCGCGGCGATGTTCAGCGCGACAATGATCTGGTTTGCCAGCTTGGTCACGTTGCCTGCGCCAATTTCTCCGCAGAGAACCGCGCTGGCTCCCATCTTCAGCAGTACGTCCTTCACCTTCTCAAAGACGGCTTCCTTGCCGCCCACCATGATAGCCAGCGTTCCGTCGATGGCCTTAGGCTCGCCGCCTGAGACAGGGGCGTCAAGCATCTCGATTCCCTTCCTGCCCAGCTCGGCGGCCACCTCGCGGCTCGCAAGGGGCGCAATTGAGCTCATGTCGACGAGCACGCTTCCTGGCCTGGCCCCTTCGATCACACCGCCTTCGCCCAGAACCGCCTTCTTCACGTGAGGCGAATTGGGCAGCATTGTGATGATGAGTTCGTTCCGCGACGCCACGTCCTTCGGAGACGAACCGGCAGTTGCGCCCGCTGCCACCAGCTCCTTGACCGGGGCATCAACGATGTCATAAACGATGAGTGAGTGGCCCGCCTTAAGCAGGTTCTTCGCCATAGGCTTGCCCATGATGCCCAGTCCGATAAAGCCGATGTTCATTTTTTGTCTCCTTTTAGAAGCGTTCTCACGGTCCTGGCAACCTCCTCCGACGTGAGCTTGAAATGCGTGAGCAGTTCGCCGTACCCCTCCGCCGAGATGCCGAAAGTGTCGGGCACGCCCACGAATTCCACCGGCGCATGGCTCACTCCACGCAGCGCCTCTACCACCGCCGAACCGATTCCACCGATAATTGTATGCTCTTCGGCCGTGACAATGGCATCTACTCCGCTCGCGTAGCGGATTACCGCCTCCCGGTCCAGCGGCTTGATAGTGCTGATGTTGAGCACTCTAACCGAGATCCCTTCCAGCTCCAGAGCCTTCGCTGCCTCCAGTGCCTTCGAGACCATGATTCCTGAGCCGAAAATCGCCACGTCGTTCCCGTCCCGCAGCTTTGTCACCTTGCCGATCGAATACGGCTCGCCCGCCGGATAGACAAAAGGAAGATCATTCCTGTTGATCCTGAAGTACACCGGCCCCTGCCAATCCAGCATACAGTCCATCATCTGTTCCACTTCGATGGAGTCCGCCGGGCAAAGCACCGTCATGTTCGGTAGCGACCGCATCAAGGCAGCGTCCTCCACACCCTGGTGCGTCTTTCCGTCGCCAAAGTCCGAAAGCCCCGCGCTTGACCCGCAGATCCGCACAGGCAGGTTCGGAATGCAGATGGAATTGCGGAGCTGGTCGTAGGTCCTTCCGGAGGCGAATACCGCGAAGGAATGAATAAACGGGATCATTCCGGAAAGCGCGAATCCCGCCGCCGTCGAAGCCATGTTCTGTTCCGCGATTCCCATCTGGAAGTAACGGTCGGGAAACTCCGTCTGAAACATGACAGACTGCGTGGATTTCCCTAAGTCCGCCTCAAGGGCCACCACCCTCTCGTCCTTCTTTCCCAACCGGACAAGGCTGGCCCCATACGCACTTCTCAGGTTCGGCGAAGTCATTGCACCATCCTCCGGGATTCTTCGATCTCAGCGAGCGCCAGGTCGTACTGTTCTTTGGTCATCGCGCCATTGTGGAAAGCCGCCGTATTCTCGGCGAATGAGACGCCCTTTCCTTTAATCGTGTCGGCGATGATTACAGTTGGACCACCCTTGATCGCAGCCGCTTTGTCCAGAACATCCAGGATCGCGCTCACGTCGTGTCCATCTACGTTCAACACGTTCCACCCGAACGCCCGGAATTTGCCTTCCAGGTTCGGGATATCGAAGATTTCTTTTGTCGGGCCGGTTGCCTGGATCTTGTTTCTGTCCACGATGGCCGTCAGCGAGTCCAGCTTGTAGCGCGCGGCGGCCATGGCCGCTTCCCAAAGCTGGCCTTCGGCGAGATCGCCGTCGCCTATCACAACATACACGCGAGCCTGGCTTTTCTTGAGTCGCAGCGTCAGAGCCATGCCGGTCGCTATTGAAAGTCCCTGCCCCAGCGAACCTGTCACCGCCTCCAATCCGGGAGTCATCATGTCCGGGTGCCCTTGAAGGTTGCCGCCCAGGGTCTTCAACTTTGCCATCTCTTCACGCGGAATTACGCCCAGCTCCACCAGTGCCGAATATTGCACCAAAACAGAATGCCCCTTGCTCACCAGAAAACGATCCCGGTTGGGATCGTTCAGAGCTTTGGGATCGAAGTGCATCTTCCCGAAGTACAAAGATGCGACAATCTCAGCCAGTGAGCACGAACCGCCCAGGTGTCCCGCTTTGCCTACACCAATCATCTTCACGATGTCGGCTCTCAGGTCCCATGCGATCTTTTTTATTCGCTGAATCTCTTCAGGCTTTGCCATCCATCTCCCTCCGGCGAAGGAAATCCGCTCCGGCCGTCCGTTTTTGTTCAACGACAACACGCCGTGATCGATGCCTTCGACACCGGTGCCGGTTGACTCTGAAAAACGAATCAGTGTAGTCCTGCGATTCAGCCTCTAGGCGTGACTCAGATCACAGGTGAATCGATTTTCAAAGGGCTCCGCGAAGCTTCGGCCCTGCCAAAAAAGAGCTGCACGAAGCCAAGCCTCGCTTGTGCGCCGGCGCTATCTCAACCTGTGCGATACTGGCCTCGGGTTGGGAGCATGACTGCCCTCCTTCGCATCGCTCTGATCGCTGCTCTATCTGTCGCACCATGCCTTGCCCAGACAGGCACCGTCACTTTCTACACTCCGGGCAATTCTGTGAAAAGCACGGCCGCAGGTCTCCTTCCAAGAAGCCAGCAGCCCTTCACCGGCTGGCTCTTCGACGGCTCGCAGCCACTGGCCCACGTCCAGCCCGGCCGCTTCATGACCTTTCATCTCAAGCCCGGAGCCCATTCCTTCACCGTCCCCTGGCACTCAACCCAGCCCGGTAAGGAGCCGCTCGTGATCAACGTCGAAGGCGGCTTTCAACACTGCATCCGGCTCTCCGCAAAGATGACCAACCTTGAAGTGTTTCCCTTTCAGTGGCTCAACAGCGAAATCAAAGAAGTGCCCTGTCAGCAGGCGCAGAGCGAAGCGGCACATATGAAGCCCATCGACATCAAGCGGGTCGACCCAGCGGCCCGCACTGAACTTGGCCCCGCGGCAGCCTTCCCCGGCGACAGTCAGCCGCATTAGCTCCTTCACTCACCCCGCCGCCCACAGAACGACCCACACAAGATTCCCATTGTTGTGCCGCCCACCGAGCGGGATGCTATAAAGCTCATGTGCCCGGCAACAACTCCCACATCGCGGCGCAACGCGAGCCAGACTTGCGCCGCCGCTGGCTCTACCTGATGCCGGTGGTCTTTGTCACCTATAGCCTTGCCTATCTCGGCCGCTCCAACTTCGGCTTCGGCGCAGCTGCGGGAATGGCAAAATCGCTCAACATCACCGAGTCGCGCGCGGCCTTTCTTGCATCGGCCTTCTTTCTCGGGTACTTCCTTTTCCAGATTCCGGCCGCAACCTACGCGGTGCGCCGCAGCGCCACCCGGCTGGTCTTTTTCGCGCTCATCTGCTGGGGCATCTTCTCGGCACTCACCGGAGTCATCCGCGTGTACTGGCTGCTGGTCGCCGACCGCCTGCTGCTCGGCGTCGCGGAAAGCCTCATCCTGCCGTCGATGCTCATCCTGCTCACCAACTGGTTCACAAAGGCCGAGCGCTCCCGCGCCAACGCGATCCTTATCCTCGGCAACCCGGTCACAGTCACCTGGATGGCCGCGGTCACCGGCTACCTCATCCGCGGCGTCGGCTGGCAGATGACGTTCATCCTCGAAGGCATTCCGTCCATCGTGTGGGCATTTGTGTGGCTCGGTGTGGCGCGCGACCAGCCCGTCCAGGTGCGCTGGCTCTCTCGAGAAAGCAGCGGGCAACTCACAGAGGAGCTCGCGCGCGAGCAGACTTCTCTACCTCAATACACGAATTTCCTCGCCACCCTGCGCGTGCCCGGCGTCCTGCTCCTCTGCTTCCAATACTTCTCGTGGAGCTTCGGAGTCTACGGCCTTGTCCTCTGGATTCCGGAGATGATTCGCTCCGGCTCATCGCGCGGCATCGGGCAGGTTGGCGTCCTGAGCGCCGCGCCGTTCCTTCTCGCCGTCATCCTCATGCTCGTGGTCTCAGCCGTCTCCGATCGCACGCTGAACCGCAAGCCGTTTGTGTGGCCGTTCCTGATTCTGTCGGGCGTCGGCCTGTTCTGCTCTTTCGCCACGGCCGGCGATCACTTCTGGCTTTCGTATCTCTCTCTGATCGTTGCCGGTGGTGCCATGTATGCGCCTTATGGCCCCTTCTTCGCCATCATGCCCGAAATGCTGCCGCGCAACGTGGTCGGCGAAGTGATTGCGCTGGTCAACAGTTGCGGCGCGCTCGGCGGATTTGCCGGCACCTGGCTGGTGGGCTGGCTGCAGGCGCTCACCGGCAACGCCCGCGCCGGATTTCTCGCCATGTCGGTCGCACTGATCGTTGCTGGTGCGATTACGCTTTGTCTGCCGTCGACCCGGCGCGAACCGCATCCTGCGTAAACTGGCCGACCATCAGTCGCCAAATCCCCAACGGATTCTCGTTCTTCAGCTCCTCAGGCAGTGCCGCCTGGGGAAAATCCTGGAAACACACGGGCCGCACGAAGCGATAAATCGAGTACGTGCCCACCGATGTCGTTCGGCTGTCGCTCGTTGCCGGATACGGCCCGCCGTGCACCATCGCATGGCAAACTTCCACGCCCGTGGGAAAGCCATTCACGATCAGTCGTCCCACCTTCCGCTCCAGGATCGCAATCAGATCGCCGAACGCAGCGAGATCGGCTTCTGATCCGTGCAGCGTTGCGGTCAGTTGCCCTTCCAGTGATCGTGCCAGTTTTAGCGCTTCCTCGCGGCTCTCGTAGCGGATCACCAGCGTGCTTGGCCCGAAGACCTCCGTCGCCAATTCCGGCTCACGCAGCAGATCCTTGCCGCTGATCTGCATCACTACCGGGACCGCATACGAGCTCTTCGCTCCGTTTGAAGCGGTCTGCGCCACCGTCTCTACGCAGCTTTGCGCCTGCCGCCCGGCGATTCCCGACTGGTAGCTCTTCGAAATTCCTTCCGTCAGCATTGGTGTGATGGCCGCTTTCTCCACCTGCGCTTTTAACTCATCAACGAACATGTTGGCGTCCGCATTGCGCGGCAAAAAGACCAACCCTGGTTTGGTGCAAAACTGCCCCACGCCCAGCGTGAACGATCCGAAGAGGCCGCGTGCGATCTGTTCGCCGCGCGAGTATAGCGCCTCGGGGAGCACAAACACCGGATTCACACTGCTCATCTCCATGAAGCACGGAATCGGCTCGGGCCGCGCCGCCGCACGCTGCATCAGCGCCTTGCCCGCCGAGAGCGAGCCGGTAAACCCGACAGCTTTCACCTTGGGATGATCCACAAGCGCTGCGCCGATCTCCGAGCCCGCGCCAAACAGCAGTGCAAAAACACCCGCCGGCAGCCCGCACTCCTTCACACTGCGCGCGATCACCTGGCCGACCATTTCACTTGTTCCCGGATGCGCGTGATGCGCCTTCACGATCACCGGGCAGCCGGCCGCGAATGCCGCCGCCGTATCACCGCCAGCGACTGAAAACGCCAGCGGAAAATTGCTGGCGCCGAAGACGGCTACGGTCCCGAGCGGCCGCATCATCGAGCGAATGTCCGACCGCGGCAATGGCTTGCGATCAGGCTGCGCGGGATCGATGCGCGCATTCACCCACGATCCCTCCTCGACCACCTGTGCGAACAGCCGAAGTTGATTGATGGTGCGCGCCGACTCGCCTTTCAGCCGCGCCTCCGGCAGCGCCGTCTCGCGATTCGCCCGCTCTACGAGCTCCGGAACAATCGCTTCGATTCCATCCGCAATCCGCCGCAGAAACCGCGCCTTTTCCCGCCCGCTGAGCTTGCCGTACATCTCGAATGCTTCTTCAGCCAGGTCCGCTGCAAGGTTCAAGTCTGCCAGTGACGCGCAGCGATAAATCGGCTCCAGCCGCTCGCCTGTCGCCGGGTCGAAACCGTGAAACGTCGCGCCATCTCCGTCTCGCGACTCACCGCCGATAATCGAATAACCGTGCAAGGTCAACGCTGTCTTCTGCTCCAACATCATCCATCTACTCCCTATTCCCTGGTCCCTAATCCCTGGTCCCTAATCCCTGTCTTCCCCAATATCTTCGTGCCAAATCTCCGGATGCCCGGCAATGTAGCCCGCCAGCAGTTCGCGGCACTCACGGTTGTCGAGATCGATCACTTCCACGCCGTTCTCGCGCAGCCAGTCCAGGCCCCCGGCGAAGTTCCGGCTCTCACCGACCACCAACTTACCAATGCGGAACTGGCGCACCAGCCCGCTGCAATACCAGCATGGCGCCAGCGTGGTCACCATCACCAGGTCGCGGTAACTGCGCTGGCGGCCGGCGCGACGAAACGCGTCGGTTTCGGCGTGAACGCTGGGGTCGCCTTGCTGCACCCGCCGGTTGTGCCCGCTGCTCACCAGCTCGCCGGTGCGCGTAAACATAGCCGCGCCGATGGGGATACCCCCTTCTGCGAGCCCCAGCCGGGCTTCCTCAATCGCCACCGCAAGCATGTGTTCGTACAGTTCCACAAGATCACTCTAGCGCAAGGAGCAGCGGAGTTAGCTCCGGTTCGCTTTCAGCTCACGCTCAGCACCAGCTTCCCAAAGTGGCTGCCCTCTTCCATCCGCTCCAGCGCTTCGCGCGCCTGCGACCAATCGAATTCCTCACCCACCGGCCGCAGCTCCGCTTGCGCGATCGCGCGATTCATCTGCTCGAAATCCATACGCGAGCCCACGTAAATGCCGTGAATGCGCGCCATCTTGTGCAGGATGAGCGCAACCGGAAACGGCTCCGCTGATGGCGCGAGCACGCCGATCTGCGCCACGGTTCCAGCGGGACGAATCGCGCGCAGCGACCGCGCCAAGGTACCTTGGCCACCTACTTCCACCACCAGGTCTACGCCCTCGCCGTCGGTTTGATCGCGCGCCCATCGATCCCATTCGGGATTCTCGCCGTAGTTCAAGCCGGCATCGAGGCCCAGGCCCGCCGCGCGGTGCAGTTTCTCATGGCTCGATGAGATGCCCAACACGCGCGCACCTCGCAAACGCGCAAACTGCAGCGCGAAAATCGACACGCCGCCAGTTCCCAGAATCAGCACCGTCGAGCCCGGCTTCACATCGCCGGCCGCCAGCGCATTCCACGCTGTCACCGCTGCGCAAGGCAGGGTCGCGGCCTCCTGAAAGCTCAAGTGGTCGGGTATCGCGACCAGCCCCTGCTCTTTCAGCACGACATAGTCCGCCAGCATGCCGTCGATATCGCCGCCCAGCGCGCCGCGAGCTTTGGCCGCGGCAAATGGCCCGTCGATCCAGTTCTGCATAAAAATGCCGGCCACGCGGTCTCCCTGCTTCCATGCCGTCACGCCGGCGCCCACGGCTACCACCTCTCCCGCGCCGTCGGAACACGGAATGCGGGGCAGCTTCATCCTGGGGTTGTATTGCCCCTTCACCACCATCAGATCGCGATAATTGAGTGAAATCGCACGCACGCCCACCAGAACCTCGCCGGGTCCCGGCGCGGGCGTAGGCCTCTCCACAAACTCCAGAGAATCAATGCCAAACGCTGAAACTTGCCACGCGCGCATTTGAAAATCGGCTCCTTTCGCTGGGTCGCTTCGTCAGTTTGCGGGACGCAATCGTGCAATTCCCACGTAGAATGAAGATATGGCTCGTGGATGGGAAAGTAAATCCGTGGAGGAGCAGATGGCAAATGGGTTGGAGAACCACGGCGCGAATCCCGCGGCCCCGGCGAATGGTTCTTTATTCGTGCGGTCGAATTCCGGCGACCGCTTGATGAGCGAAGAGGAACGCCGCGCGGCGGACCAGCAGCGTGCTGCTCGGGAACGCCAGCGCCAGGCCCTCAGCCTCCAGCGCGAAAGCATCCTCTCGCAACGCACATCAAATCCAGGCCGCCGTGCCGCCCTTGAAGCCGCGCTGGCTCACATCGAGGCGCAGCTTCAGGCCATGAACTAATCTGCCGTTTCGAAAGAATCATTTGCTTCTCTCGGACGATTTCCACTTTCAGGCGTAAGGCTGTGCGCGAAAAGTGCGAAATGTACGCCTTTCGCGTCAGCCAATCTTCCTCTTACGGCTCGCGATGAATCAGCAGCGTGTTCGCCTGGTTGACCGACGTTAGCGAAACGCGCGCGATATTCACATGCTCGGGCCGCGTCACAGCCCAGAGAATTACATCCGCGATATCTTCCCCTGTGAGCGGCGTAATGCCCTTGTAAACCTTCGCGGCCTTTCCGGCATCGCCGTGGAAGCGCACCAGGCTGAAATCCGTCTCCACCAGCCCTGGATCGACGCTGGTCACGCGCACCGGCGTTCCGAGCACATCCTCGCGCAGCCCGTCGTTGATGGCGCGTGCCGCGGCTTTCGTCGCGCAATAGACAGCTCCGTTGGGATAAACGATTTCGCCCGCCATCGAGCCCAGCGTCACCACGTGTCCGCGCTCGCGCACCACCATTCCCGGAACCACCGCGCGCGCTACGTACAGTAGCCCCTTGATGTTGGTGTCAATCATTTCCTCCCAGTCTTCAATCCGGCCGGTATAGAGCTTCTCCATGCCGCGGCTCAGGCCGGCATTGTTCACCAAGATGTCGATCTCCGCCCACGCCGGCGGCAGCTCGTCAATGGCGCGCTGCACCGCATGGCGGCTGCGCACATCCAGGTCAATGGAGTGCACCGCCTGGGCGCCGTACTCCAGCGCTTTCGATGCAACCTCGGCCAGCTTGCCCGCGCGCCGGGCCGCCAGCAGGAGCCGCGCGCCCTCGCCTGCAAACGCCATCGCCGTCGCGGCGCCAATTCCCGCGCTGGCCCCTGTAATAAAGACAATCTTCCCTTTCAGACTCATGTTTCAGCCTCAACCAGCTAGTCTTTGACTGATTATGCTACCGATGCTCGGAATTCCGCCGCTGTGACAAGCGGTACATGCCCACCGGCCAATCTTCCCGGCTTATGCCCAAGGCGCGCGCCTCGGCAAACACCGCGGCCAGTGAATCAGCAAGACTCAGCCGTATTCCCCGCTCCGCCGCGGCCTCGCGCAACATGCGCAGATCTTTTTCGCCCAGTTCCATCGTCGCACCCGGCTGTTCCGGCGGGTGCAGCATCACTTTGGCGTAGCCCGCATAAAAAGGCGACTGGAAAAGCGCGCTGTTGACCGTCTCAAAGAAGCTCTCCGGATCGATTCCCTGCCCCTCGGCGTACACAAAGGAGTCAGCCAGCGTTTGAATCACGGCGCCGATCATGAAGTTGCCGCCCAGCTTCACGGCGTGCGCCTGCCGCGGCTCCTTGCCCACCACCGAGATGCCGCGCGAAAACGTCTCCAGCAGCGGGCGCGCCTTGGCCACGGCCTCTTCCGCGCCTGCCATTACAGTCCACAGCCTGCCCTGCTCGGCAATATTGGGCCGCCCAAAAACCGGCGCCGCCACAAAATCGATGCCGCGCTTTGCGTGCTCTTTGGTCAGCCGCTCGCTCAGCGCCACGCTGATGGTGCTGCATGAGATGTGCAGCACGCCCGGGCTCATCGCGTCCAGCAGCCCGTTCGCGCCGAAGAGCACCTCTTCGTGCGCCGCATCGTCAAACAGCATCGTGATCACCGCGTCGGCACCCAACTCGGCCTCCGCCGGCGTGCCCGCGACAATCGCGCCTTCGCGGATCAACGGTTCCGTCTTCCCCTCGCTGCGATTCCACACACGCAACTCATGGCCGGCGGCGATCAGACGCAGCGCCATCGGCGTTCCCATCTTGCCCAGACCCAGAAATCCAATCTTCATAAGGGAAATTGTAGAAGACGGCGGACAGTGTTCAGTTGTCAGCAGTGAGTGTGCATTTCCAGACTTTGCAAGGCGCACAAGATGAAGGCCTTGTTGTACCGCGAGCCTTCGGGAATGGAGAATCCCGCCTTTGCTCGCCTAATTCGGGGTGCCCTTCGTCTCCGCCTCTGCAAACGTGCACTCCTGGCACTGGCACATGCGGCGCAGATACTCCCACGAATAAATCCCGCCGGAGTGGCCATCGGCCCAGATGAACTGGATGGCGTAGCGCCCCACAGCGTGCGCGCTCGCCGGCTTGGGCGGCGGCGCATACATCGGCAAGAGCTGGGTGGGCTTCGGTTTCGCCTGTCCCGCTTTGCGGCCTTCCGCATTGCGCTCATCCACGCAGGTGGCGCAGGGGCACGCCTCGCGCAGCCACGCAAAGCCCCACGCGCTCTTGTGCCCGTCGGCCCAGTCAATCTCCAGCCCCTTGCCCTCGGTCATCAGCACGCGCACCTTCTCCGGCGTGACTGCGATCTTCGGCAAAGTCCGATTCTGCTGGTCTTCTCGCTCCTGATCCTCTTTTGAGGCGACCCGGATGCCCTCGTGGCTCATGACACCAGTTTACAGTGATTCGCGGTCAGGGATCCGAGGCCTGGAGCTTGTAGCCGATGGCCTGGAGCTCTCAATTCCACTGGCTGATCCCGGTCGCCATGTTCTCTTGGTACCTTGGTCCCTCGGTCCCTTGTTCACTGCCTCCAGAAGAACCACGCCGCCATGCCCATTCCGATCACCACCACCAGCGCGCGCAACATTCGCTGCGGCACGCGCTTTGCCATGCTCGCCGATGCGTAGCCGCCGATGGCCGCCGCAATCATCGCCGCCAGGCAATAGCGCCACACCACCTGCGCATCGACCACGAAGATCACAAAGGCGATGCCGTTGGCCAGTGTATTCGCCACCACCTTCAGCGCGTTGATAGCGTGGATGTCTTCGTAGCCAAAAAGCGCCAGCATGGTCATGAACAGAAATCCGGCCCCCGCCCCAAAATACCCCACGTAAAAACTTACGGCGATGGTCGCAAAAAACAGCGGAGCCCGCCGCGGCGCATGAACTTGGCCGGCCCCGGCGCGCTCGTGCCGCTTGAGTTTCAGCCGCTCAAGCCAGCGCGAAACCGGCCCGCTCACGGCAAAGATCGACGCCGCACCCAGCAGCAGCCATGGCACCAGGCGCATGAACGTCATCTGCGGTGTGTTCAGCAGCACGACTGCGCCCGCCGTTCCTCCAACCAATCCGGCCAGCCCCATCAGCATCGCCGCGCGCAGATTCTTGCTGACGTCCGGCCAATACGCGGCAACCGACGTCAATTGCCCCGGCCAGATCGCTACCGTGTTCGTGGCGTTGGCCTGCACCGGCATAACGCCCACGCCCAGAATCGCCGGGAACGATAGAAACGACCCACCCCCGGCCACCGCGTTCAGCACCCCCGCCACAAACCCCGCGACCACCAGCCAGACCAGGCGCCAGTTCACGGCCTCCACAATTGGAAAATGCCACATGAGAATTTCATTTTAGAGGCCTGCAGCCCGACTTCGTCTTGCATGGCGCTCCCAGCTTCAATTTTCACGCGCCTGCAAATTTTTAATTTTGGATTTAGATTCAACAAGGTATGCTCGTGCCATGCTTCCCCGCCGTTTGTCCGTCTCAGCGGGACTGCTGTGTGTCGCTCTCGTCTCCGCCACGGTTCATCTCGCTGCCCAGTCTGCGGCCGCCGGCTCGGTGCTCCCCGCATCGAGCGCTCCTCTCAAACTCGATGGCGGCAGCGTCGCACTCAACGGTCCATGGCAATTCCATCTCGGCGACAGATCTGCCTGGGCCTCGCCCGCGTTTGACGACTCGACGTGGGAGCAGCTCTCCGTCAGCAAGCCCTGGGGCGCGCAAACTCACCCCAACACCGAGGGCTTGGCCTGGTACCGCCTTCGCATCACCTTCGCTCCCGCCGCGCCCGGCGCCATCGCATTGCTCGTTCCTCCCGTCGACGACGCCTACCAGGTCTACTGGAACGGCCGCCTAGTTGGTTCTCTCGGCAAGCTGCCGCCGCAACTGAATTTATTCCAGAACCAGGTACCACGCAGCTTCATCCTCGGTCCGCCCGAGCCGGGCGTATTGGCCATCCGTGTTTGGAAAGACGGCTTTGGCTCGTACGATTCCGGTCTCGTGGGCGGTTTTCAGGCGCCGCCGCTCCTCGGCAGCCCGCAAGCCATCGCCGCGGCACTCGGTGCGTGGAACTACAAATGGCTCATCGGCCAGCAACTCAACTTTGCGCTGAATTCGCTCTATGCCCTCGTCGCCGTCATCTGCTTCATTGTCTGGCTCCGCGACCGGCGCCAATGGCTCGTTCTCTGGATGGCAGGTTTCGCCTTCAGCCATGCGATCGTCCCTGAGCTCTCCGGCAATGTCTTGCCCTTCTCGCCCTGCATGGCAGATGCGGTGAGCACGCCGTTTTTCACCATCGGCGATATCTCACTCTGGTTCTTGCTTGCCTGGCTCCTCGATGTGCGCAGCGATGCTCGGCTGATGCGGGTGATCCGCTGGTCCGCCGTCATCGACATGGCCGTGAGTGTTCCCGATGTTTTCACCGGCATCGGCTTCGCGCTGCCCAATCCAGCGCCTTGGCAATGGCTCGATGCCCTCTTCACCGTTCCGATCACGGTCTTTGAGGCCATTCCCTTCTACATCATCGCGGTGGCGCTCCTGCGCCGGGTGAGGCTCGATTGGGCGCGATGGGCGGTCGCCCTCGTCGCGTTTCTCACGCAGATGCTGTTCGTTTGCAGCTACACGCTTGAGCAGGGCAGCCGCTTCACCCACTGGACGCTTGGCAATAGTATCGCCGCCCCTCTCTTCAACTTGTTTGGCAGCCCTGTCAACGCGCCCGAAATCAGCGGCACGCTTCTGCTCATCGTCCTCGCGTTTGCGGTTTACCGGTACGCTGCGGAAAACACGCGCCACCAGCTGGCGATCGAGCAGGAATTGCAAAGTGCGCGCGCTGTCCAGCAGGTTCTCGTCCCCGCCGAATTCCCTGACGTTCCGGGTTTCACCATCAACAGCGTCTATCAGCCTGCCGGTGAAGTCGGCGGAGACTTCTTTCAAATCCTCCCCACCCCTACGGGCGGTGTGCTCATCGTCATCGGCGACGTCAGCGGCAAAGGCATGCCTGCAGCGATGACCGTGTCGCTCCTTGTCGGAACGCTCCGCACCCTCGCGCACTACACGCAATCGCCCGGCGAGATTCTGCGCGCCATGAACCAGCGCATGCTGGCGCGCAGCAAGGACGGGTTCACCACCTGCCTCGTCCTCCGCGCCGATCCGGACGGTTCGCTAGCTGTCGCCAATGCCGGCCATGTCGCGCCCTATGTCGATGGAAAAGAGCTTGCCGTCGAAAATGGCCTGCCCCTCGGCCTCGATCCCCACGCCGCCTATCGCGAATCCACGTTCCGCCTGCCGCCGGGCGCGCACCTCGCTCTGCTCACCGACGGCGTCGTCGAAGCCCGCAACGCAGCCGGCGAGCTCTTCGGCTTCGACCGCGCTGCGGCCATTTCAGCCGAATCCGCCCAAAGCATTGCCGACGCTGCTCAGCACCACGGCCAGGAAGACGACATCACCGTCCTGACCCTCACCCTCGCGGCCGCCCCGGAAGGCATTCCAAATCAGTCCAGCGAGCCCATCCCGGCCTCAACCTGACCCCGCTCATTCCGCCCCGAAATTCAGATAGATCATTCAAAATAAACAAGTTACTATTCTGTTCTAGATATTAGCGTATAACACTCATATTTTATGAATCGATTATGCTATAGTTTCATCAGATAGGTTGAGTGCCCGGAGCTCAAGCCCCGGCCCAACCCACAAATCTTGATCCATCAGGAGGAATTCGTTATGGCTATCACCCGTTGGGATCCGTTCCGCGAGGTCGTTGCTCTGCAGAATCGCATGAACTCCCTGTTCGGCAACCTGAACTCCGAGACCGAGGGCCCTATGACCACGGCCAGCTTTGTGCCCGCCGTGGACGTCTACGAGGACGAGAAAAAAGTCGTCATCAAGCTCGAAGTGCCGGGCATTGAAGAGAAAGACCTCGACGTGCGCGTGGAAAACCACACGCTCACTGTCAAGGGCGAGCGCAAGTTCGAGAAGGAAGAGAAAGAAGAGAACTTCCATCGCATCGAGCGCCGCTACGGCAGCTTCTATCGTGCCTTCACGCTGCCCAGCACGGTTGACACCGAGAACGTCGACGCCAAGTACGAGGCCGGCGTGCTGAAGCTGGAGCTCAAAAAGAAGCCCGAAGCCCAGCCCAAGCAGATCAAGGTCAACGTCGGCAAATCGCTGGCGGCGTAACAGCAGCTTTCAGCTATTAGCTGATTCCGTGAGGGGCACCTCACAAATTTGAGATTGACGCGCCGGGTGGGTGCGCACGAGTTGCCCGCCCGGCGTTCATTTTTTATTGAAGCAAATTCACAATGTGTAGCGATATCTTTCTGAGTGCGACTGGACGCTGGCTCCCCGGCTGGATCAAGCTAGGAGCTGGCAACTAGAAGCCAGGAGCTGTTTTTATGGCCATTCAATGGGACAAGTTTACCGTCAAGTCGCAGCAGGCGATGCAGCAGGCGCAGGCGCGCGCCGCCGAGCTCGGCAACCCCGAGATCCAGCCCGTCCATCTTTTGCTTGCGCTCGTTGAAGACCGCGAAGGCGTCATTCCCGCCGTCCTTGAAAAAATCGGCGTGCCGACTGAGCGGCTTGAAAGCGACCTCCACCAGATCGAGGAGAAACTGCCTCGCGTTGGCGGTGCCGCCGCTCAGCCTGGCCTCAGCCAGTCGCTGAACAAGGTGCTCGAGCAGGCCTTCCGCGAGGCTACGAACTTCAAAGACGAATACGTATCGACGGAACACCTGCTTCTCGGCATAGCACACCAGAAAAACGACCCCGCCCGTGAAGCTCTTGTCGCTCTCGGCGCCACCAAGGACGCCATCCTCCAGGCGCTGACAGCAGTGCGTGGCTCGCAGCGCGTCACCGACCAGAATCCCGAAGGCAAGTTCCAGGCGCTCGAAAAATACGCCAAGGATCTCACCGAACTCGCCCGCCGCGGCAAGCTCGATCCCGTCATCGGCCGCGACGAGGAGATCCGCCGCGTCATCCAGGTGCTCTCGCGCCGCACCAAAAACAATCCCGTCCTCATCGGCGAGCCCGGCGTGGGCAAAACCGCCATCGTCGAGGGCCTCGCCCGCCGCATCGTCTCCGGCGACGTGCCCGAGGGCCTGCGCGACAAGCGTGTCATCGCGCTCGACCTCGGCTCTATGCTGGCCGGCGCAAAATATCGCGGCGAATTCGAAGACCGTCTCAAGGCAGTCCTCAAGGAAATCGAAGAATCGCAGGGCCAGATCGTCCTCTTCATCGACGAGCTCCATACTCTCGTCGGCGCCGGCGCAGCCGAGGGCGCAATCGACGCCAGCAACATGCTCAAGCCGGCACTCGCACGCGGCGAATTGCGGGCCATCGGCGCAACCACGCTGAACGAGTACCGCAAATACATCGAGAAAGACGCAGCGCTCGAGCGCCGTTTCCAGATCGTATACGTCGGCGAGCCCAACGTCGAAGACACCATCGCCATCCTGCGCGGCCTCAAAGACCGCTACGAGCAGCATCACAACGTGCGCATCAAGGATTCGGCCATCGTGGCCGCGGCCACGCTGTCGCACCGCTACATCAGCGACCGCTTCCTGCCCGACAAGGCCATCGACCTCGTCGACGAGGCCGCCGCGTCGCTCGCCATCCAGAATAGTTCGGATCCAACGGAACTCGACCAACGGAAGCGCAGAAAAACGTCGTTGGAGATTGAACTTGCTGCGCTGAAACGCGAGACTGACCTCAACAGTGTCCAGCGTCGCAATGAAGTCGAGCGCGAAGTGGCTACGCTTACCGAGGAGATCACCGCATTACAGGCGCGTGTGACCAAGGAGCGCGAGGCGAGCACTCGCATCAGCGACCTGAAGAAGAAGATCGAAGCTCTGCGCTTTGAAATGGAAGAGCAGACCCGCAAGGGCCAGCTCGATCGCGCCGCGCAAATCCAGTACGGCGAGCTGCCCAAACTCGAAGCCGAGCTCAAAAAACTCGACGCCGCGCAAGGCAAGTCCGGCGTCGCGCGCATGTTGAAAGAGGAGGTCGACGAGGAAGACATCGCCAAAATCGTCAGCAAGTGGACGGGCATTCCTGTCTCGCGCATGCTTGAGGGCGAGGTCAAGAAGCTTGTCCACATGGAAGACCGCCTCCGCGAGCGCGTGGTCGGCCAGGACGAAGCGCTCAAAGTGGTCGCCAGCGCTATTCGCCGCTCCCGGGCCGGCTTAAGCGATCCCAAGCGCCCCATCGGCTCCTTCATCTTTCTCGGGCCCACGGGCGTCGGCAAAACAGAAACCGCGCGCGCTCTCGCCGAATTTCTCTTCGACGACGAGCACGCCATGGTGCGCATCGACATGAGCGAGTACATGGAAAAACACGCTGTCGCCCGCTTGATCGGCGCGCCCCCGGGCTACGTGGGTTACGACGAGGGCGGCCAGTTGACTGAGGCCATACGCCGCCGCCCCTACGCCGTCATTTTGTTTGACGAAATTGAAAAGGCGCATCCCGACGTCTTCAACGTCCTGCTTCAGGTCATGGACGATGGCCGCCTGACCGACTCGAAGGGCCGCACCGTCGACTTCAAGAACACGGTTCTCATCATGACGTCGAACCTGGGCGCAGCGATGCTGGCAGCCGACGTGCTGAAGACCGAACACGACTACGATATCGCCCGCGAGAGCGTGATGAAGGTGCTGCGCGAGCATTTTCGGCCGGAGTTCCTGAACCGCGTCGACGATATCGTGATCTTCCGCCCGCTGGGCAACGCGCAGCTCAGTCAAATTCTCGACATGCGGCTCAACGACATTCGCCGCCTGCTTGAAGACCGGGCCATCTCGTTCGAGATGAGCGAGCCGGCGCGGCAACTCATCCTCAAGGCCGGCTCCGATGCCGCTTACGGCGCGCGTCCGCTCAAGCGCGCTCTGCAGCGCATGGTCCAGGATCCGCTGGCCATGAAGATCCTCGACGGCGAGGTGCTGCACGGCGCGCACGTCCGCATCGACGTCGACCGCAAATCAAACCAGCTTGTCTTTGAATCCATGGGCCGCGAAGCCATGGCGTAAGGACAGAAAGTCAGCGAGCCTGCAAGTCAACGCAAAAGCGAGCAGGCTCCGCAAATGCGGAGCCTGTCTGTTTTCAAGGCTTGGGCACCTGAAAGAACTGAATCAATGCCTGAGACAGAACCGCCAGCCGTGAGCCGTCAGGAGAAAGCGCGTATCCTCCGCGGCTCGTAGTAGGTTCCTTCACGTGAACTGCAAGCAACCGCTTGCCATCGGCGGCACGATAAACGCGGAGCTCCTCGAATGCCATATCGGCTCCCTTGAAATCCATGCCGGGAATGAATTCCTGGCCTGAGTGGATAGCCTTAATGGCAAACACGCCGTTCGATTCAGATCCCGACGCTTCCTCGCTCGCTACGAATTGGTTTCCTTCGCCGTGCATAAGCAGTTTGCCATCGCTGCCGAGAACACGGTATTCGAAGCGACCAGTAGCCGCGTCGCAGGTAACGAGAAAAAGATGATCCGGCATCATGCTTGAGAGCCCGGGCCTGCACGATGATTCAAAGCGCGCGAAAGTAGACGATTTACCTTCCCAGCTGCTGAACCCCAGCCGGTAATGATTGTTGGGCTGAGCGAACAGGGTAACCTGGCCCTCATTCAGAAGCGTGGGCGGTTCGATTCCTGTAACCGTACTCGCCTGCGCAATGGTACTGAACTTCTCGTTGAGGATTGCAATATCGACGTCCTCCTCCGGCTCTGCGCCAAGATCGTCGCGAAGCTTGGAGTGGAGTTCAGGCGAATGGCGCTCACGCAGCGTGGCCACGGCCATCAATTCCAGGTTGGGGGCCATACAAATGAACTGCAACGGTCCCGCTAGCGGAATCGTCTGCTCTACGTCCAACCCTGCCCTATAGACACGTAATTCGTTGCCGACGTGCACCAGCACCCGCCCCCCGGAGAGCGGCCAAAGAAAACGGTTCGAATCCATCACCTCCCAATCGACCGCTCGGGTAACTGTGCGGCTTTGCGCATCGAACAGGACGGCGCGAATGATGCGATGAGTAGCCTTCCAATTTGCGATACCTTCGCGCCGAATGAGGCGATGAGTGTTGAATGCAAACACAAGCTGCTCAGAACCGAGCCAGGCCACCGCTTCGTCGTCAGTGAAATCGCTGAGGTTCGCGATGGAGCGAGGCGTGTAACCGAGCGGGCGAACCTCAATCGAGGTCGCACTTGGTCCCTGTAGCTCCGCGCTTGTGACGGGAAGATCGACGGCGCAGCCGGGCGGCGCGCAAACTTCAATGTCGTTTGTAGCCCTGAGCGCGGATGGATTTGTCTGCCCCCGCTCTCGATCGCTCAACTCCGCCGAGCCAGGTGGCAACCGCAACGGCATTTCGGAACGTCCAAAGGCCAGAGAGGACGGCACAAGCAGAAACTGTGTGTACTGGTCGAGCCTCACATCCGACCTCTTCGCCGAAAGAACAGAGCTCTGATTGGGGCCGGTTCCAAGATCAAGCTTCGTCCCCTTAATGTCGATCACGTCGCCGGGCTGAACTTTGGCGCTCATCGGAAAGTGATGGTTGACGCCTCTCAACTCCATGTGCCATGAGTAAAATCCGCCCGGAATCACTGGGGCACGCGCGGGTCTGCTGGCGGCAACCGAGCCGCCCCTATTCCCAAATGACGTCGGATTCACGAATGACACCGGCACACTCATCGGGCCACTGGGAGTGTTTTCCCAGTTCTCCGGAACGTGCGCAACGGCCGACAACAGCAGTTCCATGGGCTGCATGTCGGCGCCGCCGCATTGGGCCCGGGTAAAGGCCAGAGCCAGCTTCGATTCTGCCCGTCCTTTGTGAGTTTCGGCCAACTGCACTGTCGCTTCAAGGGTCGCGCCTTGGCGCAGATTGCAGCCAGGGCCGTTCCAATCACGAGTGACGCGCGCAAACACGTTGGCGCCGATCGCGAGACTCCGAACATTGAGCGGCTTCAGGAGTTCGGCTTCCACCGGCGCTGTAAGGGTTCCCGGCGAGGGTGAGGCCGGGTCTTCGCAGAATGCGGAGAGGCAAAACCCAAGCAACAGCGCGGCTGCCTTCCTTGTTAGCATGACGCGACACCCCTGACTTTCACGAGATGGAAAGCCGCACACAGATTACGACCCTCACCTCTGCATTGTCATCCTTCCTAAGTCGGCCGCCGGGTACCGCATCTTTGCGCAGCTTCATTGCGCAACGGTGGGAAAGCACGATGTCATCTCACCACTGTCACCCTGAGCGAGTCCGCTGCAGTCCGCCGCGGCAGAAAGTCGAAGCATCTACGGTTGCTTTTCCTCCAGCAATGATTCATAAAAGCTATCGCAATTCCTGAGTCAATGTATCCCGAGGCCGCTACACCCAAGTCGACGCGACCACAAGGAGCAGCGACCCTGCTCAGAATTAAAGAGGTCACAGCAACTCAGGAATTGCTGTAGGCGCCCCATGTCCTGATTTTGAAACCCGGGATCGCATAGAAACATGAGTCGCAAACCCTCCTGTCAAGCCCTACTTCGTCCACCCTCCAATTCCGACCACGCACTTCAGCGAGCCGAACTCGTTGATTCAAATAAACCCACACCTGCCCGAAACCACTGAAAATTTCTTCGCGGAACATTGCCGAGAATTGCCGCCGATTGGCGCACAATCTACTCATGGTGTGTCTCGACTCATCATTCCGCAGCCTCTTCGTTGCCCATCCTCTAAGGGAGTGCGAAATCGGCCGACACCCGGAATGAAAAATCGATAACCCCTTTGGCTGCAGTATTTTACCGAATAAGCCGCATATAATCAGCGGGTTAGAGAAAATGATCAGAGGACAAGTGCGTGAAGAATAACCACTTGACCCCAAAAAGGGGTAGTGTCCTAATTTGCCTATTTGGGCTGGTGCTATGCCTCATGGTCAGTCCATGTAGCTCGTTGGCGATAGGGATCACGCCGCCATTCTCTGTACCTCGCAAAATAGCTTTTCTTCTGGCCGGTTTTCTCTTGGTCGAAATTGGCGGGTTCATGGCTTATTTCGGGTGGGGATTGGCTGACTCCTATCTGCTTCGTGGTGTGTTAGTTATCTGTCTTGGAATCGTCGTGGTGATCGTCGGGTTTTGGGTCGTCATTCATCTCTACTCGTGGGAATATGTAAATGTATCACAAAAACCTCTCGACGTGGCGTGGGGGCCGGTGGGAGGATTACGGGTATGGGGAAAATCTGGAATCAATTGCGGGAACTGCGTAGCCACCTCGCTGGCCACTTCATGTACGACGTACTTAAATGGGCTGTCCTCCTTGGAGCGTCGGTCATGACAGCCGCAATAGTAAGATGGATTCAGGGGTTGCGTCATGCTCCCCAGCAGGATTTGCTTGGCTATATTATCTTGGCCATTCTTGTATTTATTGCGCTTACCCTTTGCGTGTTTTCGATCATGCTTAAAAAGCGATTCTCGGAAAAAGATAGCACTCCGACAATCGCCCCTTTGCCGGAAGCTCCCCCGGAGCCTGAAAAGGAAGCGGAAGCGGCTCCACTGAAGCCGCCCCCAACGGTAGATTTGCATGGGTCAATCGAAAACATTTATTTCTTAGGAGCGTCGGCTCCTTACCTTGTCAATTATTCGGTATATGTAAAACTGCGCATCACAAATCATGGCCCCGACGAAGCCGTGATCACGAAATGGTATCTCTATATTTCGATTGGAGAAACCGATAAGGTTCAAGGAAACTCTGTCGATTTACCCGCAAATCTAGCAATCAAACGACCCGATACTAACTATCTTCTTATGCCGCAGAATTTCCGGTACGAATCGCTCCAACCTGACCTGACGAAAGTACCGCTGAGTGAGCCTTATCGAAAGGGGATACCAAAAGAAGGTTGGGTGCGTTTTGACCCATCGGACTACGGATCAGCCCCCCCCGTAAATGGGGCGTTTTTTATTTACCTAGAAGATTCCCTCGGCAATGTGCATTGGATAACTAGGAAACCACAGAGCTACAAAGTTGATGGAGAGCTTATACAACTTCCCGATTCCCCTACGATGAGCATAAGCAGCGGTACTTAGCGTCTTGTACTCCAGTTCGGGCGACTAACAAATGTATTACAAAAACACTTGACATTAAACCGTTTACGTATTACATTTATTCAAGTGAGGCTTTATGGCGAACGTACTCAACACGGAT
>Ga0116219_10000247_pt1 | contig 57210 bp, 58 predicted proteins | sample Sb_taG_4_FD_91019 | JGI IMG/M metagenome (GOLD analysis project Ga0116219, IMG submission 91019) | Peat soil microbial communities from Weissenstadt, Germany - Sb_50d_6_BS metaG | ecosystem: Environmental > Terrestrial > Soil > Wetlands > Peat | place: Germany: Weissenstadt | collected 2010-09-21 | reverse complement strand
GCGGGGAAGGACCTGATGTCTAATGTCGCATCTTTGTTTCGATTGGCGTTGAGCGCCGCCGCGTTGCTGGTGGTCGCGCAGCCGGCCGTGCAGGCGGCTGAGCTTCACTCCACCGACCAGGCGCTAACGGCGCGCGGTCCCGAGTTCCACCCATCGCCCGAGCAGTCCGCGGAAGCGACCAAGACGGAATGGCTCAAACAGGCGCTTGCCATCTATAGCGACGCGACATGGGACACGGCCAAGGACCCCAAAATGACGTGTGTCAATCAGGGGCTGTATAGCAACTGCCGGTCTCTGCCGTGCCCTGCGGCTTGGCGCCCGCAGCTCCCAAAGCAAATTGAAGCCTCTCTTATTCTGCATTCGACGACATTGCAGTGAATGAGAGCGGCGCTTGGGAGATCATCGGGCAGTCCAGCGTCTTCTCCAGCGCCTCCACAAGCTCTTGCTCGCTGTTGGCCCTGACATAGAGGCCGCCATTCTGATCGACCACGCACATCAGGTCCATGACGCTGTTCCCCCCCGTCCAAGAGAAGCTGTCGTATCTAAAGGCAACGACGTGGATGGTAAGCTTATAGCCGGCAGCACGCAGCTGCTTGGCAAGGTCGCAAGGAGACCTCCCGCATGTCTCCTCACCGTCGGTGATGACGACGACGACGCCCGGCTTGGTGCGGAAATCGAGCGCCTCGGCTGCCGCCTCGATGCCCGAGGTCAGAGGCGTCTTTCCGGCCGGAACGATGGCATTCACGGTGCTCATGATGGGGCCCGCTGCATCGGGCGTGGGCTTGAATTCGAGTTTGACGTTGCACTGGTTGTAGGGCCCCGGACCGTAGGTCACGAGACCGAAGCGACGAAATTTCGTGGCGTTTGGCAACACCTGGGCAAGCGCCGATCGCGCTTCGTCGATCCGGGCTCTGGAATTCGGGATGCCGAGGGTCTCGTTGCCGGACATTGACCCCGACGCATCGAAAACGATCATCGCATCCTCGTGGCAAGGCGGGATGGTCTTTTCCTCCGTGCGAGATGCCGAGTTGCAAGCAAGCAGCACTGCCGAGGCGATGGCGGTGAGCCTTACGATGTGGCGGGCGGTAATGCCAGAGACGGCGAACCCATTGCTCAATGCTCCCGGCTGATCTGCCAACCTTAGCAAAAAAGCGGTGTGCGGTAGATGCGGTAGAGTGGCCGCGGCCATCGCAGAAGAGTTCGCGATAGCTCGCGCTTCCCTCGGTGCTGCCCGAATCGGTGTGCATCGTAGGGTTGTGTCATTCAGGACATCTCGAATCAGGGGGGTTTGCAGCCATGCAGACGATTCAACGAGCCGTTGGCGTTGCGCTCATTGCCGCCGCCGCGATCGGCTTTTGGGCGCCGATAGCCGAGGCTTCGGCCGCCAAGATCAACGCCGACGTCCGCGCCACCCTCGATCAATTTTTCCGCCAGACGCCGGGTGCGCGCGAGCTTGCCAGCAGCGCGGCGGGCGTTCTGGTGTTTCCGACCGTCGTCAAAGCCGGGTTCGGCATTGGCGGCGAATATGGCGAGGGCGCCATGCTCAGCGGCGGGAGAACATCAGGCTATTACAATCTGGTCTCGGCGTCGTTCGGCTTTCAATTCGGCGCGCAAGCGCGAACCGTCATCATCATGTTCATGACGCCCGCGGCCCTTGCGAGTTTCGATCGCATAGCGGGCTGGAAAGTCGGTGTCGACGGATCGGTGACCTTGATCACGCTCGGCGCCGGCGCTGCGATCGACACGAACCAGATCACCAGCCCCGTCATCGGCTTCGTGCTCGACCCAACAGGGTTGATGTACAATCTGACCCTCGAAGGCTCTAAGATCAGCCGCATCAATCCCTGAGCGGTGACCCTCGAGCCGCCTTCGCGGCGCGCTAATTTATTGGAGGCTTTCGTGGGACGCGTTCTCATCGCCGTGGTTGTGTGCCTCATCGCCATAACCCCAGCCTTTGCCGAGGTGCGCATCCTGTCGAGCGGAGGTGGCTCGGTCGGGGGCTATTTGAGGTTTTTTTCGCAGCTCCGCCAATCCGGCGAACGGATTGTCATCGACGGACCATGCCTCTCTGCCTGTACCCTGGTGCTGAGCACAATTCCGCGTAACCGCATCTGCGTCACCGGGAGGGCGGTGCTCGGCTTCCATGCTCCCCGATTGATCGACCAGACGGGTCGCACCTACGCCTCCAGCGAGGCGACGCGCGCCGTCACCGCCTCCTATCCGGCAGACGTCCGCGCCTGGATCAAGCGCCGTGGCGGCCTCACGCAAAAGGTGATTTTCCTGCGGGGCCCTGAACTCGCAAGCCTGTATCGGCGCTGCTAGCAATCCCCTCTTCTGTGCTCCTAAGCCGCCTTCGCCGCGCGGGTCGCCAGCACCTGATCGGCGATCTTGCCGGTGAGTTCGGCGAGATGATCGAATTTCGCCGTGAAGGTGCCGACGCCGGCCGTCGCGGAGCGCAGCTCCACGATCAAATTCTGGATCTCGGCCTCCGGGATGCGGGCTTCCACCAAATCCCAGTCGGGCCAGCCGGGGCGCGCATCGAAGCCCAGGATCTGCCCGCGCCGCGTCGAGATGATGCCGTTGATCTTGGCCGTGGCGTCGGACGGCACCGCGATCTCGACCGCCATGATCGGCTCGAGCAGCACCGGCGAGCATTGCGGGAGCCCCTCGCTCATGGCGATGCGCCCCGCCTGGCGGAAGGCCATGTCGGAAGAATCGACGGAATGATAAGAGCCGTCGATCAGGCAGACCCCGACATCGACGACGTGGAAGCCGAGCGGGCCTGAATGCAGATAGTCGCGCACGCCGATCTCGACCGAGGGGATGTAGTTCTTCGGCACCACGCCGCCGGTGATCTCGTCGGAGAACTCGAAGCCTTGCCCCCGCGGCAGCGGCTTGATGGTCACCACCACGTCGCCAAACTGGCCATGGCCGCCAGACTGCTTCTTGTGGCGGCCGCGCACCTCGACGCTTTTGCGGATAGTCTCCTTGTAGGGAATCTGCCGGGCCCGCGTCGAGGCGTCGATGCCGTATTTGCGCACGAGCTTCTCGAGCGCGACGCGGAGATGCATCTCGCCCTGACCCCATAGCACCATCTCGCCCATGTCCTGGCTGTGGGTGAGCGAGATCGAGGGGTCCTCCTCGATGATCTTGGCGATCGCCGCGGTGAGCTTGACTTCGTCCTTCTTCTCCTTGGCGGCGATGGTGAGGCCGAACACGGGTTGCGCCGGCGGCACCTTTTCGAGCTTGACGGTCTTCCCCTTCTCCTCGGCCAGCGTCTCTCCGGTCTTGACGCTGTCAAGCCGGCCGAGAGCGACGGTGTCGCCGGGCTGGGCCTCGCCGCGTTTGGTCGGCTCCTGGCCGAGCAGGGTGAAGATGCCGGAGATGCGCTCGTCGTCGCCCCCGCCATGCACCGTGATGCCGTCGGCGAAAGTGCCGGCGAGCACGCGGGCGAGCGAGAGCTTGCCGCCATGGGCGGTGTGGAAGGTCTTGAGGATATAGGCGCAAGACGGCGCGCCCGCGACGCCGAGCCGCTTGGCGGTGCTCACCACGAAGGGTGCCTCGTGGCGGAGCGCCTTCAACAGCCGCAAGATGCCGTTGCCATTCTCCGCCGAGCCGAGCAGCACGGGACAGATCAGTCCGTCGCGCAGCTCCTTGGAGAGGTCGTCGAACACCTTGTCGCGGGGGGGCGGCACATCCTCCAGAAGCTGCTCCATCAGCTCGTCGTCATAGTCGGCGAGCTTCTCCAGCATGGAGAACCGCGCCTCCTTCTCAGGCTCGGCGAAGGTATCGGGGATGGCGATCACCTCGCTCGGCGCATGCTCGCGATAGACGAAGGCGCGCTCGAGCGCGAGGTCGATGAAGCCGGTGACGATGTCGTTCTCCCAGATCGGCATTTGCCGCAGCACGAGCGGCTTGGTCGAGGCCGGCTGCAGCATCGGCACGATGTCGCGCACCAGCGCCTCGGCCTTGTCGATCTTGTTGATGAACAGGAGGTGGGGGATGCCGCGGTCTTCCAGCTGCTTCAGGATCAGCTGCAGCGCCGGCACCTTCTTCTCGTCGGGCTCGCAGACCACTACGGCGGCGTCACAGGCGGTGAGCGCATTGGCGGCGTCGGCCTGGAACTCGATCGAGCCGGGGCAATCGAGGAAAGTGAAGCTGTCGCCAAGGAAATCGACCGTGGCCACGTTGAGCTCGACGCTCATGCCGTGGTGCCGCGCCTCTTCCGAGGCATCGCCGACGGTGTTCTGGGCGGCCATGGCGCCCTGCCGGGTGATCGCGCCGGCGCGCGCGAGAATGGCTTCGAGAAGCGTCGTCTTACCGCTGAGATAGGGGCCAACCAGTGCGATGCAGCGGGCGCTGCGGGCTGGCTGGCCCTGCGCTTGCCCCATACTCTCCTCCCATGGCGTTGTTCCCCGCGGGACGGCCCAAGAGCGCCACCCGCGCAGCCTTGATGAGGCTATCGTGTCAAGTGAAAGCGGCGATGGCAAGCCCCACCGCTATCAAGCGAACCCGGCAAGACGAGGATTTTACAGAGGCAATCAGCCGGCTCGACGCGCGCTCAGGCCGCGGCGGTGACCGTCGACTTTCGCTCGAGCTTGCCCCAGCCGACCAGCGGCCCGACCGCCGCGGTCAGCGATGCCTTGAGCAGGATGTAGTACATCAACTGCCGGTAGCCGAAGCGCTGCAGCACAAGCCAGGGCAGCAACGACCATTTTTCGCCTCGCTCCATCGTTAGCGCAAGCGCCGCGCTGCCAAGATCGATGACGAGGAAGACCAGATAGAAGATACAGATCTTGCGCAGGGCATCCCCATCGAACTGATCCTGGTGCTCGAGCAGCTGGAGCCCCGAGACCGTCAGTTGCCAAAGGAGCGCAACATCGACGAGCGGCGCGAGCGCCGAAAGTATGAATTGGAACAGCCAGGTCTGGGGCATGGCGATGAGGCCGAGCGCGCCGTAGCGTGGCCGCAACGTCACGTGGCGATGCTTCCAGAGGCATTGCAGCGTGCCGAAGGCCCAACGAAACCGCTGCTTGGCCAAGCCCCTGACGGTATCCGGCGCCTCGGTCCGGCCGATCGCGGTGCTGTCGTAGAGCACCGTGTAGCCGGCCTTCAAGAGAGCGATGGTCAGATCCTGATCCTCGGCGAGCGTGTCGACGGGGAATCCGCTCAAGCGCTCGAGCGCCTCGCGCCGCCAGGCGCCGATCGCGCCAGGCACGACGGTGATGCAGCCGAACGCCGCCAAGGCGCGGCGCTCCAGATTCTGACTGGTCACATATTCGAGCGCCTGCCAACGCGTGATGAGGTTGACGCGATTGCCGACCTTGGCGTTGCCGGCGACGGCACCGACCTCAGGATCCTCGAACCAGCGCACCAGCTTAGAAATGGCGTCCGTCTGGAAATGCGTGTCGGCATCGAGCGCCACGACGACGTTCCCGCGCGCATGCTGCAAGCCGCAATTGAGCGCGGCCGCCTTGCCGCCATTGGCAATGGTGATGAGCTTAACCCGCGGATCGGCGCTGAACGTCCCATGCACCAGCTCCGAGGTGCCGTCGATCGAACCGTCATCGACGACGATGACCTCCAAATTCGGATAGTCGCTTGCGAGGACATGCTGAACGGACGCGACGATGACCTTGGCCTCGTTACGCGCGGGGATCAGCACGGTCTGCAACGGTGGGTCTTCCGGAAGCCGCGGCGCGACGCGGCGTTTCTCAACCTGCCGATTGCGGAACCCGACGCTGCTCAAAAACAGCATCCTCGCCACGCCGAGCCAGATCGCCACGAAGAAAAGATAGGTGAGGAGATGGCCAAGCCAGCCCAGCGTCATAAACACCGGCAGGCTCAAGAATTGCCCGAGCGCGCGCGGCGGCACGGGCGGCATGGCCTGATCGCGCGAAAGTCCTGCAAGCTCTGAGACCGTTACGAACTCATAGCCTTTGGCACGCAAGGTATCGATAAGCCTCGGAAGCGCGGCGACGGTCTCCGACCTGTCGCCGCCGGAGTCATGCAGGAGGATGATGTGGCCGCGAATATCAGGGTTGGGGTCGCTGACCTGAGCGAGCACCCGGTCGATGATGACATCGGTGGGGGGATGCAGCCAATCGTTCGGGTCGACATGCAGTCCTACCGTGACGTAGCCCATGGATTGGGCGATCTCGATCGGCACGATCTCGTCGCTCGTCGTCGGCTCGGCGTCTCCTAGGAACGGGGCGCGGAATAGCCGCATCGATCGCCCGGTGAGCGCCTCGAAGAGCCGCTGCGTCGCATTGATCTCAAGCATGACGAGTGCGTCAGGCAGCTCGCCAAGATTTGGATGGGTGAAGGTGTGGTTCCCGATGTCGTGACCTTCGGCGAGAATGCGTTGGACCAGATCGGGATTCGCTTGGGCGTTCTCGCCGATGATAAAGAAGCTCGCGCGAACGCCCTTGGCCTTCAAAATATCGAGAATCTTTGGCGTCCAGTCGGGATCAGGACCGTCATCGAAAGTCAGCGCAAGCTTGCCCTGCTTGTCACCCGTACGCTCAATCACGAAAGGGGTCGGCACCACCTTATACACTTCATCGACGATCTGACCGGTCTTCGGGTCGACCTCGAATGTCCGCGCGCCTTCGGCGGGCTTCTCACCCACATGCAAAACCTCGCCCTCGCCTTCGAAGTCGATGTCCTGGCTGGTGCCGATCACGCCAAGCCCGGTTGGCGGCGGAGTGTCGTAGGGTTGGCCCATCACCGACCAGATCGAGGGATCTTCCGCGCCGAGCCGCCAAAGAGCATAACCGGCGATGCGGTAGGAATCCCCCGTTTCGATCTCGTTATAGGCAGTGACGCCGTCCAAAAACCACACATCGTGACGCTTCCCGTCGTCCTCGATGAACGAGAAGTGCGGATTTCCGGTCTCAGGATCGAATTCGATATCGGCTTCGGAATCCCGGGCCGAAAGGACAGCCTCTTCGAAGGTCAGCTCCTGGGTTGGCTGACCTTTGATCCAATCGTACCCGTAACCACCAATAGCAACGATGGTACGGTCCGGATCGAGCTCTTTCATGCGCTTGTCGAGGGTGTCCTCGAACCAGTCCTGACCGGCGATGCTTCCGGCAGCGCTGTCGTCCCAGTGCTGATCGTAGCCCATTAGCAACATGTAGTCGGCGATCTTGGCATAGGTAGCGTACGGCCAGCTATTGTCGTCGAACGGCACAGCTAGCACCATGGCGAGACCGTGCTCGGTGAAGGCCTGGGACATTTCAGCAAGAAAGGTTTGCAGATCCTTCTGCGACTTGGATGGGACCTCCTCGAAGTCGATGGTCAATCCCTGAAACTTGTTCGTGTCGAGAAACGCGATGACGTCGTTGAGCCGCGCCGCCCGGGCCGCCGGATCCGCAAGCAGCTTTGCCAATCCCGCTCCATCCCATTTGCCGTCCACCGCGTTCTGGATCATGGGCAAGATCGGAATGTTGGGCTTCGTCGCTTGAATATATTTCAGGGCCCGATCGTCGATGTCGGCCTTCAGGTTCATGGCCGGCCCATCGAGAGTGAGCCAGCCGGGGATGATCCAATCGAGATACGGAAGTGCCCGCTTGAGCGCTGGGTAACTGTTATCGTCCCAGTTGACGTAGAAGCCGATGCTCAACGATCGCTGGTTCGAAGCTTTGAGCGCCACCGGGATCGGGTGGCGATCCAACACCTCGGCCTGAGGATGCCGGGTTCGGAGGTTGCGCTCCTGGTCCCGTAGTTCCTCCGCGAGCATCGAGGCAGATCTGAGCAATTCGGGATCCGTCGCCGTCGTCACCGTAATCGCATGGGCGGCGGAACAGGTCGGCGCCCAGGCGCATCGGATCGAGGCGTGCGACGCGAGTTGCTGATCGAAGCTACCATTGGCTGGTCGATGCACGATCATCAGGATCGCAACGAACACGACCACGACCAGGGCGCTGAGCGTGCCCACCACCCACGCAAGTCCCCGCACCACACGCGATCGCTTGCCCGTCGGATCGAAGAAAACCGGCTTAATGTTCATGGGAGGTTGAGCTGTTGGGGGTCGGCATGATCCCGACCGCGCATTTACCCGACTCGCGACCTTGCGTTCCAGTGGCCACAACGCCGCATCTGCGAGCATCCTGGCACGGCCTGGTTACCGAATTGCCTCCGGTGGCGCTTCGGAGGTGGTACCGCCATCGGCCCGAAGCGCGGCCGCGACGGCATCGAGGATCAGCCCGAATTGGCCGAACACCCAATAATGTCCGGCCGCGGGAATGACGTCCAGCCGGCAATTGGGCAGCGTCCGCGCCAAGCCATAGGCTGCCGCCGGTGGGACGATGGTGTCGTCGCTGCCCTGCCACACGACCGCCGCCACGTCGATCTCGGTGAGCCGCAGGCGCCAAGGCGCACAATAAAGCCTTAAGTCCTGCACGGCCCCTTCGACGCCTGGCCGTAAGCCCTCGCCAAGCGCCGCCTGCAGGCTCGCCTTGACCTCGGGACGCGCCAAGATATCCCGATCGGATGCCTTCACGCGGCGCAACAGCCAGCGATGGGCGGTATCTGGCGCGCACGAGACCACGTAACGTAGCGACCGGAAAAAGATCCGCGTGGCCACCGGCACGCGCGCCAGCACCCCGAACAGGAGCCGGTGCACCCTGGACATGCGTACGCGGCCTTCGGCCACTTCGCCCACCGGGCCCACGAGCACCAGCAAACTGACCCGGTCTGGCATCGCCGCCGCCGCGGCCACGGCATAAGGTCCGCCGCCCGAGACCCCGATGATGGCGAAGCGGTCGAGCCCGTAGCCATTGGCGACCGCGCTCAAATCCTCGGCCGATTGCGCCAGGCTCTCGCAATGCCGGTAGTCGGAAAGTCCATATCCGGGCCGCTCCGGGGCGATGAGGCGTATGCCCCTCTCCCGGGCCGCGCCGTCCGACAGCGCGAACATCAGCCGCGAGCCCGGTGTCCCGTGCAGGGCGAGCACCGGCAACCCGCGGGGATCGCCATACTCCGCACAGCCGATGCGCCTTCCGCCGGGCACGACAAGGATGCGTGCCGGCGGCGAAGGCTCGGTCGTGACGGTGGTTTTCATCCTTGCTTGGTCTACCAATGCCGCGAGGCGGTTCGAAGGCAGAACCGGGAAGCTTGAGGGCAGGCGGTGGGAGCCCCTAGTCGCAGCCGATGATGATGTCGCCGGGATTGACGATCAGCGTCACGCTCTTGCCCTCGTAAAGGCCGAGGGACTCCAAGGCCGCGATGGTGACGCTGGTCTCGACCATGGTATCGCTGGCAATCTGGACGTAGACGATGGCCGTCACCGCCCCTTTGCGGATCTCCATGATCTTGCCTTTGATCTGATTGCCCGTGCTGAGCTTCATGTGCTGCCCCGATGCTTTCGGCGTGTAGCGCGCGCTCTAGGTCAGATTGGCGCAAAAGCGCTGAATGCGGCGGCAGGCCTCTTCTAGCGCCTCGGTCCCCGTCGCATAGGAGATGCGGAAGAAGGGCGAGAGCCCGAATGCCGCCCCATGCACCACGGCAACGCCCTCCTCTTCCAGGAGCGCCGTGGCGAAATCTCCGTCATTGGCGATGGTCTTGCCCTTCGGCGTGGCCTTGCCGATGCAACCCTCGCAGGACGGATAGACATAGAAGGCGCCTTTGGGCGTCGGGCAGTGCAAGCCTTTGGCTTGGTTCAGCATGGACACGACGAGGTCGCGCCGGTTCTGGAACGAGGCAACCCAGCGGGGCAGGAAATCCTGCGGTCCCTCGAGCGCCTCGACTGCCGCCCATTGGCTGATCGAGCAGGGATTCGAGGTCGACTGCGATTGCAGCGTGGCGATGGCCTTGATCAACGGCTCGGGCCCTCCCCCATAGCCGATACGCCAACCGGTCATCGAATAGGCCTTGGAGACGCCGTTCATGGTGAGCGTCCGCGCCCTCAGCTTCGGCTCGACCTTCGCCGGCGTGGTGAAGGTGAAGCCGTCATAGACGAGGTGCTCATAGATGTCGTCGGACAACACCCAGATATCCTCATGCTTGAGGAGGATGTGCGTGAGCGCCTTGATCTCCTCGCGTGTGTAGGCGGCGCCTGTCGGATTCGAGGGCGAATTGAAGATGAACCATTTCGTCCGCGGCCTGATCGCCGCAGCCAAGACCTCTGGTCGGAGCTTGAACCCATCCTCGAGCTTCGTCTCGACCATGACGGGGGTAGCCCCGGCGAGCAACACGATGTCGGGATAGCTCACCCAATAGGGCGAAGGCACGATGACCTCATCCCCGGGATTCAGCGTGGCCAGCAGTGCATTGTAGAGCACCTGCTTGCCGCCACTGCCGACCGTGATCTCCACGGGCTTGTAGACGAGGCCGTTCTCGCGCTCGAATTTGGCAACGATGGCGCGCTTCAGCTCGGGAATGCCGTCGACGGCAGTGTATTTGGTCTCGCCGCGCTTGATCGCCTCGATCGCCGCCTGCTTGATGTTGTCCGGCGTGTCGAAGTCGGGCTCGCCCGCACCAAGGCCGATGACGTCGAAGCCGGCGGCCTTGAGCTCGCGCGCCTTGTTGGTAATGGCCATGGTCGGCGAGGGCTTTACCCTCTCAAGCGCGTGGGCGATGAGACCCATGCCGTTCTCCTCGAAGTGATTGAAGCGCCGCGGCTGCACCGGAAGCGGGCGCACCCTAAGCGGGGACGCTAGCTCCTGCAAGACCTAAGGCGACAACGAAAATCGGCGCGGGGGGTGGAGCCCTGCGCCGATCAGCGAATCGCGGATGTTGAAAGCCGGATAGAGCCTTAGGCCGCTTACCGGTTGAGCCTCGACTCTGCGAGCTCGGTCAGCGTCCTGTCAGCGTCGTACTCCTGCTCCAGGGTCTCGTTCAGCAGCGTGGCGGCCTCTTTCATTCCGAGCTGATTTGCCCACGCGACCAGCGTGCCGTAGCGGGCGATCTCGTAATGCTCGACAACCTGCGCATCGGCGATCATGCTGGCATCCAGCACCTCCGGGTCATCGGCATCCTTATCGGCATCCTTCATGTCGTCCTCGCCTTCCTCGAGGATGCCATTGATGGGGGGGCAGGTCTTGCCTGAGGGCTTCTGGTTACACAGCGCGAACACCTGCCCCAGGCGATCCATCTGACCTTCCGTCTCCATCAGATGGTGCTCGAAGGCTTTGCGCGGCTGGCCGAATCGGCGTGCTTCGCCATTTCCGGCAGCGCCTTCAGGATCCGCTTCTCGGCGTAGTAGCCTGGGTTGAGCGGCCGCGCCCGGAGGCACCCCCCGCCAGCGTCCACGCTTCTCGTAACTTGCGATAGCGGTTCAACTTTCGGGGCCTTGCCGAAGGATCCGCGCATCCCGCATTTGCGCCACAGTTGCGGCGATTTTGCCGTGCAAATCGCGTCTGATTGCCACAATCCGGCTAGAGTCGCGCCCCAATAGAGTGCTTACTTCGGTCTAGTGGTGGAGGACCCTCAAGGGCCAAGTCGATGACCATACGACGCCATGCTCTGCACGCGCTTGCGAGCCGGTGCTTAAATTGACCTGCTTCCTCCTAACCCTCTCCTTTTTTGCGGCTCTATCCGCAGGCCAGGCAAGCCTGGCGGACGCATCCCTCATGGTCCAGCGACCGATCGAATTGGCCGTGCTGCTTCTCGCCATTCTTAGCGCGGTGACGCTTGCATGGTGGCGTTACCAACGCCGCGACTTTCCTACCTCCCCGCGGCGGATTGGGAGGAGGATCTGATGCCGGAACGGGGGCCGGCACAGCTCCTCCTCCTCTTCTCCCGCCGGCGCGCAAGACCCGGGTGGAGACTAGGATTGGCTGTCGCCTTTATTGCACTACTCGGTCTGGTTCCCGGGGAAGAGGGCGTCTTCCACAAGGCCAAGATGGGTCTGACCCAATCGTTCCGCCAAGCCGCCTGGAAGCATGCACTTGCCGGCGAGCCCGAGCAGAAGCCATGGCCTTGGGACGATACCTTGCCCGCTGCCAATTCCGTTGTGCCGCGGCTCGGCCTCAGCGCCGCCGTTCTGTATGATGTGAGCGGCCAGCGCTCAGAACGGGCGCCGTTATCAGGGCCGGTAGGGTCATCGCGCACGCAGGTGGTGCTCGATCGGCGGGACCCGCATTTGGACCTTGGCGATGTCGCGATCGGCGACCGCATCACTGTGACCACCGCCGACGGCCGCACCCAGGCCTATCAGGTGACTGGTCGCCAGCTTGTCGATGGAGACGGATCGGCGGCCGATGCCTCACCCGCCGCCGGCGCAAGCGTTCCGCGCGACACCTGCCCGCCGCCCGATTCAGTCGTTGCCGGCGTTCTCCGCATCATCATCGAGGCGGTCCATCTCGACCGGGCAAAGCCAGCCACAAGCGACGAGCAAAAGCTCTAGCGGCGGCGCGCCTCGGAGCGAAACGCCTGATCCCGGGGCGACCTCCCCGATTCAAACCGTCAGTGCCGCTTTGGCTTCGTGGGCGCCGTCGCGCTCGGCGCCGGAGCTGGTGGTGTGGCCGGCTGCGCCGCTGGCTGGGCTGCCGCATTGGGGGCCGCGGTGGCCTGCGCCGCCACCGGGGCGCCATCCGGAGAAGCCGCGCCAGTCTGCTCGGGCGCCGTCATCGTCGCGGTAGGAGGGACGCTTGGCGCCGTCGGTTTCCGCTCGGCTTCGATGTGATCCTTCAGCTTGGCGAGCCCGTCACGATATTCGGCTCCGACGAATCGATCGAGCATCAGGCCCTTCCACCGCTTAAGCGGGCTCGAGCCCGTGTCGTAACCGAAGCCCCAAGTGACCTTGCTGCCCGAGCCCGACGGTGCAACGTCGTAATAGCTCGTCCCCTCCATACCGTTGAAATTGACGGCGAGGTCGATATGCCGATTGGGATCGCTGCCGGTGATCTCCATGCTGCCCGGACCGACGGATGGCTGAGCGCTGGTCCATTCAATCTTGGCGCCCTTGCCTTGCTCGGGACCGGAGAAGGTCACCTGCAATTGGGGATCGCGCGACGCCCAAGTCGACCAATCGTTGAAGCGGTGCAGATTGTTCAGATAGGGAAACACGGCGAGCTCAGGAGCATTGATCACCACCGAGCGCGCCACCGTGACGTGACTGGGAAGCGCGAGCCCCGCGCCCGCCAAGATTCCGGCGAGCACGCAAAGCCCAAGGACCAACCGCAGCATCGGACGCATCGCTTCACTCCTCCTCGTTAGGCTTTGAGCGGCTCCAGCCGCGACGCTCGTCCTGTGCGCAGCGAGCCAAACCATTCGCTTTTTCACAGAAAACGATTACATTTCGCCCGTCAATAATGAGGGAGGGCTGGAGATGAATTTGTCACCGCCGACTACCGCGGTTTTCGTCATTTCGCTGATTTTGGCGGTACTGGCCGTGATCAGCAGCTTCGTCGTAATCCCGTTTATCAGTGCGCATGCCTTCTGGGTGGCCATCATCGCCTACGTCATCCTGGCCGTAGGGAACCTCTTCCGGGGCGTGTAGGCTCACTTCTGTCTCCGGACAGCCTCAAATCGTCCGGAGCGATCATCGGCGAAATATCTCGCCACTCCTTCTTCAAAGCTGGCCCCGAAAGACGAGCACGGCGCCGAGTCCGATCAGGCCGAAGCCCGCGCCTTGGGTCCAGCTCAACGGCTCGTTGAAATAGACCACGGTAAACCCGGCGAACACGATCAGCGTGATCACCTCCTGGATCGTCTTGAGCTCCGTGGGATAGGCTAGGTTAGCCTTAAGCAGCGGTGGGACATAGCGTCCGTGCAGGCGGACACACTTGCTGGCCGGCGATGCCCTTGCCAGCAGACAATCCGGAAGCGAGAGCCATGGCCGAGTTTTCCATCGATCAGACTATCTGCGCCGCCTCATCGTCAAGGTGCGCGCCTTCATGGCCAAGGAAGAAACGGACATCCCGGACGACGGCTCCAACCCCACCGACGACGCGCTGACGTCAGCGCTGCAGGACGAAGCAGAGGATCTCAGCCGCGAGGAGGTAGTGGAGGAGATCCGCGCGCTCGCGCCCCGGCAGCAGGCCGAGCTCGTGGCGCTGATATGGCTCGGCCGCGACGACGGCAATCCCGAGGAGGGGACGAGCTTGTCGCGCGCGCCATCGAGCGCCGCGAGGTGCCGACCGAAAACTATCTGCTCGACCACCCGCTTGTTGCCGAGCATTGGCTCGACCGCATAGACCGGCTGGGCCTTGACGGCCTCGTGAACGGCGGCGTCGAGACGAAATAACGGGAGAGCCGGCGCGAGAACGCCAGCCCTCCCATCCGACTACATATCCTCGTCGTCCCTCGCCCAGGACGGCCGGTAAGGCTGCGGGCTCGCGCTCGGGCTTGAACCTGATATGCCGCTCGGCGCAGACGGGCTCGGCGAGCTGCCCATGCTGCCCGCCGGACGCTGCGGCATCCCGCCTCCACCCATCGGACTCGCAGGCCGTGGGGGCGTGGCGGCCGCGGGTTGCGGCGCCATGGGGCGCGCCGGCGCCGGCTGCGGCATCGACGGCGTAGCGGGCTTGGGCATCATCGCGGGTTTCGGCACGGCCGCTGCCGCGGCTGCCGGTTTCTTCGCGGCGGCCGGTTTCGTAGCCGGTGTCCGCTTTGCCGCGGGCTTGCGCGCCGCAGGCTTCCTCGCCGCCGGCTTACGGGCCGGCGCCTTGCGGGCCGTGGTCTTCCGCGCGGCAGGACGCCGGGCCGCGGTCTTGCGCGCGGTCGTCTTGCGCGCCGCAGCCCGACGCGCGGTACTTTTCCGCGCCGGGGCCTTTCTCGCAGCAGTCTTTCTGGCGGCGGATTTCCTTGCGGTCGTTTTCTTTGCGGCCGTCTTCTGCGCGCCGGTCTTCTTCGCGCCCGACCGCGCGGCGCTCGCCCTTCGGCCGGTGGTCTTGCGTGAGCTCGTCTTTCTACTCGCTGTGCGCTTCTTCCCAGTCGTTCTCGTAGCCATGGTTCTGCTCCGATTCTCATCTGTTGCGGCAGGCGCCCGCGGACGACGGACGCGTGCATGCACGAATCACGTTTCACAAGTCCAAGCTTGCCGTCCCACACGACGAGTCAATTGTTTTTTTCATTATACGCTGATCGCAGCACAAAGTGGCAATTTGGCGGGCAAAGTTCGACCTTCTCGACAATCAATCCTCTCGCGCCCGGCTCGCGCTGCAACGACGCGGGCATCCGCTCTACATTGCGCACGGTTAACGCGACATCGGAGAGCGGCGCTTCGCGCGTGATACGGATCGCAGCAAAGCGCTCGCCGCTCGTGCTCGTCATTGCGGCACGCGGCGAATGTATTGGCATTCCGGCCTTCGCCGGAACGACGCCGCCTTGACCTCCCGAGGGGATCGGGCCCCTAGCCAAATCCCCTCCCCGCCGCCATATTCGGGCCATGCCCCATCGCGTTCCAGGCACCTTCGGCTCGAGAGCCGAGCCGCGTGCCGTTACCGCCGAAGCGAGCGGATTGCCGCTCGGATCCGACCGCCGCCCGCCCGGTTTCGGCGAGGCGCCGCAGCCCTTGATTCAGAACCATCCGCTGGTAACCGGCGAGGCGAGTGCCGTCTTCACTCCCCACCGGCCGCCCCGTCCCGACAAGACCGAGGGCGGCGTGCCGCTCACCATTCAGTCGGAGCTCACGCCCAAAGGCGATCAACCTTCGGCAATCGCCGAGCTCGTGCAGGCCGCGCAAGCGGGGGAGCACGATCAGGTGCTGCTCGGGGTCACGGGCTCGGGCAAAACCTTCACCATGGCCAAGGTGATCGAGGCGACGCAGCGCCCGGCGCTGGTGCTCGCGCCCAACAAGACGCTCGCGGCCCAGCTCTATGGCGAGTTCAAGAGCTTCTTCCCCGACAACGCGGTCGAGTATTTCGTCTCCTACTACGACTACTACCAACCGGAGGCCTACATCCCGCGCACCGACACCTATATCGAGAAGGACTCATCCATCAACGAGCAGATCGACCGCATGCGCCATGCGGCGACGCGCGCGCTGATCGAACGCGACGACGTGATCATCGTGGCGAGCGTGTCCTGCATCTACGGCATCGGTTCGGTAGAGACCTACACGGCGATGACCTTCAGCCTGAAGCGCGGCGACAAGGTCGAGCAGCGCCGGTTGATGGCGGATCTCGTGGCGCTGCAATACCGCCGCAACGACGTGAATTTCGCCCGCGGCTCCTTCCGCGTGCGCGGCGACACCATCGAGCTTTGGCCCGCGCATTTGGAGGATCGCGCCTGGCGCATCTCGCTGTTCGGCGACGAGGTGGAAAGCCTCACCGAGTTCGATCCCCTGACCGGCGCCAAGACCGACGATTTCAGCCTGGTGAAGATCTACGCCAACTCCCACTATGTGACGCCGAAGCCCACGCTGAAACAGGCGGTGCGCGGCATTAAGGAGGAGCTCAAGCAGAGGCTCGACGAGCTGCATCGCGCCGGGCGGCTGCTCGAGGCGCAGCGGCTCGAGCAGCGCACCCTGTTCGACCTGGAGATGATCGAGGCGACCGGCTCTTGCGCCGGCATCGAGAACTATTCGCGCTATCTCACCGGGCGCAACCCGGGTGAGCCGCCGCCGACCCTGTTCGAATATCTGCCGGACAACGCACTCGTCTTCGTAGATGAGAGCCACGTCACCGTGCCCCAGATCGGCGGCATGTTTCGCGGCGACTACCGGCGCAAATCCACGCTCGCCGAATATGGCTTCAGGCTGCCTTCCTGCATGGACAATCGGCCGCTGCGTTTCGAGGAATGGGACGCGATGCGGCCGCAGACCGTCTATGTCTCGGCCACGCCCGGCGGCTGGGAGCTAGCGCAGACGCAAGGCGCCTTCGCCGAGCAGGTGATCCGGCCGACGGGCCTGATCGACCCGCCGGTGCTGGTGCGTCCGGCCACGACGCAAGTGGACGACCTCATCGACGAGGCGCGGAAAGTGATCGACCAAGGCTATCGCATCCTGATCACCACATTGACCAAGCGCATGGCCGAGGATCTCACTGAATATATGCATGAGCAGGGCATCCGCGTGCGCTACCTGCATTCCGACGTGGAGACGCTGGAGCGCATCGAGATCATCCGCGATCTGAGGCTCGGCGCCTTCGACGTGCTGGTCGGCATCAATTTGCTGCGCGAGGGCCTCGACATTCCGGAATGCGCGCTGGTCGCCATTCTCGACGCCGACAAGGAAGGCTTCCTGCGCTCCGAGACCTCGCTGATCCAGACCATCGGCCGCGCTGCGCGCAATATCGACGGCCGCGTGATTCTCTATGCCGACCGCATCACCGGATCGATGGAGCGTGCCATGGCCGAGACGTCGCGGCGGCGCGAGAAACAGGCCGCCTGGAACGTGGCCAACGGCATCACGCCGGAGAGCGTGAAGAAGCACATCGGCGACATCATGGCCTCTGTCTATGAGCGCGATCATGTGCTGGTCGATACCGGCGCGGGGTTCGGCGAGGACGAGCAGGCGCTGATCGGGCACAATCTCGAAAGCGTCATTGCCGACATGGAGAAGCACATGCGCACCGCCGCCGCGGACCTCGAATTCGAGGAGGCGGCGCGGCTGCGCGACGAGATCAAGCGCCTGCGCCAGATGGAACTCGCTATCGCCAACGATCCCCTCGCCCGGCAGAACGAATTGGCGCAAGAGCGCTCAAGTAGCGCGGGGCGCGATAGCGCATATGAAGACCTGCGCTCAGCCAGCGCGGAGCGCGATGGCGCATACAAACAAGATCCACTCAATCGCCCGCACAAGCCGACGCTCGACGAGATGGGACCGCACAATCGCGAGATCCCCCTGGCCTCGATCGAGAAGCACCGCGGCCGCTCCAAAGCCGGCAAGCCCGGCGCCTACGGCAAGAAGCGCGGCTAGGCTCTAGCCGAAGTTTTCGCTCTCGCGCTCAGGGCGTGCGGACCCTCAAGCGGCGCCCGCCTGCTTGCTCTCCACCGCCTCCTGAATCAAAACCGGCCAGAGCTCGCGTAGCGCCTTCGGCAGGACGCCGGCGACCTTGATCGCTTCGCCGACGTCGAGCTTCATGGTGAGGAGCCCGAACACGGCGCAGATGCGGTCCTCGATCTCCGCCGCGTCGGCCCGGGGCAGCTCGCGGCTCACATGCGCAATGAACTCCGCCTCATGGCGCTCCTTGGTTGTGCCGCCCATGTGCCAACCCTCGTAATAGAGGCCACGAATCAGCATCGGCAATTGTGCACCGAGATGGACAGCGTTCGCCGGTCCGATACGGTCGCGCAAGGCGTGCAGCACCGCGCGCAACGTCGAATAGGCGCGATGACGATCATAGGTGCCAAGCCGCTCCATCAGCTCCTTGAGCCAAAGGTTGGTCTCTTGCACCGTCGTATCGAAGACATCGAGGCCTGTGGTCATGGCGCGTCACTCCATTATTGATGTCGCTGCCACCTCACCCGCCCCCCGCTGCGGGTGCATTGACCTGGCTCAATCTTTCTCGGAGCGACCGCCTTGCCCGATTTCCTTATGGCGCTGTTCGCGATGAGCGAGGCCGCAAAAACCTCCCTCGCGGGCCCACCCTCCCCTCAAACGAAGAAGGGCAACCCGCGCTGAAACTTCTTGACGTGTCGGCCATGCGCTCAGGCTAGGCCGAGCGCGGCAGGCTCAGCTTCGGTCGCTCAGCTCAGCGTGCGCTTCCGTGGGCTCGCCCGTCTCTTATCCTCTGCTGCTGCTTCCATGCACGCCTCGCGCGGAGCACCCCCGCTTCAGCGTCGCAGGCTTTAGTTGCCGCCCGGTAAAGGAAAGCTCCCCTAACGCCCGGCGCTGAGGTGATCGAGCAGCTCAGGCGTGGGATAGCCATCGGCCGGCAGGCCGAACTTCTCCTGCATCTCCCTGATGGCCACGCGGGTCGAGGCGCCGATCACCCCGTCGATCTTGCCCACGTCGTAGCCGCGCTTGGCGAGAAGTTGTTGCAGCTCCTTCGCCTGCGTCTGGCTGAAGGGCTCGATCGGCCCATTGCCGCGGCTGAGCGCGGGCGCGCCTGCGAGCCGCGTCGCGTAGTAGCCCGCGGTGGTGGAATAAACGAGCGACTGGTTCCATTGGAGATACACGTCGAAATTCGGATATGCGAGGAAGGCAGGGCCGTTTCGCCCCATGGGCAAGAGCAGCGCCGTGGGCACGTTTCGGCGGGCACCGCCTTGCCGCTCGGATAGGTGACGCCGCTCTTCGCCCAGAGGGCGCGTGGCTTCTTGATGGTGACGTCTGCCTGGCTCCAGTCCATCTGCGCCGGCACGCGGACTTCCTCGAGCCATGGCTGGCCGGCCTTCCAGCCGAGTCCATCGAGGTAGTTCGCCGCCGAGGCGAGCGCATCTGGCGTGCTCCTGATCAGGTCGCGGCCGCCGCTGCCATCGAAGTCCACTGCGTATTTGTAATAGACGCTCGGCACGAACTGAAACTGGCCCACCTCTCCTGCCCAAGGCCCACGCATCTCCTGCGCGCTGAGATCGCCGCGCTGGATGACGCGAAGCGCATCGAGCAGCTGCGCCCTGAACTCGTCGGGCCGGCGGCAATCGAAGGCCAGCGTGGCGAGCGCGCGAAGCGTCTCCATATTGCCCATCACCTTGCCGAAATCGGTCTCCAATCCCCAAAAGCCGACGAGCACCGGACCAGGCACGCCATATTTCTGCTGGATCTTGGCGAAGGTGGCCGCGTTCTGCCTGAGCAGCGCCGCACCTTGCTGCAGCCGATACCCGGCGACCATGCGGTCGGAGAATTGCAGGAAGGTCTGCGCGAACACCGATTGCCCGCGGTCCTTGGCGATCACGGCGGGATCGTAGGTCACCCCGTCGAGCGCCTCGGCAACGGTCTGGGGCGAGATCCCTTGCGCCGTCGCCTCTTGCTTGAAGGCCTGCAGCCATCTGTCGAAGCCCGCGGGACTCGCACAGGCCGCGGCGAGCACTGGGCTCGCGGTTCCGAGCAGGATCGCGCCGCACACCGCCGCGCCAACCGCATTACGCATGTTGCGTGTCATCTGATGCCTAACCATGGATGCACTTGAAACGAGGTAGGAAGCCGCCGTCAAGGGATGACGGTCGCGGGGCTCGTCCGTTCAGCGATCGCCCTTCTGATACGTGCCGATCAGCTCCGCCTGCGCCAGCACATGGCCTTGCATCGCAGCCTCGAGCTTAGCCTTCGTTGGCTGGGCAAGATCGAGCATGGTGTCGAGCGCGTAGAGCTTGTGGAAATAGCGGTGCCGGCCGATCGGCGGACACGGACCTCCATAGGAGGTTTTCTTCGCATCGTTGACGCCGCGGGCCGCCCCTGCGGGTAAGCCGGCCTTATCGGCATTCTCCGCAAGCCCACTCGCGTTCGCCGGGAGATTGTAGAGAATCCAATGCACCCAGACGCGCTTCGGCGCGCTCGGGTCAGGCGCATCCGGATCGTCGATGACGAGCGCGAGACTCTTCGTCCCCGCCGGCACGCCGTCCCAGGCAAGCGGCGGCGACAGATTCTCGCCCTCGCACGTATAGGAGGAAGGGATGCCACCGCCGGCTTTGAAGGCGGAAGAGGTCAGCGTCAGAGCCATTGCCGAATCCGCTCCTTCCACAAGCAAGACCGTAGCCCCGAGCAGCACGGCCAAGACGAGCAACAGCGAAGCGGAACGAGACCGGGTCGTCGCCATGTCCTTGCACAGCCTGCTCCCCCTCCATACGCGCATGGGCGCGAAAGGAAAGCGGGAAAGCTAGTCCGTATGCGGCGGCAGCTCTCCGAGGCGGAGCCTCTCTTGTAGCCTGTAGATGCGTCGTGCAGCTTCGCTCCTGCTCAAGCCCGCGTCGAAGGCTTGCGGCTCCTTGATCTCTTCCGCGAGTCGCCTGAGAGAGTTGGCCTGGACGCCGGTCATCGGCTCCCCTGCCGGAACCCATGCATTTGCGCTTCTCATCATCGTCGAGGGATCAGAGCTTAGCTCTTGCTGAATCTGAGTCTCCGCGGTCTTCTTTTTTTGCATCACGTTAGTTCCTGAGCCCATCCTTGGTATTCTATATCTCAATGAGATACAGGTATTGAGTAAAAAGGGCAATGATTAGGCGACCTCTGATGAAGGATTAGGCAGCAATGAGGGCAGCCTATAGCAAGTGCATCGGCCCGTGACTACATGGTAGGAAACGACACGTAAGTGGCTTTGTTCATCGAGCCTTGAGATGCGTCGCCGGCCCCTGCCGGACCAGAAGCCGCCGAAGACACCCGACTTCTATTCGTACGAGGAGACGACATGAACCGAATCCTGCAAGCCTGCTTGGCCGGTTGCGCGGCAACCTTGCTGCTGGCCATGGCAGCGCCCGAGCCTGCCGCTGCACGCATCGAATGCCAAGGCAATTTCCAGATCACCAAATACGGACCCATCGCCACGCCCTATTGTGAGGAAGAGCAGATCGCGTTCGTGGCCAGGAGCTACGGAACGAACGTCACCGGTCTCAGGTCCACAACGACCCGCTGACCAAGGTCTATCTCTGTCAGACCCTCGGCTATGATTCGCGGCTGAAGGGCTCCTGTGCCGGCTACGGACCGGACTCCTACGCTCCCGCGCGTTAAGCTTATACGTCGCTTCGGCCGCGCATAGTCACTGCCATACGGCCAACGCCCGCGAAACGAAACCAAAGGCGCCAGATTCGACAAAGCTGGCGCCTTTTTCGTTGCCTGGGCCGGACGGAAGCGAAGAACCCACCTCGTATTTTGGTTCATGCACGCGCTCCCAAGGCGCTCCGTGCGGATGGTTAAAGATTAATCCGCCCGCCGCCAAATCGCCCTTCAATGACCCTCTCGAAGCCGATTTTTCGCCTTGTTGATCCGTAGGTTAACGGTCAGCATCAAGGTGCGCAGGCCGACTTGATTCGTCGTCGGTCATTTCCCCCCAAGACAATCGAATAGGAGCAAAAACGCATGTTGAAAATGCGAGCTAACATCGTTGCCATGGGCCTTATCGGTGGGGCCGTTTTACTGCCACTCGACCTTGCTCAGGCTGGGCAGGTCGGCCATGCATCCTGGTATGCGATGCACTCACGCACGGCGAGCGGCGAGATGATGAAGCCGAGCGAGCTGACCGCAGCGCATCGTTCGCTGCCATTCGGCAGCAGGGTGCTGGTCGAGAATCTCGCCAATGGGCGTTCGGTAGTCGTCCGGATCAATGACCGGGGACCCTTCGTCAAGGGACGGATCATCGACGTGTCCAAGGCGGCGGCATCGAGCCTTGGCATGCTCGGCTCGGGCACCGCGACAGTGAGGGTCAGCTCGGCGAGCAGCAGTTACGCTCAGAGTTCAGACAACAGGGTAGCGGGCCTGATGCGGTCGGCGCCGGAAGCGAAGCGCGTGGCATCGCTTGCGAGCTCGCGCAAGACCGTGGCGGTGGCGTCTAGAGAGCTTCGGCTGGGTCTGCGTCGGCGCCTGTCTCCGGTCGTTATCCTGGCCTCGGCGGCGAAACCGTACAGCGTCTTCGGGGCGAGCACCCCGGGCTTCATGAAGAACTGAGGGCAGAGAACCGACAGACCAGCCGGTCCGGGGCTCTAGTTCCCGGACCGGCGGCTGACCCCTAGATGCACAAACGCCGGGCAAGAAGTCCGGCGTTTGTCATTTCCGTCAGCGAAAAAATATTTCTCAACACGAAAATGTGAAGGACGTGCCGACCGTTGCCCGCGAAAAGGAACCGCTAGGCAATGAGGCACAAAGGCGGCATAGTCTTAACTAGGCGGGGTAACGCCGCCAGCCATTGAAACAGGGGACATCTATGATCCGTAGCAAATTTCTGATTGCCGGCGCTGCGCTCAGCGTCATCGCCGCTTTCGTCGTCGTTTCGCAGCCGGTTCACGCCGGAAGCTGCGCTCTTGTCTCCGCCAAAGGGCGGGGCTTGAGCCAGGCGGCTGCCACCACGAGGTCCGCGAAGAACCTCAACGGGCGCATCAATCACTGGGCCCACAAGAACAAGCTGACGGCCGTCCGTGTCGGACGCGTTGCTACCGCCTGCAAGGCAGGCGCACTCGCCGTTTGCACGAGCTCGGCGAAAGTCTGCCCATAGGTAATCGCCGCTTCCGGAGGGCGGTGACGCGATGGTAACCTGCAAGACTTGGGCTGCGACCGATTCGGACCAACCAGTTTCAGGGACAAGTGATCGTCATGCTTGAGCGCACCGCCCTCTGCCGGCTTCTCGCCCTAGCCACGCTGCTAGTGGCAAGTCTTACGCTCGGTTGGCCCGCATCTCAGTCCCAGGCCCAAGAGACAGGCGCGCAACCCAGGTATGGTGCAAGCGCCTCCCCTAGTACCGCCCCGCGCGACCCCGTGATCGGCGGCTATTCGACGACCCTGAGCGAGATTTGGGGACCCCCCGAGATGCCCCCGGCGCCGAAGGATTTCGGTCCTCATTTCGACTTCCCGCCCCAGCCTTTGATGGATAATGGTGGCGGGCTGCTGCACGACCCATATATGCATTAGCCGCGCTTTCCATCTGATCGCCGCCTGCGCGAATGGGTAGATGGGCCTTGCACTTGGCGCGCCCACGACCATAGAGTGGGGCGCTTTTATGCACTGAATCCGGGTGAAGATTGGCCGCGTGCGCTCCTTGGCGAGAGATCGTGGTGTCTTTCCCCGAAATTGGAGTTGCCTGTGTTCGTCTGCGGTCCTAATTCGCACGCGGACGAGTTGGAAGGGGGAAAGGAGCTTCCCACATGCGCCAGACAGGGACGGTCAAGTTTTTCAATCATTCGCGGGGTTTCGGCTTCATTACGCCGGACGATGGCGGCAAGGATGTCTTCCTGCACATCTCGGCCCTGCAACGTTCGGGCCTTCCCGCCGTGGACGAAGGCCAGCGGGTGACCTTCGAAACTGAGCCAGACCGCCGTGGTAAGGGACCTCAAGCCGTCAACGTGCAACTCGGCGAATAACCATTCCCCACAATTAGACGTCCTGCCGTTCCGGCCTACCGACGTGACGTCAGGGACATTTGCAAGCCGTGCCGGGCGAGGGGGCGTTTGCGCCCGCGCCGACGATTGCCTTTGGACACGACCGAGCCATGAGGTGTGGCGATGAACGCGCCGCAGGCGCCACGCTTCAAGCTGTCGAGCGTGCTCGAACATCTGGGCGCCGGCCGTCAAGCGGCGCTCGATCGGCTGTTTGAGCTGCTCGCCCTCCCCAGCATCTCCACCGATCCCGCTTATCACGCGGCGTGCATCGCCGCCGCAGATTGGTGTGCGAAGGCCTTGCGCGCGATCGGGTTTGCGGCTCGGGTCGAGCCCACTCAGGGCAAGCCGATGGTCGTCGGCCATTGGCGTGACCCGGGTGGCGGACCGACCTTACGGATCCTGTTCTACGGTCATTATGACGTGCAGCCGCCAGATCCCTTGGACGAATGGACCGCCCCGCCCTTCGAGCCGCGTCTCGTCGAGGAGCAAGGCTCGGGCGAGGTCATCGTCGCGCGCGGCGCCTCCGACGACAAGGGGCAGGTGATGACCTTCATCGAGGCCTGTCATTCCTGGCTCGCCGCGCATGGCCGCTTGCCCGTCGAGGTGACGGTTCTGCTCGAAGGCGAGGAAGAATCTGGCAGTCCCAGTCTTCCCGCTTTTCTCGAGAGCCATGGCGAGGAGCTCAGAGCCGACATCTGCCTTGTTTGCGATACGGGGCAATGGGACGAGGACACGCCCGCCATCACGGCCTTCTTGCGCGGCTTGGCCTTCTCCGAGGTCACCGTCGCCGGCCCGTCCCGCGACCTGCATTCGGGCCTTTACGGCGGACCGGCGCGCAATCCCATCCGCGTACTCGCCGGTCTCCTTGCCGAGATGCACGATGCAAGCGGCCGGGTCAGCATCCCGGGCTTCTATGAGGACGTCGTCACCCCGTCGCTCATGCAACTTGCGCAATGGCGAGCCCTCGGCTTCGACGTCGACGCCTTCCTGGGCTCAGTTGGACTCTCAGCGCCGGCAGGGGAAGCCGGCCTCAGTGTACTCGAGCAGCTCTGGTCCCGGCCCACGGCGGAGGTCAATGGCATCTTCGGCGGCTATACCGGACACGGCACGAAGACCGTCATCCCAGCGCGCGCCACGGCCAAGCTCTCCTTCCGGCTTGTGCCGAACCAGGAGCCGGGAAAGATTCTGGAGGGCCTGCACCGCTTCGTCGCGGAGCGGCTACCGGCCGATTGCAGGGCGTCCTTTGCCGGCGAAGGGGGCTCCCCGGCGGTGGGCTTCGACATTTCGGCCTCCGCTTTTCGGGCGGCGGCGACTGCGCTTGAGCAGGAGTGGGGCAAGCCTCCCGTGATGATCGGCTGCGGCGCGTCGATCCCAATTGTCGAATCCTTCCGCTCGCGGCTCGGCATGGATTCGCTGTTGGTCGGCTTCGCCCTCGACGACGACCGCATCCACTCGCCGAACGAGAAGTATAATGTGAAGAGCTTCATCAAGGGCGCGAGGAGCTGGGCGAGGATCTTGAACGAGCTCGGCGCGATCCATACCAATGCCACGACATAGGCCCACCTGCCTGCTGCGTCTCACCCTTATTGCTACGTTAGGCATGGGCCAAGCGGCCGCCCAAGAACGGGACCGGCCCGGACGTTTCGACTACTACGTTCTCGTGCTCGGCTGGTCGCCGTCCTATTGCGCGGCCGAAGGAAACAGAAGGCACGACCGGCAGTGCGGCGCCGAGAAGCCCCGCGGCTTCATCCTGCACGGGGCTTTGGCCGCACAATGGGTGGTCGCAAGACTGCCGGATGCAGCAGCGCCCCTAGGTGCCGCCAGCGGTGTTTAACGAGATGCGCGATATCATGCCGAGCAAGAGTCTGATCATTCACGAATATTCACCCACGGCACTTGCGCCGAGCTCGAGCCGGAGCAATATTTCGGCCTGGCACGCAATCTCTATGAGCGCATCAGCATCCCGTCTCGCTTTGCCGAAACAGGCGCCTCGGCCCCCTCCCCGGAAGCGATCGAATGAGAATTCTTGAGCGCCAATCCCTGGCTCACGCCGAGCATGGTTTCGGTGAGCTGTCGCGGGCAGGAATTTTTGGACGTCCGCATCTGTTTCGGGCGCGATCTGTTTCCGACGAGCTGCGGGCCAAATGAGGACGAGCGCCTTTGCCGGCATCCGCAAGGTGACCATGCCACCTGCGAATGGCCGGTGAGCCGACGTCCGCGCCGATTAGAAGTGGTAGATCAGCGAGCCCCGATAGGTGTTCACGTCCGGATCGTATTTGGTTTCGCCGCCGGGATAGGACACCTTGTCAGAGTCGAAATTGGTGAATTGGTAATCGAAGCGGGCGCTCCAATTCGGACTGAAGGCGACCTCCGCGCCGCCGCCGAGGCTCCAGCCGAAGAAGGAGCCACTCCCCGATGCACCGCCGGGCCCAGTAATCGGCAGATCGACATCGGCCCATGCGCCGCCAGCGGTAACGAACAGCAGCACTTGCGGTACCACGGTAACGCCGGCGCGCAAACGAAGATCCGCCATGGCGTCGATGTTCGGGCTCGCGACATTGGCGCTGGCATTGAAGCGTTCGCTGCCGCTGACGCCGGCCGCCATCGCATCGCCCTCGAAGCCGATGACGATTGGGCCGCTCTGCCAATTCCAGCCCCCGGTGATGCCCCCCAACACGCCGCTCGCCTCGATGCCTGCGCTCGTCTGGGAGAAATCGAAATTGGCGGTGGCGCCGCCAAGGGTGCCCCCAACCCACCAGCCAGCGAATAGGTCGGGCGAAACCGGCGGTGCCCCCGGATAAACGAGGGGCGGCGGTCCGCCATTCACCAGGTCGGCGCCAAGGACGGGGCGAGAGACCGCGGCGCTGGCCGTTAACACGGCGGCAAGAGCCACAGCCTGGTCAAATCGCGTACGCAAAACAGACTCCCTCACGATTGGAGGCTCGGTCCGTAGCCGCGCCAGCGCGAGAATTTGCGCGTGACCAAACGCTCACGGTCCCCAGGGTAGGGCTCTACCCTTAATATGGGTTAACCAGCCAATAGGGCAAAACTGGGTATGGTTAGGGGCAGGTTAATGACCATCCCAAGGCGCCCCGCTGTGTACCGCCTTGCTCGCCGGGGTTTGAGGCGCCGTGGCCAGACGCTCCCTTCTAGCAGGTCCCGTCAGCTGGCGCGGAACAGCGCGACGCAGCCTCTCGTCTCGATGTCGACCTCGGCGAAGCGTCCATAGAGGCCGTCGGCAAGGGCCGCAAGGTCGTCATCGAGATTGTTGAACACGCCCTTGGAATTATAGAGGCCAAGCAGAGCTCTTGCCGTTGCATTCGGCTCGATCCCGCGCCCGAGGATCGTCGCGCCGAACAGCACGGCGCGTTCGCGCATGAACGGCCGCAAATGGTCGACGACCTTGAGCTTCTCCGTCATGCGGCCGGGCAAGCAGTGCAGCACATAGGTCAGCGCAAGGCTGTCGACGGGCTCAAGGTCGATGGCCAGGGGTGCGAGCAGATTCGCCTCCTGCAGCATTGGCCGGTAGCGTTCGAGCCTGTGCGCGGACAGCGTCAAGCAGTTGCGGTTGATATCGAGCAGAGTAAGGCGCTCGAACGACGCGGGTTGCGCACGGTCGATGAAGAAGCCAGTGCCCACCCCCGCCTCGAGGTGACGGGAGCGGAGATTATCACGGTAGAGATCGAGCAGCCGCTGCGTGGGGCAATGCCAGGCGAAGCGATTGGAGAAGCCGTGCACGAGGCGATCGTAGAAGGTCAGCATCCAAGGCGTGTAGATCGCGTGCGCCGACGCGATCGCTGCCGCATCTGGCGGCCCGCTACGGTCATCTGTGTGCTTCTCGGCCATAGGGTCAGGATATGACACCGCCGACGCGTGAAAAAAGGGCGCCGCGAGTGGCGCCCTTTAGGTGGGAAGTGCTTTTTAGGGAACTTAAATTAGAACGATGCCTTCATCGTACCCACGACCCGCGAGCCACAATCGCTGAAGCCAATCTGATTATCCGTGCAGCCGGCTCGCATTGGTATCCCAGTAGCGAACGTCGAAGGTCAATGCCGGCTTGTCCCAGACGGCCAGCGTCAGACCGATGTTCCAATAGGCGTAGTCGATCCCGCCATCATTCGTGTCGCCCCACTGCTGACCAACCACCCCACTGACGGTCGGCGTGAAGAACCAAACCTTGTTGAAGGTCCAGCCGTAGTCGAACTCAAGGACATCGTTGCGGCCGAGACCACCAAAGACGTCTGCCGAGTAGCAGTTGGTGGTTTGATGAAAACTTTGCCTCTCTCGCTACTGCACAAATACCTCACTGCATAAATTTGCAGCAATTGCCTAATGAATGAACAAGGCGAAATTCAGAATCAGCGGCTTGCATTCGCGGCCTGCCCTTCAGCCGGATCTCTCACCGGAGTATAAGTTAGCTCACGAACGGATCCGCGCGGCGGCCGGCCGCCCAAGCAGCTCTCTTACTCACGTTATGGCTAAAGAACAGCATCCTGAGACCGCGCTCGTGACCGGCGCGGGCCTCCGGCTCGGTCGTGCCATCGCGCTCGATTTGGCGAAACGCGGCTGGCGGATCGGGGTACATCACCACACCTCTGCCGCCGCGGCGCAAGCGCTCGTCGAGGAGATCGAGTGTCTCGGCGCCAAAGCCGTCGCGCTCCAGGCCGATCTCACGCGCAAGGATCAGCTCCTGTCCCTCGTCCAGCGTTGCGCCGAGCGGCTCGGTCCCACGACGTGTCTCGTCAACAATGCCGCGCGATTCGAATGGGATTCGCCCGACACGCTCGACTGGGCCGGCTGGCAGGCGGAGCTTAACGTCAATCTCCGCGCACCCGCGTTCCTGACCCAAGCCTTTGCGCGAGCGCTGCCGCAGGACGCATCGGGCTGCGTGATCAACATGATCGATCAGAGGGTCTGCCGTCCCGATCCGGACTATTTCTCCTACACGATCGCCAAATCGGCGCTATGGACGGCGACGCGGACGCTGGCCCAGGCGCTCGCGCCACGCATTCGTGTGAATGCCTTAGGCCCTGGACCGGTGCTTCCGAACCGGCGGCAAAGCCAAGCCGATTTCGAGCGCGAATGCCGCTCAACCCCGCTTGGTCGCGGAGCCACCCTAGAGGAGGTTTGCGCCGCGATCCGCTTCCTTCTCGAGACGCCCTCGGTGACTGGCCAGATCATCGTCCTCGACGGCGGCCAACACCTTGCCTGGCGAAGCGATTCCGGGAGCAAATCGGCGAAGGAATGATGGGCCCGTCTCACAAGGTAAGGCCCCCGAACCACCCAAGGCCTTGAAGCTGCCCGCGCTTAGACCATACCTTCAGCCTATTGAGACGCGTCCCGTTTACGCGCTCAGGCTCAGGATCCCATGCCGATAGAGAAACCCGACAGCACCAGAGCCTCGCTCCTTTCCCGCGCGCGCCAAGCCTTTCGCGGGGCGGAGCAAGGCGCCTCCGTCATCGCCCGCCATGCCAAGACCGCGCCCACCGGTCCGGGCGTCTACCGCATGATCGATGCCGCGGGCGAGGTGCTCTATATCGGCAAGGCGCGTGGGCTGAAAAAGCGCGTGCAGAGCTATGCGCGCGCGGGAAGTCACAACAATCGCATTGCCAGAATGATCGCCGATACCGCGAGCATGGAATTCGTCACCACCGCCACGGAGACCGAGGCGCTGCTGCTCGAGGCCAATCTGATCAAGCGGCTCAAGCCCCGCTACAATGTGGTGCTCCGGGACGACAAGTCCTTCCCCTTCATCCTGATCGCCCGGGAGCATCGGATTCCGCAGATCATGAAGCATCGCGGCGCGCGGAGCCGCAAGGGCGACTATTTCGGTCCGTTTGCCTCGGCAGGCGCGGTCGGCCGCACCATCAACACGCTGCAGCGCGCTTTTCTGCTCAGGTCCTGCTCCGACGCCTATTTCGAGAGCCGTGTCCGGCCCTGCCTGCTCTATCAGATCAAGCGCTGCAGCGCGCCTTGCACCGGCGAGATCTCGGAAGCCGATTACGCTGGCCTCGTCGACGAGGCGCTGCGCTTTCTGACCGGCGAGAGCGACGAGGTAAAGCGGCGCCTACACAAGCTGATGGACGATGCGAGCCTCAAACAGGATTATGAGCGCGCGGCGAGCTTCCGCGATCGGCTAACGGCCCTCAGCCACGTCCAGTCGCATCAGGGCATCAATCCGCAGACAGTGAAGGAGGCCGACGTCTTCGCCGCGCATCAGGAGGCCGGGCAGACCGCGATCCAGGTGTTCTTCTTCCGCACCGGCAACAATTGGGGCAATCGCGCCTATTTTCCTCGTGCCGACAAGAGCCTCGCGGTCGAAGAGGTGCTCGAATCCTTTGTGGCCCAATTCTACGACGACAAGCCGCCGCCGCAGCTCGTGCTGCTGTCCCACGATATTGCAGGTTGCCGGCTGCTCGGCGAAGCCTTGTCGCTGCGCGCCGGCCACAAGATCAGCGTGCTCGCGCCGCAACGGGGAGAAAAGCGTGAGCTCGTCACCCACGCCCTCGTCAACGCGCGCGAGGTGTTGGCGCGCCGCTTGGCGGAATCCTCCTCGCAAGCCGCCATCTTCGCGCGCCTTGCCGAGCTGTTCGAGCTTAACGATGTGCCCGAGCGTATCGAGGTGTTCGACAACAGCCATATCTCCGGCACCAACCCCGTCGGCGCCATGATCGTCGCTGGGCTCGAGGGCTTCATCAGGACTCAATATCGGAAGTTCAATATCCGTTCGGAGGACCTTGCCCCGGGAGACGATTACGCCATGATGCGGGAGATGCTGACACGACGCTTCAGCAAGCTCGCGCACGACAAGGGCGCCGCGAATGGCTGGGCCGCACCCGATCTCGTGCTGATCGACGGAGGCCCGGGGCAGCTTTCTGCGGCTGCCGAGGTGCTGGACGAGCGAGGCCTGTCCGAGGTCAAGCTCGCCGCTATCGCCAAGGGACCGGACCGCAACGCTGGGCGGGAGCGCATCTATCTGAGAGGGCGTGAGCCGATGCTTCTGGAACCCCGCGATCCCGTGCTGTATTGCATCCAGAAACTGCGTGACGAGGCGCATCGGTTTGCCATCGGCGCCCACCGCGCCCGGCGCAAGCAGGCGCTGCATGCTTCCCCCCTGGACGAGGTGCCGGGCGTCGGTCCATCCCGCAAACGAGCGCTCTTGCAGCATTTCGGCTCGGCCAAGGCCGTAAGCCGCGCCGGCGTCGCCGATTTGGCGGCGGTGGGCGGCATCAGCGCGCAGATGGCGAAGGTGATCTACGAGCATTTCCACGAAGGGAGCAGCTGACCTTGGACGGACGCCCCGACATGGCTCAGCAAGGAATGTCACGCCCGGCGCCGGCGCGTGCCTCCCGCGGCCGCTTCTGGAATCTCCCCAACCTGCTGACCTACGGCCGCATCGTCGCCATACCGGCGCTCGTTGCCTGCTTCTTCTTGCAGCGGGATCTCGGCAATTGGCTCGCTATGAGCATCTTCATTGCCGCCGGCGTCAGCGACTTCCTCGACGGCTATCTAGCGCGGGCCTGGGAGCAGCAAAGCGCCGTCGGACGCATGCTCGACCCAATCGCCGACAAGCTGATCGTCTCGGCAGCGCTTCTCATGCTTGCCGCCGACCAGACCATCGCAGGCTGGTCGCTCTGGGCCGGCGTGATTATTCTCTGCCGCGAGATCCTGGTATCGGGCTTGCGCGAGTTCCTGGGCACGCTCTCGGTCAGCGTACCGGTGACGCGGCTCGCCAAATGGAAGACCGTGGTGCAAATGGTGGCGATCGGCTTCTTGCTTGCGGGCAGCGCCGGCGACAAGATCTGGCCTCACACAACTTGGTTTGGCCTGACGCTGTTGTGGATCGCGGCGCTGCTGACGCTGTACACGGGCTACGACTATCTGCGCGCGGCCATCGGCCATGCTATGACCGACGAGGACTGACGGGCCATGCGCCTGCTCTATTTCGCCTGGGTCAAGGACAAGGCCGGGGTAAGCGCCGAGGACACCGACATCCCGGCGGACGTCACCACCATAGCCGAGCTGATGTCCTGGCTCAAAAGCCGCGGTCCGGAATTCGCCCACGCCTTTGCGCGCTCCGAATTTATCCGGACGGCGATTGACCAGACCCATGTGGGCCATGATGCGAGCATCGGCGGGGCGCGTGAGATCGCCTTCTTCCCGCCAGTGACCGGGGGCTAGCATTGATCCGCATCCAGCAAGAGGATTTCGACATCGGCGCCGAGATTGCGCGGCTGAAGGCCGGGCGCGGCGACATCGGCGCCGTCGTTGCCTTTCTGGGGACGGTACGGGATCGGGCCGGCACCCGCATCGTCGACGAAATGACGCTCGAGCATTATCCCGGCATGACCGAGCGCGAGCTTCAGCGCATCGAGGCGGAGGCTCGCGCCCGCTGGCCGCTCGCCGCGTGCTTGATCTTGCATCGCTACGGCACGCTTCGGCCGAGCGACAACATCGTGCTGGTGGTGACCGCGTCGGAGCACCGCGAGGCAGCCTTCGCGGCGGCGGCGTTCTTGATGGATTATCTGAAGATTCGCGCCCCGTTCTGGAAGCGCGAGAGCGGGCCCGAGGGCAGCCATTGGGTCGAGGCCGACGCCCGCGCCGAGAGGGCGAGTGCCCGCTGGGACGAGACCAAGCGCGCCGCCGAGTAGCGTCGCTAACTACCTTATGGGCGCGCCGCGTGGGGCGACCGGAAGGTACGGCCCCCAAACGCACACATCTGCCCACTCGCACAAGCCCCGCAGGCACTTCCGCTGATAGCCGCAGGAGCGGCAGTGGTAGACTGGGGCGCAGCCGTAGCAGCGGGCGATCCTCTGGCAATCGCGCCACGTGACGGCGGGTCGCACCAGGGGCTGATGCTGGATGGCGGTGGCCACGCTCCCAGCCGCGCCCGCCTTGGCTTCCGTCACCGGCATCGCGCCAAGAGCGGCCGCGAGCAGAAAGGCCAGAAATAGCCCGATCAGAGACTTGTGCATGCCCCCTCCCCCTGACGGAGCCGACCGAGCCAACACAGTGCCGCTTGATCGGCGACTATTCAAGCCTCGCCAGTATCCCGGGTCCCTGGCCTCAGCGGTAGATCACCACGCCCGCCGACCTATCGCGCCGCTCCCAGCCCTGGCGCTGCAAGGCCGGCGTGTCGTCCTCGTCCTCCGGATAGCCGATGCAAAGATGCCCGATGAAGACCCATTCCGGGGGGACGTTCAGGATTTCCGCGACCCGCACGGGATCCAGAATCGAGAGCCATCCGACGCCGATCCCTTCCGCCCGTGCCGCAAGCCAGAGCGTATGAATGGCGATGGCAACGGAATAGTCGAGGCTCTCCGGTATGGTGAGGCGCCCAAGCCCATGGCCTTGCGCAGTCGCCCGGTCGGCGAAGACGGCAATTTGCGAGGGGGCGTCGTCGAGGCCGGCGAGCTTCAGCCGCGCGTAAAGCGTGGCGCGATCCGGGTTCTGCTTTTGCAGCGCCTCCTGATTGCACAGCTCGAAACATTGGCGGATTGCCGCGCGCCGGGCCGGATCCTCGACGATCACGAAGCGCCAGGGCTCGCTTAAGCCCACCGAAGGCGAGAGACAGGCAATGTCGATCAGCCGCTCGATGGTGCCCTTCGGCAGCGTCTCCCGCTTGAACCGCCTGACGTCGCGGCGCCATTGCAAGAGAGCGTGCAGGCTCTCCCGGAAATCCGCATCGAAGTCCGGGCGTCGATTGCGCTGTTCCAGCTCCGCTCCCATGGACGCGACCCTAGCACGGATCGCCCATCGGCCGCGTTGGCTTGGCGGAACTGCTAGCTCGCGGCGGCAACCGCCTTTGCAGGGTGGACGAGCGCGGAATAGTCGTTCATCAGCGTCCAGGTGATGTCGCCGATGGTGAAGCGATAGGGCCCGATCTCCGACACCGGCGTGACCTCGGCGGCCGTGCCCGTAATGAAGCATTCGGAGAAGCCTGCCATCTCTTCCGGCATGATGACGCGCTCGATCACCTTCCACCCGCGCTGCTTGGCGAGCCCGATGACGGTGCGGCGGGTGATCCCGTCGAGGAAGCAGTCGGGGGTGGGCGTGTGCAGCACCCCCTCCTTGACGAAGAAGATATTGGCGCCCGTGGCCTCGGCCACCTGCCCGCGCCAATCCAGCATCAGCGCATCGGCATAGCCGGCCCGCTCGGCCCTGTGCTTCTCGATGGTGCAGATCATGTAGAGGCCGGCGGCCTTGCTCTTCGCCGGCGCCGTGCGCGGGTCGGGACGGCGATATTGGGCGATGGTCAGGCGCAAGCCCTTCAGGCGTGCGGCCGGATCGAAATAGGAGCCCCAATCCCAGGCCGCGATGGCGAGATTGATCTTCGTCGCCTGGGCAGCGACGCCCATCTGCTCGCTGCCGCGCCAGGCGATCGGCCGGACATAGCCGTCCACCAGCCCGTTGGCCCGCACCACCTCACGACACGCCCTATCGATCTCGGCGACGGAATAGGGGATCTCGAAATCGAGCCCCTTGGCGGATTCGTGCAGACGCTGGCTGTGCTCGGTGAGCTTGAAGATCTCGCCGTCATAGACGCGCTCGCCCTCGAACACGGCGCTCCCATAATGCAGCGCATGGGTGAGAAGATGCACCCTCGCGTCGCGCCACGAAATAAGCTCGCCATTCATCCAGATGACGCCGTCGCGCTGATCGTAAGGATCGGTAGCCATCGGAACTTCCCTCCCAGACAAGCGGGCTTGCCGGCGAAGCCCAGCCCGGAAAATGGGCCTTATTATGCCTCCTCGAAAGCCGCACAAGAATTGCGCAAACCCGCTCCGGGGAGTATCAATGGCCGGAATTAAGTCAACATGGCTGACATAAATGAACCTCTAGCGTAGGCTCGAAAACAAGTCAACATGACTGACATAAATGAACCGCTGACGGGAGTTGCAGAGGAGCGTCACCCCGATGCAGCTTTGCCGCGCAAGTCCGCGCGCCGGCCAGACGCCGAGCTGCTTGCCTTCGCCGAGCTGCTCTTCTTCGCCTATCGCGACTTCACCCGCGACCCCGATGCGATCCTCAAGGACTTTGACTTCGGTCGGGCGCACCATCGGGTGCTGCATTTCGTCAACCGCCATTCGGGCCTGAGGGTGGCGGATCTGCTCGACGCCCTCAAAATCACCAAGCAGAGCTTGGGCCGCGTGCTGAAACAGCTCATCGACAAAGGCTATATCGTGCAGCAGGCGGGAAGCGTCGACCGGCGCGAGCGTCTACTTTATCCGACCGAGGCCGGCCGCGCCTTGGCCATACGGCTTGCGGCACCACAGCTCGTCCGGCTCGCCGAAGCGTTGCGAGCCGCGGGGCCAACGGCCGATGCGGTGGTCCGGGGCTTCCTACAAGCCATGATCAATGCCGAAGAACGGCCCAAAGTGTCCTCCATCATGGCGTCCTTGCCGGCCGCCGCCGACGATAGCGGGAACGCGGAGGTGTCATGACGATGCCAGCGCCGATCAAAGCCCAGCGCGGTCGGGCGCCTGACGACAACTCCCCCCACATCCTCGTCGTGGACGACGATAGCCGCATCCGCGAGCTGCTCGCCCGCTACCTGCAGGAGCACGGTTTCCGCGTGACCACCGCAGTCGATGCGGCATCCGCGCGGGCAACCATGCGCAGCCTATCCTTCGACTTGCTGATCCTCGACGTGATGATGCCTCAGGAATCCGGCCTCGATCTCGCGCGCTCGTTGCGGCGCGAGTCCCAGCTGCCGATCCTCATGCTGACGGCGCGCGCCGAGCCCGAGCAGCGGATCGAGGGTCTCGAGATTGGCGTCGACGACTATTTGGCCAAACCGTTCGACCCCCGCGAGCTTCTGCTGCGTGTCGGCAATGTGCTCCGCCGCGGCGCCCACCCACCAGCCTCCGGCGAGGTGCGCATGGGGAATTTCGTCTTTCATATCGGGCGCGGCGAGCTCAAGCGCGGCGGTGAAACCGTCCGCCTCACCGAGCGCGAGCGTGAGCTGTTGCGCTACTTCGCCCAGCGGCCCGGCACACCGGTGTCTCGCCACGAGCTCGCCAAGGACGGCGAGAATGGCGGCGAGCGCGCCATCGACGTGCAAATCAACCGGCTGCGGCGCAAGATCGAGAAGGATCCCGCCAATCCCGTCTATCTGCAGACCGTCCGCGGCAAAGGCTACATTCTCTACCCGGAATGAGGCTCGCGATCCCCGACATCAAGCCCCTCGTGCAAGGGTACCGCTCGCTCTACGGGAGGCTCATGACTGCGATTCGCGACCGGATGATGCCGAAAGGCCTCTATGCCCGCGCGCTCATCATCATCATCGCGCCGATGGTACTGCTGCAGTCGGTGATCACCTTCGTGTTCCTCGAGCGCCACTGGGAGACGGTGACGCGGCGGCTGTCCACTGCCACCGTGCAGAACATCGCTATGCTCATCGACATCTATCGCGCCTATCCGCAGGACAAGGACTACCAGACGCTGATCCAGCTTGCCGATAGCGATCTCGGTCTTCGCGTCAATTTCGTGCCCAACGAGGAGCTGCCGCAAATACGCTCGCGGCCCTTCTTCGACCTGCTCGACCGGACGCTTTCCGATGAACTCACGCGCCAGATTGGCCGCCCGTTCTGGATCGACACGGTCGGCGCCTCCAATTTCGTCGACATCCGCATCAAGCTGGATGACAGCGTGATGCATGTGATCGCGCGACGCAGCCAGACCTACGCATCCAACTCACAGATCTTTCTGTTGTGGATGCTCGGCACCTCGCTCGTCCTCCTCACCGTGGCGATCCTGTTCTTACGCAACCAAATCAAGCCGATCCTGCGTCTGGCCGAGGCCGCCGAAAGCTTGGGCAAAGGGCGTCCTACGCCCCCCGATTTTCGCCCGAGAGGCGCGCGCGAGGTGCGTCAGGCGGCGCAAGCGTTCATTGAGATGCGGGACCGCATCGAACGCCATGTCGTGCAGCGCACCACCATGCTCGCCGGCGTGAGCCACGATCTCCGCACCGTGCTCACCCGCTTCAAGCTTCAACTGGCGATGTTCGAGGATTCGCCCGAGCTCGATCCCATGCGCGCCGATGTCGACGAGATGCAGGCCATGCTCGAAGACTATCTGGCCTTCGCCAAAGGCGACTCCGGTGAGGATATTGTGCGCACCGATATCGGCGAGATCCTGTCCGAGGTGCGGAGCCAGGCCCATGGCACCAACAACATCAGCATCGACATCGGGAACGCGCCCCTGGTCGTGCCGCTCAGGCGCCATGCCTTCAAACGCGCCGTCGCCAATCTCGTCAATAACGCGGTGCGTTTCGCCGACCACGTTGCGGTCAGCGCCGAGAGGCAGGACGGCTCGCTCGTCGTCGAGGTCGACGATGACGGGCCAGGCATCCCCGAAGCCGAGCGCGAGCATGTCTTCCGCCCCTTCTACCGGCTCGACCACGCTCGCAATCAGGATTCCCGCTCCACCGGGCTTGGGCTAGCCATCGCCCGCGACATCGCCCGCATCCATGGCGGCGACATCGCCTTGAGCCAATCCCGGCTCGGCGGATTGAAGGCTGTTTTGAAGGTTCCAGTCTAAGCCGAGCGCGTGTAATTTTCGTTGCGGGTTGAGGGGGAGGAGGGGACATGCCGAGATCGTTCGTGATCGCCGCGACACTGATCGCCGGCACCTTGAGCATCGCGGCGCATGCGCAAACGCAGGGCGATCCGGACGCCAACACCGTGGGTGGCGGTGCGGCGCTGCCGACGCTCATCCTTCCCGACAGCATTACGAGACCCTTAACAAGCAACCTCGGCGCCGAGGGTAATGGCGCCGCGCGAGCGCCGGGCGGCATGGAGACGCCGGAAACGCCTCCGGACGCTCCCTATTCCGTTGAGGGCGAGGAGCCGCTCGACCCCGGAGGCAATTAGGCCCGTTCGAGCCAATCCTTGGAAGGAATAAGACACGTGCAGAGAGCGGTCATTGCGGCACTTGCCCTCATCGCTCCAGCCTTCGCGACAGCGGCCTTGGCTCAGAACGATGGGCCGTTCCCCGGCGCGCAGCCTTCAGGATCGGCCATTAACCTCCTGCCAGCGCTGCCGAGACCCTGGGCTCCTCGCCGGCTCAAGATCGAGGGCACCAGCCTCGACGTTCCGAACGATCCCGACGATTCGGAGGTGGATGACCCGGGTCGACGCCGAGCTGCCAGGCGAGGGACCGGAGGATCTCTCCGGTCCAGACGACGACGATTCCGCTCCCGGACTGACGGGCTAACCCTACACGGCGCCCAGATTTGGCGAGGGACCACCGGCAGCTTGTTCGGCGGTGCCGCCCGTCTCTCGCCGCTTCCATCCCCGCGGCATGAATCCGCAAGCGAAGCGGCACATATCTTCGCAGGCAGCCTGCATGCTCGTCGCCCAACGCTCCCCTGTCCGCAGCTTGCGGTCGAGCACGGCCATGGTGCGATCCTGCCCCGCCGAAGCGTCGTCGAGCCACACACGAAACACCTTGGCGTAGATCGCGGCAAGGCCGGTGACGCGAAGCCCCGCGCCCGCGCCTTCGAGCTTGGCACCGGCGGCAGCAAGCATCCAATATTGCGAGGCGAGCGTCGAAGGGAGGAGCTGCGCTGCCTCGCCCGGACGGCAGCAAAGATCTGCATGGATGCGGGCGAGCGCGGGCTTGTAGGGAGCTATCACCTCGAAGCGCGTCATGATGAGATCGAATAGGCGATCGCGAGGCGTTTGCTCAGTTTGCTCAGGCGTCGCAGGCTTCGTCTTGGCCAGGACCTCGGCGTCAACCTCGGCCTGAAAGGCCTTGAGGATATCCGACTTGCAAGTGAATTCGCGGCGGAGATCGGCAAGGCCGAGCCCCGTGCGCTCCGCGATCGCGGTGAAGGTGACGTTGCGCCAACCCTGCTCCACCGCAAGGTCTAACGCTGCCTGCATGGCTCTGTTACGTTTGCTGAAATCGTCGAACATGGACGTTGGTCTCCTTTGCCCCGAAGCATAGGATCATTCTGTGGCCACCGAAAGACGGGAAGACCGGCTTCGGTCCTAAGAGGATAGTTCGCGCGAGCGCTTGGCGGCTGCGGCAACGGCCCGCGTGAGGAGGTCTTTCAGGCCCCCCTCGCCCATCAGCACGGCAAGCGCCGCGGCCGTGACACCTTTGGGGGAGGTGACATGCTGCCTGAGCTCGGCGGGAGAAAAGTCGGACCGGCGCAACAGCTCGCCGGCGCCGGCCACCGTCGCCCGCGCGAGCCCCGCCGCAAGCTGAGGCTCGAGGCCCGCCGCGACCCCGGCCTCCGCCAGGCATTCGGCGAGCAGGAACACATAAGCCGGCCCGCTGCCCGAAACCGCGGTGATCGGATCGAGCAGAGCCTCGTCGTCGATCCAGATCACCTCGCCGACCGCTTCAAGCAACATGTCGCAGCAAAGCGCCTGGTCGCGCGTCACCTCGCTATTGGCGCAAGCGACGGTGACGCCCTGCCCTATCGCGGCCGGCGTGTTCGGCATCGCCCGAACGATGGCGGCGCCGCGCGGCAAGCGCGATGCAAGGTTGGACAGGGTGCGCCCAGCAGCGATCGACAGCACGACCGTCTCGGGCGCCACGGAGGCGGCAAGCGGCGGCAGCACCGCGTCCATGATCTGCGGCTTCACCGCGAGCACGATGACGGAGGGCGCTACCGGCAATTGAGCCTCAGGCTGCCCGAGGATTCCATGGCTCGCCATCAGCGCACCTACCTCGGGCGTCGGCACAGGATCCTGAACCAGCACGGATGCGGGATCGAGCCCCTGCCGAAGCCACCCGGCGAGCAGGGCCCCGCCCATCTTTCCCGCGCCCACGAGGAGGAGCGGGCCGGCGAGGCGGAGGGTCACGCCTGGCCTTGCGTCTCGAGCATGGTGGCGGCGAGCGCGTCCTCGGGCGACTTGCCAGCCCACAGCACGAATTGGAAGGATTGGTAATAGCGCTCGCAGGCTTCGAGCGCAGCGCGCAACAGCGCCTCGCATTGGCCCACATGGGTCTCGGCCCCGGCGAGCAGCAATCCGTGGCGGTAAAGCAACATGCCGTCCTCCTTCCACAGATCGAAATGGCCGAGCCAGAGCTGCTCGTTGATCAGCGCGATGAGACGATAGATCTCGTTCAGCCGGATTTTCGACACCTTGCAATCGAAGGCGCAAGCCAAGTGCAGCGCCTCCAAATCGTCACGCCAAGTGAGCGAGATGTGATAGTCGCACCACGCCCCGGAGACCGAGAGCGTGAGCTCATCCGGAGCGCTTCGCTCGAAGGTCCAATCGTGGATGGTAGCAATATGCTCGACCATGTCCACCGGGTTGGTGAAATGGTCATAGTTAGCCTGTGCCGTTGCCATGCGTGTCCTCTGGGGCCTCGTCAGAGTTCCTGCGCACGCGTCACGCCGCCGCGAATCAGATTGTGAATCAGTTATATATCGGAGTTTGTGCGACCACCAACTGGGCTCGCGGGCGCCGAGTCAAAATGTTGTGGACGGAGCAAAATTCGCTGTCGATGGACTTGCGCCGAGCCCCGTGAGCGGACCCCCGATTCGCCGACGTTCGGTTCGCTCGCGCGGACGCCTGTCAATAGGCTCGCTTAAGCTTGCGCCGTCTGATCGGCCGGGGCGTCCGTGACGCGAATGTTTCGGCTTCGATGTCATCGAGAACCGCCTCGAGCAAGACGATGCGCTGCTTCAGCTGCTCGTTCTCCTCGCGCGCCTTCTGCGCCATGGCCTTGACCGCCTCGAAGTCCTCACGCTGCACGATGTCGAGCTCGCGCAGGATGTGCTCGGCCTGGGCGCGCACGACGCTCTCGATCTCCTTGCGCACGCCCTGGGCCGCGCCTGCCGCGTCGGTGATCAGCTTGCCAAGCTCGTCGAAGAACCGGCCAGTGGTTTGCGTCATCGGATGGACCTTCGAAGTCGCGTGTTGCCGCCGACTATGGGGCGGGGGGACGCGTCGATCAAGGGAGGCCCGGCAAGTGGCTCCAGCCGCGCCTTGACAGCCGGCGGCCGGCAGTGAAGGGTCCAGGCCGCCCGTTCCCTGGACAGCCACGCGCCCATGGACCTTCTCGTCATCCCCTACCCCGTCATCGATCCGGTCGCGATCGAGATCGGACCACTGTCGATCCGATGGTACGGCCTCGCCTATATGGCCGGCATCCTGCTTGGCTGGCTCTACGCGCGCCATCTCGTTTCGCAGCCAGACCTCTGGAACGGCAAGCCGCCGATCACCGTCAGCCAGGCCGACGACTTTTTGCTATGGATTACGCTCGGCATCGTCGTCGGCGGCAGGCTCGGCTTCATCCTGTTCTATGAGCCGAGCTATTTCTGGGCGAACCCGCTCGAGATCCCGGCGGTATGGAATGGCGGCATGGCCTTCCATGGCGGATTGCTCGGGGTCGCCATCGCCGTCTACCTCTTCGCCCGCAGCAAAGGCATCAACCCCCTGTCGCTCGGCGACATCGCCTCGACGGCGACGCCGTTCGGCCTGTTCTTCGGCCGCATCGCCAATTTCATCAACGCCGAGGTGGTGGGGCGCGTCAGCGACGTGCCCTGGGCAATGGTGTTCCCGGGCGCAGGCAACAGCCCTCGCCATCCGAGCCAACTCTATGAAGCGGCGCTCGAAGGCGTCGTGCTCTTCACCATCCTCTGCGTCGCCACCTATCGCTATAAGGCGCTGACGCGCCCCGGGACGGTGTTCGGACTGTTTCTTATCTTCTATGGGCTGTTCCGCAGCTTCGTCGAGTTCTTCCGCGAACCGCATGCGGGACATCCACTCGATATCGGCATTTTCACGCCGGGCATCGTCTATTCGATCCCCATGATCCTGATCGGCCTGTGGCTGATCTGGCGCGCGCGGGCCAAGCCGGCCCTAGCGCCCTGATGCGCGCGGTGCGCCAAGTCGAAACGGAGAATGCCTCGCTTGCGGCAAAGCTCAAAGCGCGCATCGCCGCGGATGGCCCCTTGAGCATCGAGGCATATATGAAAGCCTGTCTTCTCGACGAGAGAGCGGGCGCTTACGCCTCGCGCCAGCCGATCGGCGGGAAGGGCGATTTCATTACGGCGCCGGAGATCAGCCAGATCTTCGGCGAGCTGCTCGGCCTCTGGGCCATCGCAATCTGGCAGTCCATGGGAGAGCCGCGTTCCGTCATCGTTGCCGAGCTCGGCCCGGGGCGCGGCACCTTGATAGCCGACGCGCTTCGGGCCTGGCGCGCTTGGCCGCAATTCGTCGAAAGCGTTGCCGTGGCCCTGGTCGAGGCAAGCCCCGTCATGGCCGAGGCGCAGCGGCAGACGCTCCACGATGCGCCAGCGCCGCTCCGCTGGTGCGCGAGGCTCGACGAGGTGCCGGAAGGCCGGCTCATCCTCCTCGCCAATGAGTTCATCGACGCCCTGCCCATCCGGCAACTCGTTCGCCGCGGCAATTCTTGGCGCGAGCGTCTGGTCGCCAACGATGACAAGGGCTGCTTCGCTTTCGTCGAGGGAGAGGCGGTGGCGCTGGAGGATCAAGTGCAAGCCGCGTGGGGACGCGATGCGCCGGAAGGCGCCATTCTCGAGACGAGGCCTGAGGCCAACAGGCTTCTCTGCGAGCTCGCCCACCGTGCAACGCGCGCGCCGCTTGCCGCTCTCTTCATCGATTACGGCCATGACGAGACCGGCTTCGGCGACACGCTGCAAGCCGTGCGCGGTCATCGTTTTGCCGACCCGCTTGCCGCCCCCGGCGAAGCGGATCTCTCGGCCCATGTCGACTTTGCCGATCTAAAAACACGCGCCGAGGCGGTGGGGCTGAAGGTGTATGGGCCGCTGCCGCAAGGAGAGTTCCTGCTCAAGCTTGGCCTCGGCCAACGCCGCGAGCGGCTGCTCGAGCGGACAACCTCCGCCCAGAAGGCAGCGATTGCATCGGGCGCGGCGCGCCTCGTTGATCCCCAGCAGATGGGGGTGCTATTCAAGGTGCTGGCGCTCACAAGCGCTGGACTTGTGCCGCCGCCGCCTTTCGCGCCAGAACATTTAACCCTATCCTCCTGACCGGCCATGGTGATGCCAGACAGGGCCATGTTCTGCGCTTCGACCCTCGCGGGCTGCGACGGCATCCGCCATGGCTTCTTCTCGCGTCGGGGCGGCGTCTCGAGCGGCATCTATGGCTCACTCAATTGCAGCCCCGGCTCCGGCGACGAAGCGGAAAATGTGAGGCAGAACCGCGCGCGCGTGGCGGAGACCTTGGGCGTTGAGCCGCCCCGCCTGCTTACCCTCTATCAAATCCACAGCGCCAAGGCCGTGATCGTCGACAAGCCTTGGGACGCCGGACGGCCGCCCGAAGCCGACGCCGTCGTCACGGGCACCCCCGGCGTTGCGCTCGGCGTGCTCACCGCCGACTGCGCGCCGATGCTGCTTTGCGACGCCAAAGCACGTATCATTGGCGCCGCTCACGCCGGCTGGCGCGGCGCGCTCTCTGGCATCGTCGACGCGACCGTCGCCGCCATGGAGGAGCTTGGCGCCAGCCCCGAGCGCATCGTCGCAGCGATCGGCCCGGCGATCTCGCAAAAAGCCTATGAAGTCGGGGCCGAATTTGTCGAGCTTTTCCTAGCCGAGGAGCCGGCGAGCGCCGCCTTCTTCATCACCGATGAAAGCTCCGGGGAGCCCCATTTCGATCTTGCCGGCTATGTGGCGGAGCGCCTTGCCCGCCTGGGGGTCGGCGCTATCACCGATCTTGGGCTGTGCACCTATTGCGACGAGACACGCCTCTTCAGCTATCGTCGATCGCAACACCACGGCGAGAACGATTACGGGCGCCAAATTTCCGCCATCGTGCTCACCTGATCCTCGTTCACCATAGACCGCGGGAGATTTCCTCCATTCATGCTTAAGCTGGACGCAAGCGGGCGTACGCAGGTAATCTATTGTTTAGTAGAGGTTTGGAAGCCCCGCCGCGGGTGCTAAGCGTTGTCGCGAAGGGGGCTTTGCGGCCAACAGAGGGAGTGTTTGTTGGGCGCGGATCCACAACGCGGGCGCTGCCGGCTTAGGCGTATCGCAGCCACGGCGTTGACCGCCGCGGTTATCTTTGGTCTTTGTGCTTGTGGTGGTGGAGCGATTTCGAATGCGGGTTTTTTCAGCGACGCCGGCAGCAGACTTTTCGGCGGCGGCTCTACCCGCATGGCGCTCGCCCCGATCGTTGGCGCACCTCCGAATGTGACGCAGGAGCTGACTGAGGCCCTAGTCAGCGCCGGCAAGGGCCGCAAACTCACGCTGATGCCGGGCAGCACTGGCGCCCCCTATACGCTCCGGGGTTATCTCGTGGCGTCCAGCGAGAAGAGCGGCTCGAAGATCTCCTATATCTGGGACATATCCGACGCCAAGGGCCAGCGCGTGGCGCGGGTCTCGGGCGACGAGATCGTCGCGAGCCGCTCGGGCAGCGATCCCTGGAGCGGCGTCGACAGCGCGGCGCTGCGCAACCTCGCGGCCAAGACCACCTCGCAGATCGTCGCCAGCCTGCCCGGCGCCGGCAGTTCCGCGCCGGCGGCCTCCAGCCCGCCGCCCCCAGCCAGCGGATCCCCCGGGATGGGTGGCCCCCCGCCCGCGCCAGCCCCGCCAGCGGCCCCGCAGCCGCCCGGCGAGGTGATGGCCCTTGTCGCGCCGGTTTCGGGAGCTCCGGGCGACGGGGAAAAATCCCTTACTGCGGCGCTCAAAAAGCGCCTCTTCGCTGGCGGAGTGAAGCTTGCGAGCGCCTCCGCCCGGAACGTTTATACGGTGAAGGGCAGCGTCAGCCTGACCGACGCCTCCGGCGGCAAGCAAAGCATCCGTATCGACTGGCAAGTGCTTGATCCGAACGGCAAAAAGCTCGGCACGGTGTCCCAGCAGAACACCATCCCCAAAGGCTCGTTGAACGGCCCCTGGGGGGCGATCGCCGATGCCGCCGCCGGCGCCGCGGCCGCCGGCATCATCAAGCTTCTGCCCCGCTCGAGCACTTGAAGCCGGCGGCGCATCCACAGGCGACTTGCGGGAGGTGAGTTTACAGCGGGCCTCGGCCCTTGTTAAAAGCGCGCCTTCACGTTGGGCCGGCCGGCGCCAAGCTCTGGCTCTCGAGGAGCGGTTCGCATGAAACTGGTTGCAGGCAACAGCAACCGTCCGCTCGCCGAGGCGATTGCGGCCTATCTCAAGATTCCGCTCTCCAAATGCATCGTCCGCCGCTTTGCGGATATGGAGATCTTCGTCGAGGTGCAGGAGAACGTCCGCGGCGAGGACGTGTTCGTCATTCAATCGACCTCTGCTCCCGCCAACGACCACCTCATGGAGCTCCTCATCATCATCGACGCCATGAAGCGCGCCTCGGCGCGGCGCATCACGGCCGTCATTCCTTATTTCGGCTACGCCCGCCAGGACCGTAAGCCAGGACCCCGGACGCCGATCTCGGCCAAGCTCGTCGCCAATATGATCGACCGCGCCGGCGCCGACCGGGTGCTCACGCTCGATCTGCATGCCGGTCAAATTCAGGGCTTTTTCGACATCCCGACCGATAATCTGTTCGCGGCCCCGGTGATGGTGCAGGACATGCGGCAGGTCTTCCCCACCGATAACCTCATGGTGGTGTCGCCCGACGTCGGCGGCGTGGTGCGGGCGCGCGGCCTTGCCAAGCGAATCGACGCACCCTTGGCCATCGTCGACAAGCGCCGTGAACGGCCTGGCGATTCGGAGGTGATGAACGTCATCGGCAACGTCGCGGGCCGCACCTGCCTGCTCGTCGACGACATCGTCGATTCCGGCGGCACGCTGGTCAACGCCGCGGAAGCCCTGCTCGATCACGGCGCCACGCAAGTCTCGGGCTATATCAGCCATGGCGTTCTCTCCGGCGGCGCGGTCGCCCGCATCAATGCCTCGCGCCTCAAGGAGCTTGTCATCACCGACTCCATTCTCCCGAGCGAGGCGGTGAAGAGCGCCCACAATATTCGCGTGCTGCCGATTGCGGCTCTGCTCGGCGAGGCGATCGCCCGCACCGCCGAGGAGAAGTCGGTCTCGAGCCTGTTCTATTGAGCTCGACCCACGCCTAAGGCTGAGTCTCAGTTATGATCTTCATATTTGAAGGAGACCTTGACCTTGGTGCGGTAGGCTTCGACCTTGCCGTCCGTAATCACGAGGTCCTGCGCGATCACCTCGGCCACGCGCAGGTCGCGCACGCTCTGTGCGGCGCGCTCGACCGCGACCTTGGCGGCTTCCTCCCAGGATTTTGGGCTGGTGCCGATCAGCTCGATGACCTTGTAGGTGCTCTGGGGCATGGGGGCATTCCTTCTTGAAGTCTTGGGCTAGAGCCGTGGAGTTCGATCGAACCTCCACTGTCTTGGGACGGTATCCTACGATGTATGCGGTCCGCTGTCTGTGGCGAGGCACTGAAACGTTCTTGCCCCAAGTTGCTCCATTTTGCCCTGAACTTGCCTCGCCACCAATTTGCCGGTGGCGCGTTTGATGTATAGCTATATCGCCTACCGCGATCATCCTCACTCTCATTGCCAACCAGGAGAGCTTGACCATGCACGTCAATTTGGAGAATGCCGAGAAGGCCATCGCGGCCGCACGCAACAAGGCCATACAGCTGAACACGCAGATGTGCATCGCGGTGGTCGACTCCGGCGCCAACCTGAAAGCCTTCATGCGCATGGACGACGCCTGGGTGGGCTCGATCGATATCGCCATCAAGAAGGCGAAGACCGCCTGCTTCTTCGGCATGGCCACCGGCCAGCTCGGTCAGTTGTCGCAGCCAGGCAAGCCGCTCTACGGCATCGAGCATTCCAATGACGGCCTGATCACCTTCCCAGGCGGCGTCCCAATCGTTGACGAGGACGGCGTGCTGATGGGCGCGATCGGCGTCAGCGGCTCCGTGGTGGAGAACGACCACGCCGTGGCAGAGGCTGGCGTCAAGGTCGTGGGCGTGACGGAGCTTCCGGAGCATCCCTGGCGGACTTGAAGCTAAAGCTGCCGCTAAGATTGGATGTCTGATCGGTGGCGCCACGGGATGCCGTGGCGATACCGGATTGGCAATACCGGATTGTCATGGGCCGGGCTTAGGGGCTATAAGCCCTTCGATTTCAGGCGCGGCGCCAGGGCGCGCACGCTCGACCTTTGGGGCCCTTTCGGCCCTTCATTATTTCACGCGTTGGAGGAGAAGCATGGCTGAGGTGGTCCAACTCAAGGCATGGACGCGGGCGCGCACCGGCAAGGGCGGTGCACGCGCATCGCGCCGCGAGGGACGCATTCCCGGCATCGTCTACGGCGACAAGGCGGCGCCGCAAACCATCGACGTGGACTACAAGGCGATCTATCACCAGCTGCACACTGGCCACTTCCAGAGCACGATCTACACGCTTGATGTGGACGGCGCCAAGTTGCGGGTGATCCCCCGCGACGTGCAGCTCGATCCCATCCGCGACTTCCCCATCCATGTGGATTTCATGCGCGTGGGCAAAGATGCGCTGGTCACCGTCGAGGTGCCCGTGCGCTTCCTGAATGAAGCCGCGTCGCCTGGGCTCAAGCGCGGCGGCATCTTGAACGTGGTGCGCCACGAGATCCAGGTCCGCTGCCCGGTCGACGCCATCCCCGAGCATTTCGACGTCGACCTGACCGGCCTCGAAATCGGCGATGCCGTGCATATCTCGGCTATCACTTTGCCGGAGGGCGTAAGGCCAACCACGACCGAGCGCGACTTCACCGTGGCGACCATCGTCGGGCGCGCCGCTGAAGAGGCTGCTCCTGGCGCCGCCGCTGCCGTGCCCGGCGCGGAGGAAGCGGCTGCCCCGGCCGAAGCAGCTGACGACAAGGAGAAGGAGAAGGAGAAGAAGAAGGACTAGCGCCTTCGTCTTCGCGCCGCCACCCCTCGTTTCTGTCAGGATGAAGCGATGAAGCTCTTTGTCGGCCTCGGCAATCCGGGGGCGCAATACGCCTTCAACCGTCACAATGTCGGCTTCATGGCGGTTGACGCCATTGCCGCCGCCCACGACTTCCCCTCCTGGCGCAAGCGCTTCTCTGGTCTAGCCGCCGAAGGCAAGCTCGGGCACGAGACCGTCCTGCTGCTCAAGCCCGGCACCTATGTGAACGAGTCCGGGCGTTCGGTCGGCGAGGCCGTCCGCTTCTTCAAGCTCGAGCTTGCCGACGTGCTCGTCTTCCACGACGAGCTCGATCTGGCGCCCGGCAAGGTGCGGGTGAAGACCGGCGGCGGCACCGCCGGCCATAACGGATTGAGATCATTGACCGCCCATATCGGCAACGACTATGTGCGCGTGCGCATCGGCATCGGTCATCCGGGTCACAAGGATCTGGTGCAGAGCTGGGTGCTGCACGATTTCGTCAAGGCCGACCGCGTTTGGCTCGAGCCGCTGCTTGGCGCAATCGCCCGAGCCGCACCGTCTCTGGCCGAAGGCGCCAACGAAAAGTTTCAGTCCTTCGTCGCCCGCGCCATGCAGTCCGAGGCTGAAGCTGAAGAGCAACCGGAACCAGCCCTGCGCCAGCGTCAAGCCAACCCAAGCGCCGAGACCAAAGCGCCGGATACACTTAGCAGCAGGCTCCGCCGCTGGCTCAGCTCATGACGATCGCTTAGCATGGGCTTCAAATGCGGCATCGTCGGGCTGCCCAATGTCGGGAAGTCCACGCTCTTCAATGCTCTGACCGAGACCGCCGCTGCCGCCGCGGCCAACTATCCCTTCTGCACCATCGAGCCGAATATCGGCGAGGTGCCAGTGCCCGATGCGCGGCTCGACGCCCTCGCTAGGATCGCCAAATCCGCCGAGGTGATCCCGACGCGGCTGACCTTCGTCGATATCGCCGGGCTGGTGCGCGGCGCCTCCAAGGGCGAAGGGCTCGGCAACCAGTTCCTCGCTTATATCCGCGAGGTCGACGCCATCGCCTGTGTGCTTCGGTGCTTCGAGGACGATGACATCATCCATGTGGAGGGCCGCGTCGACCCGATCGCCGACGGCGAGACCATCGAGACCGAGCTGATGCTCGCCGATCTCGACAGCCTCGAGCGACGCGTGCCGATCCTCGAGCGGAAAGTGCGGGGCCAGGACAAGGAGGCGAAGAAGGCGCTCGACCTCGTCCAGCGCGCCCTCGCTCTCTTGCGCGATGGCAAGCCGGCGCGGCTTGCCGAAATTTCGGACGAGGAGCGGGCGACGTTCAACGCGCTCAATCTGCTCACCTCGAAGCCCGTGCTCTATGTCTGCAATGTCGACGAGGCCTCGGCCGCGACCGGCAACGCCCATTCGGCCCGCGTGGAAGAGCGGGCGCGAGCCGAAGGCGCAGGTTGCGTGATCATCTCCGCCAAGATCGAGGCCGAGCTTGCCGAGCTCGACGCGGCCGAGCGCACGGCCTATCTCGCCGAGCTTGGGCTCCAAGAGCCCGGCCTCAACCGCCTCATCCGCGAAGGCTATAAGCTATTGGGATTGATCACCTATTTCACCGCCGGCCCCAAGGAGGCGCGCGCCTGGACGGTGACGGAAGGCACCCGCGCGCCGCAAGCCGCAGGCGTCATCCACACCGATTTCGAGAAGGGCTTCATTCGCGCCGAGACCATCCCCTACGACGACTATGTGGCGCTTGGCGGCGAGGCCGGCGCGCGCGACGCGGGCAAGCTCCGGCTCGAGGGCAAGGACTACGTCGTCAAGGACGGCGACGTCCTCCATTTCCGGTTTGCCAATTGAGGAGGCGCCAAGCAGCGTGTCGAAGCCATCATGGATTCCTCGCGCCCTTTGGGCCAGCGACGTTAGGTCGCCTTCGGATTCGCCTGAATATTCAACTCTCCGGCCAAAAGCATCTTGGTCACCCATTTCTGCAATGGCGACAATTCTCCCCGGTGTTGTTATCGGAAAGTTTCCCGCGACCATCCGTGAAATAAAACCCACTCTAGAAGGCCTTGAGAGCTTTTGGCAATATCGCCAACCTCGTCGGCGCGGAAAGCACCGCCGCGACCAGGCCCGCAAGGACGAGGTTTGGGATCACCGTCACCACGGCAATCGAAATGAGCACGCCGAGCACCGAGGTCGCGATGAAAGCGAGCGCCAATTCCAATGCGAGTCTCGACTGAAAGAGGAAAGGCAAAGCGCCGAGGAGCCTCGCCCTTTGCGGTTAAAACTCCCTTAGGGAAAGCGCCGTCGAGACAAAAAAGGAGCGGATTGCAATTGGATGGCGGCGCTTGCGCAAGACAACGAGCTTTAGCGCAAGGCGGCGGCGATGTTGCCCCCGTCCACCGTCTCGATATGGCCGGTGGTCTTGCGCGCCTTGGCGAGCGCGACGAAGGCTTGCGCCACGTCCTCGGCCAGCACCTCGCGCCCAAGCAGATTGCCGCTCATATAGTCCGCTTCCGACACCCCACGCGCCCGCGCCCGGTCCTTGATCATCGCATCGGTGAGCAGCCCGCTTCTGACGCGGTCGGCATTGACGCCATTGGAGCGGATGCCGTCCTGGCCGTAATCGAGCGCATATTGGCGCATGAGCAGCATGGTCGCGGCCTTCGGCAGCCCATAGGGGCCGAAATTGGCGCCGGGGTTCACCGCCTGCTTCGAGAGATTGAACAGCAGCGCCCCGCCGGTGCCTTGGCGGAGCATGATGCGCACCGCTTCTTTCGCCACGGTTTGATGCGCGAAGAAATTGAGCTCGAAGCTCTGCCGCAACAGCTCGTCGGAGACGTCGCCGATGCGGCCCTGCCAGGCGGCGCCGGCGTTGGACACGAGGATGTCCACCCCGCCGAAGCGCTCGCACACTCTCGCGAAGGCGCGCGCGACCTCGGCCGGCTTGGTCACGTCGCATTGCAGCCCGAGCCCTTTGCACTCGCCCGCGACCTTCATTGCCGCCTCGCCAGAGAGATCGAGCACCGCCACGCCCGCGCCTTCCGCCGCCAAGGCCTTCGCCGTCGCAGCACCAATGGCGCCCGCCCCGGTCACCACCGCGACCTGCCCCGTCAGCGGCTTGACCACCGCGCCTTTCAGCTTCGCCTGCTCCAGGCTCCAATATTCGAGCGCGAACAGGTCGCTCTCCGGCAGCGGCTCGTAGCGGCCGATGGCCTCGGCATCGGTGACGACGCGGACCGTGTTCTCGGCGAGATCAGCGGCGATGCTCGCGTCCTTCGCCGTGCGGCCGACGCCGAAGAGCCCCACGCCCGGCACGAGCACGACGCGGGGCGCGGCATCGAGCTTGGACTTGATCCCGCCCACGCGCGCATTCTCGCGCTCGAAATAGGCATCGTAACGCGCAGCGAAGTTCGAAACCGCTTCCCTCACCTGACGGGCGAATTCCGCGAGGGGACCCGCTTCTGGCGCGGGCAGCACCAGCGGCGTGTTCTTGGTGCGGATGATGTGGTCCGGCGTGACCACGCCGCGCTGGCTGTAGTCGCCAAGCTCCGCGCCGTTCACATAATCGAGGATCTCGGGGCTGACGCGGAAATCCATCACGAAGCGCGTGGGCTCCGCGCCCACCGTCTCGCCCTTGAGCGCGACAGCCCCACGGATGATCGGCGCGATCTCGGCCACGGCTGCGAGATCGCCCGCAAAGCCGGCCGCCTGGAAGACGATGGGACGCCCCTGGCGCAACCGGCTCTCGGCGAGCGACACCATCTCGATCATGCGCTCGTAAGCCTCTCGCGCAGAAGCACCAAAGGTGAAGATGCCGTGCTTGTGTAGGATTAGGCCTTCCATAGTCGGATCCTGCTCGAACAGTTCGGCCGCCGCCTTGGCGAGTCCGAAGCCCGGCGCGATGTAGGGCACGATGCCCATCCGCCCGTCATAGACCTCGTGCGCCAGCGCTTCGCCGTCGGGCTGATCGACCAGCGCGAGCACGGCGGCAGCGTGGGTGTGATCGATGAATTTATGCGGCAGGAAGGCGTGCAGCAGCGTCTCGACCGAGGGATTGGGCGCACCCGCATCGAGCAGGTTCAAGCGCTGCACATTTACCATGGCTTCATCGCTCAGCGCGTCGAGCCCGCGCAAGGCCCGGAGCGGCTCGAGCTTCACCTCCGGCAAGCCTTGCGGCTCGATATCAGCCATGTCCCAGCCCGAGCCCTTGACCGCGATCACCTCATGCTCGTGCCCAAGATCGTCGGTCGCGCGCGTCTTCACCGAGGTGTTGCCGCCGCCATGCAGCACGAGCAGAGGATCGCGGCCCAACAGCCGCGTGGTGTAGACGCGCAGCGCCAAATCCTCGCCGATGCCCTTGGCGGCGTAGGTCTCGATCGCGTCCCGCGCGGTGATTTCATTCCATCGGCTTTGCATGGCGCGCGTTGTTCATTCCTGGCGGTGTGACGCAAGCGGCTCCGGTCAAGGGTGTTGCCTCGGCCTTCCCTGCGAGAAATCCATCGAGCAGCATTGCCGTCACAGACAGGACCAGCACGAGCTTGGTCATTTTAGCCTCCTTGATGCGCCAGGTAACCAACGACGTCCATCGATCCCCAGCTTGCAGCCCTACGCCGCCCTGATAAACCCAACAATGCCCGGACTATTAGACCGGACTATTAGACAAGACATTTCGATTCGTCTGGCGATCTTGAAACTGTCCAGTGCCTACCCCCAGGGCTGAGTATTCAATAGGCAAATGCCGGTCCTCCCTGGGCAATTTGCGAACACCCAAGCCTCCTAATGCTTATTTGATTGTCAAAATCATCATTTGTATTGCAGAACCGTCACACTCCCCTTGAATTTGTCGGGACTCCCAACGTTTTCCGTTGCTCCGGACGTCGCGCTCGCTATCGTAGGGTCGAGGCAGGGACGTCACCATCGCCGGGAAGCGTGCGGCAGGGACAAGCAGAAATCGGGGGACTAAATTAATGACAAGGGGAAGCTTGGCAGCGCCGATGATCCGGTCAGGTATTCTTGCGGCGCTTCTCCTCGGTGCATGGGGGGCTTCAGCCTATGCGGCCGACCTCGGACCGGAACCGCTAACACCGGCGTCGTCGCCGGAGCAGGCGAGCTGGTGGTCTAGCGTTAAGTTCGACGCGATGGTGGAGGGGGGCTTCACCGGCAATGTCGCCGGTCCGCCCAATCCCCCTGGGAATTTCGGACAGCTGTTTACCGACAAGGCCAACATGTTCCTAATGAATCAGCTCTTGCTCACCGCGCATCGGGACGTCGATGAGACGAAAAACTGGGACGTCGGCTTCAAGCTCCAGTTCATGTACGGAACTGACGCCCGTTACACGCGCTACTTAGGCGAGTTTGATGACGTGACCAACAGTATATACCAGCCTGCCATCCAGGAGGCCTGGATCGACCTCAAAACGCCGTGGCTCGGCAAGGGAGGGACAGACTTCAAGATCGGTCAGTGGGTCACACCCGAAGGCGCCGAGACGATCGATCCGAGAGGGAACTTCTTCTACTCCCATTCCTACCTCTTCAATTTCGGTATTCCCTTTGAGGACACTGGCGTACTGGCGGTAACGCATGTGAGCGACACGCTCGACATCTATTCAGGTGTCGACACCGGCGTGAACACGACGTTCGGGCCTACAGGCGACCCCACCGGAACTGCCTCATTTGACGCCGGCTTCGGGCTCAACAAACTTCTCAACGGTAAGCTAACTATCCTGGCGACCACTCACATCGGCCCGTCTGATCCGCAGGACAGCTCGCAGCTTCGCTATCTGAGCGACATGGTGCTCACCTACAAGTTCAATGACAAGCTCACATGGACAACCGATCTGAACTACGCCTTTGACTCCATCAACGACGGTAAGGCCGGCGGGGGTGTCGTGGAGTACCTCACCTACGCCTACAATGATTGGCTGTCGTTGGGTGTCCGCGGCGAAGTTTGGGTCGACCCAAAGGGCTTCTGGGTCGCCGCCTTCCCTTGCGCTAACTGCTTCATACAAGCTGAGCAGGGCAATCCCCAAGCTCTGACCCTTAGCGCTGGAAATCAAACCTACACCGAGCTGACCTTCGGCGCGAACATCAAGCCGTTCTCCAAGGCCTCCTATAAGCCGCTGGCTAACCTGCTAATCCGCCCTGAAATCCGTTGGGATCATTCCTACGACGGCAACGCATTCGACAACTTTACGGAGCCCAACCAGCTCACGCTTATGTCTGATTTCGTCTTCACATGGCAGTAGCGAGGGCAGGCTTCCAAACAATCTTCCCCAAAGCACTTCCCACCTCAACACGGCGCCTTTAGCGGCGCCGTTCTTTTTGATCCGGGAAGAATGTATTTCAGCGGCCCCACCTCGTCAGCTCGTAACAAGTTGGATGCTTAACTTGCGCCAACTTTGCGGACCTCAATAACAACCGACCATCCTCGGCCTTCACAGGAACGCCTTCGTCTGCATCCGCACTGAGACCTGTAGATCAGCTCGTGGGCTTGACGGCTCGCGAAGCGCCTCGCCCCGGGTGGCAGGTAAATTTTCGTCGCACGAATATCACTTACAGGACACCGGAAATACCAGCGGCGACCGCCGTAACCTTGCTCGGTGGAGCTAAGAAAGATGCGATAGCCATCATCACACCATCTGCCTCGCATTGCAGCCGAAGGGACGCGTTTTCGTGGTTCCGAAAGTCTGCTTCGTACCAAACTGTGCCGTTAAATTGAAAAGTATCTAGGCCTGTCCAATAACATGAACCGGTGCAGGCTTCGAACGCATCACAGTTGCGGCCGTCGGGCCGATTGTTGCCGCGGAGCTCGATGCGCTTGGAGTACAAGTGAACGTTACTCCTCACGACAACACGTTCTTCATGAAGCCACTCGTACGAGAGCTCGCGGCTGCATTAATGAAGAACCACAAGCGCTGACGCCGCAGCGATACGGAAAGGGGAGATCCTAAGTCGCCCAAACAGCTGCACTGCTGAGACAGGGTGAACTAGAAGCAGACAGCGCCTTGGGCAGGAAATTTTCTCATGGGCTCAATTTGGAGACTGACGCGCGAAATTCTGTTGAGCTTTCAAAGGCAAAGTTTCTCTGATCGAACCGCGAGTTCGAATCCCACTTGGTCCGCCAGCTAGTCTACTGTTTTTGCAGGATAATTTTGCTCTTTGGAATTGGCTCGAACTATCCGCGGGTACCCCGGCATCCCTAGCGAGTCCGCCTTCTATCGATCCTTGGCCAATACCGAATCCACCAAACTGAGCAGCGCGGCAGCCGTATATGGCTTTTCCAGCCAGCCGAGCCAGCCTTGCGGCTTCGGCGCGCAAGAAGGGCAAGGACGGTTAGAAGCTCTCGAGGCGTTGGAACGTCGAAGTCGCGAAAGCGTTGCGATTGATCCACTGATCGAAAGGACTCGATCCCAATGGCCTCGACTGACAATAGCCAACGCTCTACAAAATCCGGTGTTAGCCGCGATGTAGAAGATTTGTCAGATCAAATCGATGCGATCCGATCCGAGATTCAAAATCTGACGTCAACGATGACCGACGTCGCCCAAAGCCAGTTGAGCCATGCCCGGGCGAGCGTGGAGGAAGCGATTAAAAGCAACCCGTTCGCCGCCGTGGCTTTAGCTGCAGGGTTCGGATTTCTCTACGGCGTCATGCGCCGTTAAGGGGCGCTTGACCCTTTTTGGCGCGCAAGAGGGACGCATGCCGAATATTCCCAAAGAGTGTCGCGAAGAAGCGTCCAAATGCATGCACCTTGGCCAAACGTCGACTTCCCCAGAAATGAAAAAGGCGTACGCCGATCTGGCCGAAACCTGGCTAGAGTTGGCTGACGATCTCGAGGCGCTTCAGAGGCTCATCGCGTCTCGCGCGCTTACTTTGATAAAGAGGCGCACCGGATTGCTTAGGTAAGGCGCTAATCTTTCTCGGGCGTAGGAGCAGCAGGAGCTTTCTCCGCGTGCGCTTCTGGTTCGGGTTCAGGAATTGGATGAGGCGCATGTGGTGGCGGCGCTGACGGTCTGTCGCCAGCCTTTCTTGATCTTGGGGCACTTGCTGACCGCTGGGGTTTCGCCCCGGGCGCGTGGTCCGGCCTGCCCTTCTTTCTGGTTCCGCGTCTGCGCTCCTCGGGCGAACTAACGCCGGGAGGAGCTGCGGGCCCTGCGGGAGGTGGCGCCGCGACTTTATCCACGCTGACCGTTTGGTCCGATCCCCCGGCGGGGCCATGCGTCTCGGGAGAGGTCTTGCCGGGGTGCGGCTGAATCGGCCGCCCGAATATTCTAGCGAGAAATCCTGGTTTCTTGAGTTTGTCCATCCCGAGTCACCCCCACGTTTTCACGATGGTCAACGATCAACGAGCAAGCGGCCAATTAGTTTCGTGTCGCGTCGCAAAACGGGGAACCAATCATCGCAAAATTGGTTCGAACCTACTCGGTGTTGCCGCGGCTGAAGTCCTCCCCCGCGTCAGCCCGAACCCCATGAGGACCCATTTTGTAAATAGAAGGAAGCGACGATGGGAAACGAACAGCGACAAGGTCAGGGCAATCCCGGTCAAGGCTAGCAGAACCCAGGAAAAGCCGGTCAAGACAAGCCTGCACAGGGCGGCCACAGGCCCGATCAAGGCCACCAAGGAAATCCCAGTCAGGGCGGCAAATCCGGACCTTTGGGAGCAATTTCAAATCCTCGGGCACGCTGGCAACCGGCACGGTATCGGGGAAAAAGCTTATCATTCAATTCATCTCGGATGGGACGCGCTTCTTCTTCGCCCAGGCTTCGGGACTGAAAAGAACCGGCTTGCCGTCGAGCGAAACGACCCTTCAGCGGACGAGGTGAGACTAGGATAGATGCGGTTTTTGCGGGTGGGGGATAAGTAAGAAGTCAGGCGCAAAAGCCGAAGATCAAGTTCATGCGCGGAGACCCTGACGCGTACGTGGAGCGCTAATCACTAGCCGCGGGCGCCGCGCTAATTACTTACCGCGGTCGGCCCCGTGCGGATCACAACGAGGCGGTCTGTGCCGGATTCGGCGCCCCAGACTTCGCCCGGCCGGCCGTTGAGCTGACGTACGGCGGCGCCTGCGCGGTCGCTCGGAAAGCTTTGAAAGGATTCGCCTTCCGGGTCGAACTTAAGAATCGCGTTGGCGGCGAAATCGGTCACCCAGACCGTGTCGTGGTCGTCGACAAAGACGGCGTAGGCATGCGGCGCCTCGCCCGGCAGTCTGTAATCCTTCCAGTCCTTCGCGGCAGGATCGTAGAGGCTGAGATTGCCGGCGTTCCATTCGCTGACCCAAAGCCGCCCCTTGGAGTCCGACCACACCCGCCGGGTACCGACATTGGGCATCGCGGGCTCGATCACCGTCGTCGCGCCGGTCTCGAGATCGGGCCTGCCGAGAAAACTGCCGGCGAGCGACACATAATAGATCTCGCCATCGGGCGTGGCGGTGATGCCGTAAGGGCCGAGACCCTTCGGCGCGTGCCACACATCCATCTTGCCCGTCTGGGGATCGAGCCTTCCATAGATGCCCGCCTGCCCGGTGAACCAGATGCGGCCCTTCCCATCGAAGGTCGGCGTGTTGAGATTGGCGTTAGGGCGTGTCG
>Ga0116219_10000245_pt1 | contig 57838 bp, 39 predicted proteins | sample Sb_taG_4_FD_91019 | JGI IMG/M metagenome (GOLD analysis project Ga0116219, IMG submission 91019) | Peat soil microbial communities from Weissenstadt, Germany - Sb_50d_6_BS metaG | ecosystem: Environmental > Terrestrial > Soil > Wetlands > Peat | place: Germany: Weissenstadt | collected 2010-09-21 | reverse complement strand
GATCGCCCAGATGGCGATCGCTTCCTTCGCCAACGCCAATGGCTTGACGCGCGAAGGCAATAACTACTATGCCCAAAGTGCCAGTTCCGGAGATCCCTTCATCTCGACAGGGCTCTCCGGGGCCAATGGCACCGTACAGCAGGGCGCGCTGGAGTCGTCCAACGTCGATATAGCCCAAGAATTCACAAACATGATCATCGCCCAGAGAAGCTACCAGGCCAACGCCCGCACGATCACGGTGAGCAACGAAATCCTGCAAGACCTGGTCAGCATCATCCATTAGCCCAGCCGACTGGCATCCATGACCCTGGTCAACACTCGTCCTCATGGATCTCTGTGCAAATCTGCAAATGACGCGCGTCTAGCACAGACCTGACGAAAGTTTCGCAGACTCCTCGTCAGACGTGGCGAAAGGCAAGGGACCGGACCTTGAGGCGACCAAGCAATTCACGCGGAGCGCGTGGTCATCGGCTTGGCTTGGGGGGAGCGTCGGTCGTGGAACTGCATGGCTGTCCCAGGAAGCAAAGGGCGAAATACCCGTCTTCCTGTTCGCATGGGCGAGCGAAGCGCAAGGTATACGTGCAGGGATCGCATACCATAGCGCACAGCCGAACATGATCCGGACAGCCACCCTTCCGTGATGCGAGAAGGTAGTCCGGGCAAATTGGGCGCGGTTTACCGGGTAATACGCACATGAGGGCACCCGTGCAGTCGCTATCGCAAGGCACACATGAGCCATTTTCGCAGCAGAGGCATATATAACCGGGGGGACACGGGGAGGGTTTAGTAATTTCGCCTTTTTGATGAAACTGCGGATGGACCACGATGCAACGGACCCAGCAGGGAACAGTGCAACAAGACTCACAGGAGCGGCGATGCCTGCCCCGCCCACATGCCTCCACATCTGTACTAGACGTCAGGTTGAGCAGCAATGCTGCGAGGACAGCACCCGTGGTAAGCCAGCAGCGCATGGTAGTTACTCCTGGTAATCAAGACCTTGAGTAGCAATCAACTCGATAGCGTAACAGTTTACCGCCACATCAGAGTTTGTCCAGCCATTTTAGCCAATTTATCCAGGTTTCTCTAACCTCCCTATTTTCCAATGTACTGAATAGTCCGAACGGGCCGAAAACCTATGTTCGGTTGAGAAACCCTTCGCCCAAGTTGGAAGCGTCGATCGGAGCGCACCCCGCGGTAATCAGATGTGTAGTAACCGCCTCGGCCCGCTGACTCGATGTCGTTGAATGGTTTCGCCACCTGCGGCTCTGCTGATTCCATGCACCACTCCGCAAGGTTGCCGTGCATGTCAAACAGTCCCCAGTCGTTCGGCTTGAGCTGAGCGACTGGAAAGGATCTCCGTATACCCTCCGATCGAGAGTTGCCGCTCCACCAGGCATATTTCCCAGTGATTTCTTCGTCAGCTTCACCAAAGCACCACGCGGTTTGCGCGCCTGCCAAGCAAGCAAAGTTCCATTCGGCTTCGGTGGGAAGCCGGTAGCCAGTGCGCCTCTGGTAGTCAGGGACAAAATCGAGCAGCTTATCTTTGTTGGGACGGTAACAATACTCGTCTTCGAGGATGCTGTCCTGCTTGCTCAACCAATTGCAATACTCGGCCGCGTCATGCCACGACACCATATTCACCGGCGAGTTAGGGGTCGTTGCCACGTTCCGATCATATTGGTGGTTTCTCTTGAACGCCAGAAACTGCTGCACCGTCACCTCCGTAACGGCGATGGCAAAGGCATGCCTCGATCCCTGTGCATTATTCCCAGCGTTCGGCGCCACCGCTGGCGTCTCATGGATGATGGAAAATGTTTGCCGCTGCTTATTGATGAACCAGTCTCGCCTACCTTGCGCTCGGCCGGTCGCCAGATTCTTGTCGATGATCTCGAGTTGCTCATCTTGCTTCCAAATGCGCAGAACCCAACCGGCAGCGGCGTGAACGCCTGGATCGAGATCGTTTTCGTACAGGTCGAGCAATACTGGTATAAGCTCGGGCACTTGATTCGGCTCAAACCCTCCCAGCGTCAGAATGATGGCGCGGCGGGCGGAGGTGTCCCTTTCTTCGCTTAGACGGTTACTAAGCGTCTTCGGGTTGATCGCCGACGAGGCCAGGCGCTCGATCAAGAAACTGCGCACGGTCGGGTTTGGCGTGTGGACCAGCAGCGGCCATACTTTGTCGCTCTTGCCCAGGGCAAGCAAAGCAGCCGCTACGTTGGCTTTCCCTTTGGCCCGGCCAGGTCCCTTCAGACCCGTTACTTCCACACTGGATAACCTCTCTTCCAGAGGTGCATAGGCCGATGGAGCACCGGCAGAGAAGACGCGGTAGAATTCGATTATCGCGCGGCGCTGTCCGCGCTCCCACTTGTTATCCTCCAGCAAGCCCGCCAATGGCGCCAGTAGATGCTCGCCCACCGGGTGCAGGGCAGTTTGCCAGTCCCCCAATACGAGTGGATTCTCCGTGAGCAGCTTAGCCGCCACCTCTCTGCCGAGCCAATCCCAGCGAGGGTCTTCAGGTGAAAACAACGCCAGGGCACACGCCGCCCGAAAGCGTCGGTCCGCGTTGTCCTTCCCGTTCTCCAATTCGGCCCAGAGGCGGCCCGTCAGTTGTTCCCGGTAAGGCAATAAGATCTCGCGAATGACAGCGAAATCGGCGGCTTCGCAGGTAAGCAATCGCTCGGAAAGGTGATCAACTTGGCCGGCGTCCGCCGCCAAGAGTGCGAGGCGGAAGTTCAACTGTTTTTTGGAATCATCGCCTGCCTCCGCCTGTGCGAGACCATCTCGCAAGCGGGGATTGACCCAGTCCCGATACGGGCCCATTTCCCTGACGATTGTCGGCACCTCGGCGATAGTGGCGACCCAAAGGCGATCGCGAAAGCTGTTGGCCTTTAGTCGAGCCCAGAACTCCCAGGTGCCCCATGTGGCCAAGAAAAGGATGACAACCAGGGCACCCCCGCGCGCTCCGTGATACTGCCCTGCTTTCTTCATCATCTTGCGCTGGCCCGGCGTCCAATCGCGTTGCCGAGTACGCAGCCGGATGTTGAGCCATTCCCACCAGGCCGGCAGCAGCCGGTTGGACGGCTTGCCCATCCACACTGCCGCGTGTTCCGCCAGCCGCAGCCCCGCCCTGCCCTGCCTCGTCTCTTTCTGCTTGCGTGCCAGCCAGTCGCGGACCGCGGGCACGAGGTAGTCATGCGTCAGCTGATAATACTGGCCGCCTGGATCCGCTGGCTGACCTTGGCTATCCGAATTCGATCCTTCCGGGTCGGAAGGCGTAATGAGCCGAATCTCCGAATCGAGAATACGAATCAAGGCATCGAAATCCCCGGTACCGCCGGGATAGCGTGACACTTCTAGCAGTTCCGCGCAAGACCGCAGGTGGCCTTTGATGTCCGCGCCGGATTCCGGCAGCAGCGCCTTTAAGACCGCTCGCGCTGCCTTCTGGTGATAGCGGTGGGCTGGCGGAGCCGTGCTGGCGCTAAACGTTTCCTCCAGAAACGTCACGCCGACTCCCTTGGCGCCGCCCAATTCCTTGAGGCTTGCCGGTGTCCACGGCCGGCCCTTCATCATCTCGGCAAACAACGTGAGCCGCACGCAAACGACCTTCCCTTCGCGGGCCAGGTCGTGGACCGCCTGTTTCACGAATTCCCGTTGCTGCTTGTCCATCTCGGCGCGCTTCTCGGGGAGTTTGCCGAACGCCCGGCCAAACGCGGTCAGCACCTTCTTGGCATGCTCCTCATCGAAAAGATCGACGAGCGCACTGTTTTGCCCTTCGACCAAGCGAACCTCCAGTTCGCGCATGAACCGGCTGATGGCGAGCCAGAAGTCGTCGCGCACCATGAGCACGCACTGCACGCGGCCGCCGTCGCATTGTCGCAGGGCCTGCACGAGGTGCGGGTTGCGCTCTTCGCGGTGGGCGTGCAGCCATTGTTCGAACTGATCGATGACGATCAGTACCTTCTTGCTGGCCGGTAAGCCACGGCCACGGCGCAGGCTGGTCAGCGTCTCTTTCAAGTCCTGGTCCGCCGCCACTGCGGGAAAGCGCTTCCGCAGCCCGTTAAGCAGCCGGGTTTCCGTGTCGTCGGCGGTGGCCTCGCAGTACACAGCAACCACATCGGTAGACAGCCGCGGCAGCAGGCCCGCTTTCACCAGGGACGATTTGCCGCAGCCGGAGGGTCCGTAAATCAAGCCCACGCTGAACGTGTCATCGGGGTCGGTCTCCTCGATGCGGGCTTTCCAGAAACGAATGCTATCGGGCAAGCCTTCGCGATCGCGTGGGCCCGGCACAAGCTCCAGGAAGAAATCCGCATCGTGCGCATCGAAAGAGCGCAGTCCCTTAGGCACGATCCGCACCGGCGGACTCTCCGAGGCCGAACCGCCAGGCGTGCCAAAGGAGCCGGGCGTCGCGGATGTGGAAGCAGCCGGCCTCTCCGGCGGCGCCGGCGTGAGAGCTTGAGATTTGGCCGGCGGAGTCGGCGGTTGAAGGACGGTTTGCTGCGCGAAAAAAGCACGCAGCTCGTCGGCCATGTCCTTGGCTGTGGAATACCGCTCCGAGGCCCGCTTGGAGAGTGCCTTCAGGCAAATGCGTTCCAGCTCCGGAGGGATAACGTCGTCGATTTGGCGCGGCGACCGTGGCTCACAGGTCGTGATCTGCTCGAGCAGGTCGGCCCTCGATTCACCGCGAAACGGTGGTCTCTCCGTCAATAATTGGTAAAGCACCACGCCGAGACTGAATATGTCGGACCGGCCATCGACGCGATGTCCTTCGCCGCGTGCCTGCTCCGGCGACATGTAGGCCGGTGTGCCCACGTTCCTGGGTCCTTTGCCGATATCCTCTTCACGCAGGGCCAGGCCGAAATCGGCGAGATACGGCTTGACGCCCAACTCGAGCAACACGTTGCTCGGTTTGATGTCGCGGTGCACGACACCTTTTTGGTGCGCGTAGTGCAGCGCGTCGGCCACAGTTGCCACCAGGTCCACAGCATCGCTCAACGACAGCTTGCTTTCGCGAATTCTCTTCGAGAGGGTGCTGCCCTCGATGAACTTCGAGACGAAGAAAAAAGGATGCTCGTCCGTGCTGCCGACATGGTAGACGGGAACGATGTGGGGATGCTCCAGCTGGGCAACCGTGCGCGCCTCGGCCAGGTACAGTTCGACATCTTCGAGTCGCGTGACGAGATGTCGATGCGGCACCTTGATGGCCACCCGCCGGTCCAAGTGCTCGTCATAAGCCAGGTAGACTCGGCCGAACCCGCCTTGGCCGAGAAGCCTTTCAACCCGATAGGGGCCGATCTGCTCCGGCGACTGCTGTGGCGACGGCTCCTCGGCGGGAGCATCTGGCACCAACGGCTTCGTGCGCGTGTCTGAAAGATCGGGTTTTTCGTTCATTGGCGCAGGCTCAGGAGTGGTATTCTCCAGGCATCCAGTATACTCGGATGGGCGTGTCCAAAGGAATGGGGCAGACGGGATGCGCGTGCTGCCTCAGTTTGCTGGTGCTAAACCCGTTTAGTCGAAAAACCAGGCGGGGGTTGAGAAATCGGGAGGGCTATCGTCAATCTACCTGGCATGGTTCACAAGCCATGCTGCTCGGGTAGCAGAGCTTGTAGGGCAAGCTGCTAGCTTGCCGCTGATTGCGGAGGAGCAAGCTGGCAGCTTGCTCTACGAGAGTTAGGATCTGGATTTGAACCACGCCAAGATTTGGACCATGTTGCCGAGGACTCGCTGGCTGCCGCGCCCGTGTCTGGGTGAGGCGGGCCCAACGCTGGGCATTCCGTGCCGTCAGACCCAGGCAGCCGCGCAGGAACCATTTGAATACATAGAAAGCACTCCATGTACAGACGATCGCTTGGCATGATCTGGGCTATTTATTTGCTTTCCTTCCTCGTCCCCACGATGGACGGCAAACACTTCGGCTGGCATCTATTCTGCGGCGGCTTTGTTGGACTCTCCGCCCTTTGTCCGGCATGGTTAGCCAACCCAGCATTCTGGCTTGCAAGTTATTTTCTTTGGAAACGTGAGGCGAAGAAAGCCAAACGAATGGCCGCCATCAGCACTGTGCTCGGACTTGGTTTTTGGGCCTGGCTCTGGATTGTTGTACAGCCCTATGGCGACGGAGATTGGTACAAGCTGGCACGCTTGTTCTTGCCTTATTGGGTCTGGCTCGCTAGTCCGCTATTACTTGCCATTGTGAGCTCGAATGCCGAGCTAAGAAGTCCCGGACCTAAGAGCCAGGAGCCGGCCAATCCATCTACTCCTGCACAGCAAGCGGATGTTTTGAGGGATGGGTAGGTTGAATCATTCTTAGCATGTGATATCTCAGGCTACTGTCTGGACAGCTGCCACCGCGCCTGATGCCTGAGCTGGAGGCTTCGGCACCCCAGCTTTCGAATTGAACCACCGTTGGGGTCGGTCCAACCTTGGGCCGTCCGCTCCAGGCAGCCGGCCTGAACCACTAATTGCATTCAACTGAGCCCTTCCTGCCCGAACGACTCAGCAGTAATCTGGTAGACAACACTTTCCCGGCCGCTTGCGTCGGGCCTTGTTCCCATGCGAACACCGCCAATCTTTTCCATGGCCCTCTGCGAGCGCACATTTTGTGGGCCAACGAGAAAGACCACACTGTTCACGAACGGGAAAGCGTGCTTTAGCATGAGCCGTTTCATCTCCCCGTTGTAGATGCCGCCCCAGTGGGACCTGGCCAAGAACGACCAGCCGATTTCGATCTCGCTTTTTTCTTTGTCGTATCCGTGGAACCGCGACGAGCCGATGACCTGTCCATCTTTGGCATCAATGGCGATCAATGCTCCGCCGGAATCCAAGGCCTCGCGAAAAAACACCTTGAAAACCTCTTCTTGGAAACGCTCTTTGGTCGGATGTTGTTCCCAAATGAGCGGATCTGCAGCTACAGCGTAAAGGTCGTGAAAATCCTCTGGGCGAAGTGGCCTGAGTTCGAGGAGTTCGCCTTTCAAGCTGGGTTGGAGATCAAAGGCCATTCTTGATTCCATCTGCGAGCTTTGGATGGGCGGCTCCTATCCAACTGCATTGGCACGTTCAATTTGGAGCCACACTCGATTTTAGCAGGCAGCCTGACGCTCGGCCGCTAACCCGGCCGCTCACGGGGCTTGGCTTGCCGGGGGAAGAAACGGGGACGCAGATGCAACGTCGAAAACGTCAAACCTCAGGGTGCCATGCTTTCGCGACTACTGGAGATAACACGCTAAATCTGCAAAACGTCGCGAAAGCATGGCACGCAGGCGCTCCCATGCCGGATGCAGAATTCTCTCGAAGACAGCATAGTCCGCTGACTTGGCAAACAACCTGGCCCGGCCCACGGCCCGACTGAGAACGTGGTAGACATAGCCCGCATCCGCGCAACGCGTCCGACGAGCCATGCTCGGAAACTACTGGGGCCGGCCGCTCATGTCGATAAATAAACCTGACTCCTTTTATTTTCTAATCATTTTGAGAATGGGACCCCCGCGAAATACCAGGTCGAGGCCCCGGAAAGTGTCAAAAACACGGGCTTTTTGCGTGGTGGTCATTTTGGGACTAAAAAGGCCCTTGGCGCAAAATGCGTTGGGGAGGCGATTTTCACGCGATATTAGGGATTCTGTTACACTTCCTATTGGGACGGGCCGATTCTCACGACGAGCCCGATTCCCTGGAAACATCAGCAAAAACGCTCGGCTGGGGATCTCATCGATCACAAGGGGATCGATAGTCTATCCAAGACATGTCGTCTGGGGTGCGTCCGCGCAGGTGCCAATTTTGACCTTGCAAGGCAGCCAGACAGCTGCATAGTTGTCTTGGCGAAATCTGCCCAAGCAGATCGAGCCCGACCGCCGCAATCGTGTCACAGAAGTTAGGCTCAGCCTATCACCTGGCCTGGTCGCCCGCCACGCCCGAGGAGGGGCCGCACCCTGAGTCAGCGTGCGCGATCGCGCAGCAAGCTCGTGTTGCGTGCCATGCTTACACCACCGTCGATTCCATTGCCACGTGCGTCACGCCTTCCTCGGCCAGCCAGTCGGCCGGTCACAGGATGTGCTCGGCATGCTTTCCGGAGGGCGAAGTCGGCATTGCCGACCTGGGAAGAGCGGCGCGTACGTACGGATTCCTGGCCAACCAATTAGCTGACGACGAGTGCCACGTCCCTGAAAGAGTCCTGCAATCTGAGCGTTAGTCAGGCCGCTCCGGAGCTTTGGCGGCGCCTCCTCCTAGGTTGGTCACATCCCATAGCAAGACTCTCCCTTGCCCACTGGTCGCCAGCAGGCGTCCGTCCGGGCTGAAACAGGCGTCCCGGCCGAAAGTGTGTGGAGAGATCAACGTCTCGCGGACTTTGCCGGCTGCGACGTCGACAAGGTAGATCCTGGGCTGAGAAGCGTCGCGCACGTCGAGCTGGCCACCCGGCTTGGTGATTGGCACCGTAAAGCTCATGACAGCCAGCCACTTACCGTCGGCACTGAACGCTGGCTTGCCGGTGATGGACCTTTCCCCGCCCTTGGGCTTGCCCAGATCGATCGCCTTGATTTGCTTTCGATCTGCAACGCGGAACAGCAGGATCCTTTTTTCATCTCCTTGCCCATAAAACACCGCGAGCGTTTGGCCGTCTGGGGAGAATTGGGAATAGCCAAAGGTTGATTGTGGCGCCCCTGGGAACGACGCGACTTCCCGGCCCGTGACCGTGTCCCAGCATTTAAGCCAGGACCGCCAGTTGTCCCACTTCTTCGGATTCTCATACACATCATCGCAGGCCACAAGCAAGCGGCCATCCGGCGAAATGGTCAGCCCGAAAACCGAAGCAAACTTGTCTTGAATCGGAATCGACAGTTTGTCCTGCCCGGTAGCGACATCGAAGAGCTTCACCGCGTGCGCGTGACCGTTCTCGTCGTTAATTGCGCCCGCGAGTGTCTTTCCGTCAGGAGAAAAAACTAGAGACGCATTGGAGCCATCCGGCAGAGACAAGTATTGGCCGGTTTGCACGTTCCACAGGCTTGCGGCTTGCTTGGGCCGGAGCTCGTAGGTGCCCGGCACCTCCTCCCACGTTACAAACCTTGCTCCGTCCGGGGAGAGTTGCATCGAGCGAATGTTGCGCGCCGGCTGATGTTTGAAAGTTTTTTGCAATTGCCCGTTCCTCAGGTCCCAGGCTCGCACCTCGCCATCGAACTGCCAGCGGAGCAGGTCCTTGTTTGCCTCTTGCACGCGCTCGTACTTGCGTTTCTCTTTCGAGACGTACAGCGTTCGCCAATCGGACGAGACATTGAGGTATTGGGCACTGCCCCGAAAAGCATAACCGGACTCGATACTCGTCAGCAACTTGCCGCTAAGCACGTCCCAGATTTCGACCAGGCCATCAGGATAGTCGCCGGCAATAATCTGCCTGCCGTCCGGCGAGAAGCGAAGACCGACCAACCATGCGTTCCGATGGGGGTGAATCAATTCCTGCTTCAAACGTGCCGATATGGCTTCCTCTTTAGGGCCGGGCTTGGGAGCAAGGACGGTGATCTCAAGATGCGTGGGAGCGACGTTGCCTTCTTTCCAGGCGTCGAAGCTGACCGTGACTTGCGCGGTGCCTGGGCCTGCTGTCTCGGGGGCCCGAACCGGGCCGTCGAGATTGCAATATCAGCATCCCCGTTTTAGCTCGTAGCGCTCGCGAACTGGAGGATCGTGCGGGCTCTTGGCCAGATAAGTAACTTCCACGACAGGATAAGCCTTGGCGGGAATCAGCCCTTCGTAATCGATAAAAGTGGTCGTACCCGGCCCGATGCCGGGACTGCCGACGCCGAGCACGAGGTCGGCTTCTCGATCGATGGTTAGCTGCTGTCGGCCAAAGAAAGTGACCTGCAAGGGACCGTCAAAATGAATGATCGGCGCGTCCTGTGCTCGATCGGCGAACTGGAGAACGCCGTTGACATCGACATAAAAGGCGCGTTCCGGAACACGCCCTCCGATGCCTGTTCCTTTCTTGCCCGGTATTTCAAGTTCGACCAGGACCTGGTAGCCTCGTGCCCTGGGGTTCTTGTCCAAAAAAGCCTTCGCCAGGTCGTCCTGGGCGGCAATCGAGTCCAACTTCGACGCTGTGACGCTCAGCCTTTTGTGCAGCCGCTCGCCTACCTGGACATCGCCGATCTCAAATTTATACTCGCCCTCATCCGCGCCATCCCATCTCCTGGCCGCGACCTTTTTGCCGGCCTCGGTCAAGTCGCCGTTGCCGTTACGATCGACGTATAACGTATCGCCATCCTGCACGAGCCAAAGCCGGGTCGTTGCCTCGGGCCCGAAGACAAGCAGGCAATACTTGGGCTTGAATCGGTAAGGAGGTTCCTTGGCAATGACCCGCTCGATCTTCGACAAATCCACGGCGAAATGTTTTGCAGGCAAGAAGGCGACCAAGGCCAGAGCTGCAAGAAAATGTTGGAGCTTCATCGAGTACCTCCAGGTGTTGATGGCGCCCAGGATTATACATCTGCGCCATCTGCGTGACTCAGAAAAAATCGTCAGGAATAATTGCTGGCAGATCTGGTTTCTACAATTAAGTGATCTGATATGAGTTATCCGCTACTCGGCCCTTCACCCGGCCCGTGACGGGGCTCGACTCGCCGGCGAGCCGAGCCCCGTCATGGGCCGCGTTAAGAGAGAACAGAAATAGCAACTCCCAAATTCAAACTGTACACCCTCTGCCGCCGCGCTGGATGCAGGGACAGAGGTTCGCCGATCTGCGTTCGACTCAAGCCCTCAATTGGTGCCGGTCCAAAACCGGGGCTTCCGTGCCGTCAGCCCATAGGCATCACGCTTCGTCACCGTGTGGCCTGGGGTTCAGCTTCCCAGAGTGTGGCCGGGGCTGGAGGTACTCCGGAAGCCCCGGGCGAACCCTGCTGCGACTCTCTCCAACAAGAAGTCAGCCGCCGCTGCGATCGTTTCGTCGCGCACTCAGGACAGCATGGTCGCTGTCTGCTCCTCCGGGGCTTCCGGAGTACCTCCAGCCCCGGCCACACTTCCACTTAACTCGCTAAAAGGGGACGCGGACCGTTTACGCGACTGCATGCAGGCCCCCACCACTGTTACTTCTTTCGCTTTTCCCCGACCGATCCCTCCAAAGAGGTCCATCGGGCAACAATCTTGCCCATCCAGGCATTTACGCCAAACTTGTTGCCATTGCGCAGATACCAAAGAGTTACGGTTACCGATTCGAAATCCTTTTCGAACGCTTCCTTATCCCACTCGACTGGAAATCGAGCCGATTGCCCAGGTCTCAATGTTAATGATTCCCGCTCACTCTTGCTGCCAGTTGGCCAACGCGTTTGCTGGGCATTCTCTGAGACCATCTCAATTACCGACGGTTCCCGCATGAGGTCTATCGTTCTATTGGAGGAATTCGTCAGAACGGCAGTCACTTTGTCTTTATCTCGCAGCAAAACAGCCTCCACGGGGGCAGGGTCGTAGGGAAGAATCTTCGCCAGGTATTCCCTTCGCCGACGGGTGTCCGGGATCTGCCTCGTCTTCTCCCAGGCATCTTGACTCGTTTGAACGTGCAGTGGGAAAGTGTGCCCTGTCAATTCCTTCAATGCTTCCTGTGCCTCGAAGGCTGGTAGTTGGAGCGTCTGAGCACTACCGCCATCATCGTTTTGCAAGAACGAGATGAGGGTGGGGACAACTCGTTCACTCTTACAGCGGCGTAAGGCCTCGATGACCTTGGAGGCCATGAATCCATCCTCGATGCCGCGCGCCGCATTCATGAGAACCTTTTCCGAGGGGATAGCGTCGCGTTGGGCAAGAACCCCGATGGCAATGGCTCGGATGTGGGCGTCAGGGTCAGCCAAGAGCTGAGTCATCCTGTCAACCGATTTCTTACCGGCGAGTTCGGCGTAGACGCTAGCGGCCAAACGACGAACCGTCTTATCTTTGCTGGCAAGGAGCTTCTCGACGGCACCAGCCTCGCCGCGCAAAAGGAATTGGCGAGTTCGGGGCTCAACGAATCGCTGGAACTCATCCGGATCGTAAGGCCACGGCAGCACCCCGCCGCAAACAAACTTCAGCGAGCGGTCTAACACTTCCGAATCCTTGGAGTTCAAAAATTGGGGCACTGTGGCTCGAGGGTTCGCTCCCCGGAGAGCAAGGTAATAGGGCTCCAACGAGATTGGCTGAACGCCTCGGTACGTGTCCAGGGAGGGATAAATATTCGGGTCCTTTTTGTCCCAGCTACGTCGGAAGTTAAGAAACCAGATGTTCGGGCGAGTAACTTCCTTCACGTCGCCCATCATTTCGGTCGACGTGAAGCTGAAAACCTCGCCACCATTCTCTTGCCAGCCGACAAACGGACCCAAGAGGATCTTGTGCTCGCCGGGTTTGATTTTCCCCTCGATCACGCGATCAATGACAAGTTCCGTCCTGCTTTCGAGAGTTATGCAGACGTCTCCCTTGCACTGGTTGTGCGACTCCACCGCAGCCTTGTTCCATCTGCCGACAACAATAACAGGCATTTTTGCTAGTTCTTCATCCGGCACAAAAATGGGAGGAACGGCATTGGCAGCGGGCACGAGCGACAATGCCAGTGCCAACACTTGAAAGCCCAGTAGCGTGCGTGTTTCCTGTGCAATACGCAATGTCATAGCAATCCCCCGATTAGCTTGGTCGGTCGGACGTTCACCAGTCCGCGCGTTTTGCATCAAGGGATGAATATGCCGACGGCCAAGATAGCGAGCCCGACCACTGTTCGCTGTCCGAGTGCCAGCCGGCCCGCCAGCCAGCATGCGTTCGGCGGATAACGGTGCGCTTGGCGACCTGCGTTACAAAATATCCAGTGCGGCTTTCCATATCGACACTTTTAAGGAGCTTGAGTTAGGCGCCCTGCCTTCGTCGCCAAGCGCCGGAGCGAGACCCTCGCTTCCTGGGTCAGCCAGCCCTCTGCATTCCCTTGTGCGAACTTGGCCAGCAGCGCCTCTGCTTCCGGCGTGCCGATCTGCTCTAAGACGGCGACGGAGCGGCCGACTTGCAAGCGCTGGCTTCGGAGCTTATCGAGTATTAGCTGAATTCGATGGCGGCTTTCAAGGCTCGGGTTGGCCGCGAGAGCACGGCGTAACGCGGGTTCGGCACGCTCGCGTAGTTCCTCGAGTTCGCGCGTAGCCTTCGAGCGAGCTTCGAACTGGTCGCTATCGAGTGCGGCGATCAATTCGGTTAGTCGTGCGGAGACCTCTGGCTGCAATTGCTTTGCCAGGAATGACACAGTTCTATGCTTTCCGGCAACCAGTCTCCATTTCGCGCGAAAGGCAATCGGGCCTCCTGAGCCAAGCTCTGCCCAGAGCGAACTCAGTTCATTTGATTCTAACCGCAGTTCGGGCATTCTGCCGTCAACACACAACCCGGTTACATCCCAAACCAATATCGCATAATCGCCGGATGTTGCGCTCGCGATTGTGCGCCCGTCCGAAGCAAAAGCAATAGCATCGATGTGGCGAGGATGCTTGAAAGTACAGACCTTCTCACCAGACGCAACGTCCCAAAGCTCGATAGTTCCCGACTCGCTCGCCAGCGCCGCCAGACTACCGTCCGGCGACATCGCCAGGGCGGCGATGCCACAGCTCACCTCTGTGTCAAGCAATGCCATCCTTCCTCGCGGCCGCGGGAGGTCTCTACAGGAACACGCTTCAGCGCCGGAAGCTAGGTCCCAGCCACATAGTTTGCCATCGGCGGCGCCGGTATAGAGCAGCTTGCCATTTGGTGCAAAGGCCAAATGCGTCGGATTGTACCACCAGCCCGGAAAATTCAGAGACGGGCCCTTTTTCCCGGATCGGGAGTCCCAGATTTGCACTGGAATACGATCAGTGGCCAGTATCAGCGTGTCTCCAGCCGGGGATAGGAAAGCATGCTGCAACAGGCTCGCGCCATCGTTGCCGGGAATGAGGGAAAGCTGTTTGCCCGTAACCCGTTCCCAGACATGGATGGTGTCTCCACCCGCTGCGATAACTTGGCCGTCGAGTGATACGCCTGCCACGAAACGTTTGCTTTTCGACGGAGCCTGGAAAGGAAAACATCGCTCCACCTGCCCTAGGGCCAAATCCCAGGATCGCGCACCGGTTTCCTCGACAGTCAGGCCTTTGATTTGCGCCTCTTGGCCGAACCAAATCGACGAGAAGGTGGTGCACTCATACTGGCGGATGAGTTCGCCGGTTAAAGTTTTCCAAACGCATACCGTGCCGTCCGTGCTCTTTGACACCAACACCTCGGAACCCGGACTATAAGCCAGCGACAACACGGTACACTCATGTCCTTGCGTAGGATGTTTCTGCTTGGTCGCAACATCCAACAGAGTGACGACATTGCCTTCTCCAAGAGCCAGAGTCTTGCTGTCTGGTGAAAAAGTGAGGGCATTTCCCTTGGGGAGAACATTCAGACAAGCGAGCGCTCGCCCTGTGTCAATCTGCCAGAGACAGATTGCGCCTGCCCTCGTAGCCAGGAACCTGTCATTCGGTGAAAATGAGATCGCGGAAACGTAGCTTCCGTCTACGGGCCATTCGCGAACCTGCTTGCCCGTTTCCATTTCCACGAGGCAAACCGTGCTTCGCTTGCTGATGTGAGCAAGTGTGCGCCCATCTGAGGAGACAGCCAAGTGGGAACTTCCCGCAGGAAAGCGTCGAAGCTCAGATCCTCGACTAAGATCCCAGATGCAAACCAGCCCCTGTAGTGATCCCGAGACCAAGAACCTGCCGTTCATTGCGAACGCCAATGAATCTACGAATCCTCGCGGCGGCTGCAGGTTGCGCAGCTCCTTGCCGCTTTCGACATTCCAGAGACGGATAATGCCTGCACCATCGCTGGTCGAGTGCTCTGCACCTGCGACGACCTTCCCATTTGGCGAGAAAGCCAAAGAACCAATGATTCGCCCGGGCGCCAAGCGTCGAAGGCGGCGGCCGGTGACGGAGTCCCAGAGATCTAACCACTGTCCACCCGATGCGAGCAGCTTTCCATTCGGAGAGAAAGCGATGCAGTCGATGCCATTTTCCAGATCTCCAAATCGCCGCAGTTCTCTGCCGGTGACGGCATCCCAAAGGTAGATCCGGTAAGGTTTCTCGCCAACAGGGCTATTCCACGAATCAGCGCCTCCTGCCGAGGCCAGAAGTTTGCCATCGGGAGAGAACGCAAGGGCGGAGATGTGATCGTCATCCTGTCGAAAGCGCACGGTCCCCAGGCGGGCTATGGCTCCTTCGGGCAAGGTATCGCCGTACAGGTCTGTGCGCGGCGGCTTGCTCCTTGATGAGGCGCGAGTTTCTTCTTTGGCTGGAAACTGACACTTAGCTTCCTGAGGAAAGGCAAGAATCGGGCAAATTCCTAGGAAAACGCACAGACAAACCCCGCGCCTCTTCATGGCTGGGTTACTCAAGATTTGATGCGATGGATCAGATCGTACCATGCCCCCATGCTACCGCTACCCTCGCGACAGAGCGAGTCTGTTTGACATTCCGCGAAATGAGCCGACCTAATGCCGCCCGCCTGGACGGCCGAAGGTTTACTGGCGGCTGCCCGCAAGTCCGCATGAAGAACAGACTCCTTTACACCGGTTTGGGTCCATGATTTGCGCGGGCAAAGTGCTGCGCACCAAGGGCTCAAGCTCGCCTTTGCTAAAACCAATTCGCGAGGGCGTGGACGAGCCCCTCAAATATGCGACAATCAGTAATATTGTGCGGGCTAATTGGTGCCGATCGCATACGCGTCGAGATCAGCGCCCTGGCCTTCAGCCCTGATTGCGAACGATTGGCCTCTGTCAGCAACTACACCGTTCAACTCTGGGAATTGACAAAATGACACGTCCAAGTCCTCAGTGGATTAAGGAAAGGGTTTCCCAAGACTTACTCTGGGGCGGTCTGTCAGTCTTCACAGATAGAGCCCGAAAGCTTCTTGCCCATGGCCAGCGTCAAGCAACCTATGACCATTGCCATGTCATCATGCCGGAGCACCTCCTGCTGGCCCTGGCGTCCCTGGAGCCAGGCGTGGCCAGCGTCGCGCTGGAGGCGCTTGGCATGAAGCTTTCGGAACATCACCAAGCTATCGGCGGTCTGACTCCAGCTAGGAAAGTTGATGGGCCAGAAATCGAGCCTGCACCCGACGCGGACGCCAAAGCCATCGTGGTGTACGCAAAAGCGCAAGCCCGCGCACTGGGTCATAAGTACGTAGGTACCGAACATCTCGTGCTCGGTATGCTCCAATGCGAAAATTGCCCCGCCCCTCAGTACCTGCGCCGGCATGGCATCTCGATTGATGCCTTCCGCGAAGAGGTCCTGAAGTTGCTGAGTCTGAACCAATCATAGGACCCAAGCTTGGGCTCGATCGGCTTGCGTTCCGGCGCTAGTCAGATGCTCCCTGACCGTGGTGGTGCTCCCCCCCTCTTCCAGATGCTGCCCCAGCTCCGTCGTGCGGCCAAGCCCGGGGCTTCCGTGCCGTCAGCCCCGGCCATCGCTAAAAAGGGGACGCGGACCGTTTACGCGACTGTCTCGCGATTGTGCGGGCTACCGGGCGCACGCATCGTTTACTGCAAAGCTTACTCCTCCACCTTGCGAGATCGCCACTCCTGCGTGCCCATGGGCTGGCCACGGGCGACACTGCCGCGGACGGCCTCCCATTCCCCTTCTGTCTCAACCCGGTTGACATTTTGCCGCCAGCGCCGAAGGCGAGGCACCGGCCCACGATGCAACTCAATCGGCTGTTTCAGACTTCGCGGATGAAACGGTCCGCGCCCCCTTTTACGCCCCCCTTCATGCGCCCGCCCTATTATTCGGCCTACTGATGGATTGCAGTTCGCTGACGAATTCGGGCTAAGCAGGCCACGGCTTCGTTCGTTAGCCAGGACTTTCTGCTGCCAGCCGCCAGATCCTGGATCACTCGTTCCGATTCTGGAGTTGCGATCACCTCCAGAATCTGTAAGCCTAGCCACTGGCGCTTAACCTCCGGGGGCATCGGAGGCATGGCCAGTAGGCCCTGAATCCTTCGTCGAACCTCAAGGGAATCTGAGCACCTCAGAGCTGTTTTGAGTTGCGAAGTGGCAATAATGCCGAGTGCACCTAACCGATCTGTTGCTTCCTTCCGGACGTGATAATCATCGCTGTCGAGATTGCTTATCAATTCGCTAACTCGGCCAGTATCATCACACCTCAACGGCTGAATCAATCGTCGAAGAGCGGCAACACTCTCCCCCGGGGCGGATACCAATCTCCACGCACTTTCATAGACGATAGCGGCGCTCGTCGTCTCGCCCAGTTGTCGCCAGCATGAGGCTATCTCATCTGCCGACAACCGATTCTCGAGGATGCGGCCATTTCGGACACGCACCGAGGTCGGCCAGACCATGAGAACACCGTCTGCATAACCGCTCGCCAGGTATCTACCATCAGGAGAAAACTCAAGCGCAGTCGCCTTTGCGTAGGGGTATTCAAAACAGCTCACTTCTAGACCATTTTGAGCGTTCCACAGTCTCACCTTGCCATCGTACCCAGCACTTGCGACCAGTGAACCGGACGGGGCAAACGTAACCGCCGACACGCCGTCTGTTTCGCTTAAGCTGGAAGCAGCATGATTCTCATCCCAGGACTCGGGCCCAAGAGATCCTGACCACCGCGCACCTGATCGAATATCGCAAAACGTCACGCCGTCGCGCGCACCTGATCTTCCGACAACGAGAGTCCTGCCGTCCGGGGAAAATGCAGCGGATGTCACGGCACCTTCAGCAAAGTAGAATTTCTTATATGCCTTGCCGGTAGAGAGTTCGTACAAGCCGACGGCTTTTCGCTTGCGGACCGCCGTTGCGAGATGCACTCCGTCCGGAGATACTTTCAAGAAGCCTTCCGAGATGTCGTCAATGTTCAAAGTGAGATTGCTGATATGGCCGTCGCGCGTTTCCATCAATAAAATGACGCCGCCTTGAATAGATGCCACCGTCTTCCCATCCGGTGTAAATGCACATCCCGGCGACGGGAGGTCGAATCCCAATCCTTGAAGCCGTGTTTGCCCCGTTTTAAGATTCCAAAGCTGCATAAGGCCTACCCGGTCTGCAATATAGAGCTCTTCTCCGCTCGGGGAAATGGCCAGGGAGTATACAGGACAGGAGGGAAAGGGCCTTTCTATTCTCCATTGCTCTTTAACTGTGGCAAATTCGCGAATCACACAGCTGCAATCAAGGCTGCTGGTAACCAAGGCGCTTCCGTTGCTCCCGAAACCCACTCCGGTAATGACCCTGGAATGTCGACGATCCCAGGCAACGGCTGCGGTTGGGATCCGAACGGGCCAGGTTAATCCTGTCTTACCCGCCTCCGGCAGTTGATAGGACAACAGAGGCGATGCGCCGTCATTACAGGGGGCAAAGAGCAATGGGACTCCGGTAGGCAAGCTAAGTGCAAGCACGTTCGGTGGCGTCAAACAGACAAGCCAGACGGCAATGCCAAAAGGACACACAGGACTGACTAAGAGTCTTAGTTTCGCCATATGCGCGTGCCTTAGTTCACGAATCGGCAGGCAAGCTTTAGACCATACCACATTGCGTGTTGCTTGCGACGGCGCGCGTTAGACGAATATTTGGTGCAAGAGCCGTTTTCTGCAACCAATTGATCGGACATGGGTTGTTTCCTAGTCGACCCGTGACCCGGCCCCTTACGGGGCTCGGCTCGCCGGCGAGCCGAGCCCCGTAAGCGGCCGGGTTAAGAGAGAACAGAAATGGCAACTCCCAAATTCGAACGATATACCCTCTCCCGCCGCGCTGGATGCATTGGGCGGAGCCTCGACGCCCCAGTGTTTGATTTGATCCTCAATTGGCGCCGGCCCAACGCCGGGGCTTCCGTGCCGTCAGCCCCGGCCACACAGTCGTTCGGAATTCGCTGCCTATGCGGCGGTCAACCCTTGGCACAGAAGCCGGCTCAGGCACCGAGGCGATTGTAGTATTCGCCCGAGCCGACGATGTCCGCGATGATTTGTTGGTCGGGCACGCCAGCCTGGAAGGCGCCGAGGAAGGCGGCGAGACCGGCGCTGTCGACCTGGCGGCGCAAGTAGGCGACGTAGTAGCTCTTCACCAGATCCGTGCCGTACTCGGCGCTGCCCAGGATGTCGCCGGCCACCTGCGTCCGCGTGGTGCCGTTGTTGAGCAGAAAGGTGAAGCCAGCCTGGCCTGCGGCATCGATCGGCCGGCCCAGGGCGTCCTGGTAGAGGGTGCTCAAGAAACCGTTGTTCGTCGCGCCGGCGCGATTGTTGAAGTACTCGGCCGAGCCGATAATCGCCGCCGCGGCTTGTTCGAGCGTGCCGCCGTTGGCCAACAGGTTTGAGAATGCGCTCAGGCCCGACGCATCGGCCAGGCGGTGCAGGTATTTGCTATAGAGCGCTTGCACCTCGTCGACGCGGTATTCCAGGCTGCCCTCGATGTCGAGTACCACCTGAGTCGTCGTCGTCCCCTGATCGAGCAAGTTGGACCAGGCACCTAACCCCTCGGGGTCGACCGGGCGGTGGAGCAGGTCGAGATAAACCTGGGAAACGAAATGCTGATTGGCCGACAGGGCCTGCAAGGTGCCGAAGAGCCCGTGCTGCTGACCGGCGAGCCCTGCCGTGTAATAGATGGTATGGGTGCTGCCGGCCGTGCCGCCGTTGCCGGGGATCAAATCCCATAGGCCGTTGATCGAGATCGGGTTGCCGTTGCCGTCCTGAATCTGGGCGAGGAAGGTGCCGTTGCTGGGATTGAATACATTGATGCGGCCGTCGCCGAAATTGCCGACCAGCAGGTCGTTGCTGTACGATCCGAAACTCGGGGGAGCGATCGTCAGGCCCCAGGGCGAATTCAACGTGCCGCCCGAGGCGAAGCGCTTGACAAAGTTACCATTGGTGTCGAAGACATCGATGTAGCCGTTGCCTGGGCCGGGGACGGGGTCGTTTTTGGCGGCGTTCTGCTTGGCATAGGTCACGTAGAGCTGGCCGCCGATGTTCTGGATGTTGAAGGGCGCGTAGCCGGCGGGTAGGTTCGGATCGGGAAACGTGCCCGAGAGCGTCGCTGCCACGAAGGTCGAGTTGAACACGTCGATGTTGCCGGACCGGAAGTTTGCGGCGTAGATGAAGTTGCCGGTGCTATTCGAGCCGATGGTCAGGCCTGTGTAGACGGCGCCGTTGCCGGCACTCGGGTTGGCCGAGTTGTCCACCTCCAGGATGGCGCTATTGTTATTAACCGAGGCGTTCCAGCCTGAGATGGTGCCGTCCTCGGTGGCGAAGAGGAACGTGGCTGCCCCGGTGTTGGAACCGGAAGTGACGACGAAGCTGGAAGTGCTGTTGTAGATCACGCCGGTCGGCGCTGCGGTCGCCGTGCTGCCGTTAGGAGGCGGAATCGTGACCGAGCCGGGCGTGTTCGTGGTAAAGGGTTGGCCGCCGGCGTTATAGTTCGTGGCCAGGCCGGTGCCGTTGTCCGCGACCCAGAAAGCGCCGGTCGGGCTGTAGGCGATACCCCACGGGTTCACGAGATTGGCGTCGGTGTTGAGGGCCACACCGGACAGGTCGGAAATCAGGTTGGTCTGAAGGTAGGCGGTCGTCAAAAGGCAACGTTCTTCCAGAGATTCGAGAGAGAGCCGGCGTGGCGTGGGACGGTGCTTGAGCTGCGACTCGCCAAAGAGCCGTGTCAGATTGCTCCACTTCAGGCGCATGAGAATCCTCCGCTAGTGAAAATATTTCGGGCACCTGGTGCGACAGGGTCACGAGTTCAGATGGTACCCAAAGTAAACCGAAGTTCCTGGTGAAAGATCTCCTTATCTTTCCAATAGACAGGCTTCAGCATCCTGCTACTGCAAGGATGGGTTGAAAGCAAGCCTGCAAGCAATGCACTCCCAACGCGGGGCAATCAGGGAGCACGGGCGTCAATCGCGTAGAGGGTTTTATGACCCCTGAAGAACAACACTCCGTCCGAAACCGCGGGCGATGCAAGCATTTCATCATCCAATTGGTTTTCGGCCAATTTTTCGAAGCGCGGCGCCGCGGCGAGGACCGTGCAACGCCCCGACCGGTTCAAAAAATAAAGACGGCCGTCCGCGCACAGGGGAGTGGCCTTGTAATCACCGGGAAGGCGTTCTTTCCACTTGAGTGCTCCCGTCTGGGCATCACAACAATAGACAATACCATCGTCGGTGGCCCAATAGACTAAACTTTTCGATACAACGGGGCAAGAGCTATCGGGAGTTCCCTTGGCCTGCTTCCAGGCGACGGAGCTGGCGGCGAGCTGGCCGCTCGCCCCGAGGCGCACGGCCAGGAGTGGGCCGCGCATGCCTTGCGTCGCATAAACGAGGTCCTCGCCGAGCGTGGGGCCGGTGATGGTCCTGCCGCCGGTGAGACCTGGCAGGAACCAGAGTTGCTTGCCGGTGCGGGCATCGTAAGCATCGATTTGGTTGCCGCCCATGAGGATCACTTCGGTCCCGGCTGCGGTGGCGTGGAGGATGGGCGTCGTGTAGGCATCGCACTGCTCGGCCACGGCTTGCGTTTTGCGGAGTGTCTTCCATTTCTCCTGGCCGGTACGTTTATCGTGCGCAACCAGGTAGCTGGCCGAGGGTTCGCCGCCGAGATCGGCCAGGGAATCTTGCATGCACACGGAAATTACCAGATCATCGACCAGCACGGGACTGTTGGCGTGGCCCCACCAGATGGTGTACGCGCCGTACTCCTTCTGCAGGTTGTGCAGCCAGAGCTGCCGGCCGGCAAAATCGTAAGCAGCCAGGTCGCCGTTGCCGAAATGGGCGATGACCAGAGCGCCGTCGGTCACGGGCGAAGGGCTGGCCATGTTGTGGAGCTGGTGGAATTTCTGCTCGCGGCGTTCGTCGCTCTTTTTGGCGCGCAGCGGCAGGCGGCCTGGTGAGCCGGAACCGACCTGGCGCATCCATTCAATGTGGCCGGTTGCTTTGTCGATTTTCAGGAGGAGCAGCGCTTCGCCTTGCTGACTGGTGACGAAGATGGCGTTGCCCCAGATGGCGGGCGTGCTGGCGGCCTGGCCGGGGAGAGGGCATTTCCAGGCGATGTTCGTCTTTTCGCCCCAGTGCAAAGGCAGGTGCTGCTCGGCGCTGGTGCTGTTGCCGGCGGGGCCACGCCACTGCGGCCAGTTATCAGCATTAGCAGAGGGAGAAAGGGCCAGAAGAGCCCCCGCGGCCAGGAAAGACAATCGCCAAGAGGTCGTCAGCACGTCGTTCTCCCAAAATATGAACATACGTTCCGTTTAATATTCCCAAAATGATTTTCAGGGCACTGCGGCCGCCGACTCTCCTTCGACGATATCGGCGGCGTGGGCATGCTCGATCATTTCGTCGGTGCTGGTCGGATCGACGACCCGGCAGCTTGCGGTCAACTGTTCGGCGAGGTCGCGCAGATCGTCTTGCCAGGCGCTGGGAGAGACGTCTGGCGGGCTGACCATGGCCAGCTCGCCGCAGAGCAGGATCAAACGCAAAAGGTGACGGAAGACGATGCCCTCTTGCTTGACCAGATCGCGGCTCTGAACGAACTTGTTGAAATTACCGCCAAAACGAAGCAATTCCCCAGCACACCAGACAGCCTGCGTGTGCACGTCGGTCACGTCGGGATAGAGCACATCGAAGAGCAAACGCAGTTTCTCGGCGAAAGTGGGGGGATACTCTTTATCCCGTTCGTCCTGGTAGCCGTCGTCCTCATCGTCCTCCTCTTGCGGAGGGACGGGGGCGAGCATCAAGCCTCGGCGGACGAGTTCTTGATCTAGCCGTTCCATCGCCAACGGCCCCGGAGGCAGTTGGTCGGAATGGGGTACGCGCAAGTAGCGCAAGAGGGGCCGGGGCACCTCCAGCACGCTTTCAAAGGCCTGCAAACGCTCCTCGCGGTTGGCGATGCCGAGTTGTTGAATCAAGAAGGCCCCGTAGAGCGGGTGAACGCTGCGAAAGACCAGCAGCTTATCTAATTCCGGCGTCGCGTTCGCCAGGACGGGCGTATAAGGTGCCGGCGGCGGAGTGGGCGTTCCATCCTGATTTTCAGGCACCGGCGCTGGAGGCGTGGGCTCAAGCGTAACGAAGCCGCCGGTTGCGAGGGTCAGCAGCATTTGATCGAGAGCTTTCTCACTGGCGCGAATGCGCGGCTCATCCATCAAGCGTTTGCGAAGCACCGACCGGACCTTGGCCACTTCCGGGGAGAGCTTGAGCAAGTACGCCAGCAGCCGCCAAGGGATCGGGCCCTTGCTGTAGAGTTTTCCGGGGGGAGCGCCTTGCAGTTGCTTGAATTGCGGCTCGCTCCAGTACTGCACTGTCTCGCGGCGCGAGGGCTTCTTCTTTTTCAGCGCTTTCTTCGCCTTGAGAAGTCCGGGGTCCTTGGTGTTTTCGGGGATCTGGTCGTACTTCTCTTTCCAGCGCAGGATCTTGACGTCGTCCTCGTGGGCAACGGCGAATATGTAGCCACGGCTATCGAATTGCGGCCGACCCGCCCGGCCGAAGATTTGATGTGCCGTGCTGGCATCGACCAGTTTCTCCTTGCCGTACGGTCCTTTGACGAGCGAACTCAGCACCACGGAGCGTGCCGGCAAGTTAATGCCGGAAGCGAGAGTCTCCGTGCACACGGCCACCGCCAGGAGCTTGCGCTGAAAGAGCTCCTCGACGACCCGCCGGTACTTCGGCAGCATGCCGGCGTGATGGACACCGACGCCGCGGTGCAGCATCTGCCGGATTTTGGGCCCCACGCCCTGCGTCCAGTCGAGGCGGTTGACCTCGGCATGCAACTGCGTCCGCTGATCTCCCGAAAGAAGCGGCAAACCCTTGAGCTGCTCCGCGACGCTCCAGCAGCCGTCGCGATTGAAGCAGAATACGAGTGCCGGCGTCCGTCTATTTTCGGGCTCGCCCTTGGCCATGCTGACCAGAAGCTCGTTCAGAAATTGATCGGGGACCCATTCATAGGTCAGCGGCACCTTGCGATCCTTGCTCTCGACAAGTTCGATCTTCCGGCCATGGCAGCGGCCCAGCCAGCTCAGGAATTCACCGGCGTTGCCGACAGTTGCCGAGAGCAGCAGCAGACGTATGTGCGCCGGCAGCATGGCCAGTGAAAGCTCCCAAACGATGCCACGTTCGACGTCGGCGAAACTATGGAATTCGTCCATGACGACAGCCGACACCGTGCCGAAGTCGAAGGCGGTGGGATGCAGCAGACGGTTGAGGAGGATCTCCGCAACCACCACCAGCACGCGCGCGTCCGGATTGACGCGGCGATTGCCGGTCACCAGGCCCACATCTTCTGCCTTGAATCCCCAACGAATGGCGCTGGCCTGCATCTCGTGGAATTTCTGCTCCGTTAGCGCGATCAGCGGCGTCGTGTAATAAGCGATTTTCCCGGTATGCAATGCTTCGAACAGGGCTGCCTGGGCGATCAGCGTCTTGCCCATGCCCGTGGGAGCGCACACCATAACCCCTTGCTCCGCCGTGAACCAGGCCAGCAGGGCATCCTCCTGCACCGCGTACGGAGCGTATGGCAATTGCTGCAAGTATTGCTCGGCCAATTCGTCCCGGCTGGGGGGAGATGAAATCATGCGGTTCAACATCACGAAGAGGAAGGAACTCCGATCGAGCAAGCGCGCGGGTAAACTCTCTCAGATCAGGATCAGCTCCCGTTGCGACGAAGAGAGATAGGTGCAACCGTAATCGATAACCAGGACGTCCTCCTCCATGCCAATGTAGCCTGCCTCGGTGGTAACACCCAGTTCGACGGTGAACACATTGCCGGGCTCGATCACACCTTCCGGACTTTTCCCATATTTCTCCCAGCGCGGGCCCAGCATCGTGCCGCCGTCGTGCACGGCGCGGCCGAGCCCATGTCCGAAGCCATGCTTGAAATCCTCATAACCCGCATCTGCGATCACCTTGCGCGCGGCAGCATCGACCTCGAAGCCGCGCGAACCGGGCTTGAGGACGCTCGCGCCCGCATCGATCGCTCGAATGACCGTGGCGAAGCCGCGCTGCACGTTCGGCGGGGGAGCGGTCTCGCCCGGTCTGCGAACGTACCACATGCGCTGCAGATCGGAGCAGAATCCTTCTTGCCGCACGCCCAGATCGATGTGCACGAGGTGCCCTGGCTCGACGCGCAAATCGGCGCGCGGCCTGGCATGACCCGGTTCGGAATGCGGACCGCAATTGACGATAGGGCACGCGTTCCAGTCCCAGGCGCTGGGAAGGCCGCGGCGGCGGAATTGTTCGTGAATGAATTCCGCAAGATCCTCCTCACTGACACCAGGCCGAATTTGTGCGGTGGTGAGGCGGACGATTTCTTCCGTCGTTGCGATCGCGCCACGAATGCGCTGTAGCTCCGTCGGCGATTTGCGGGCACGGAGCTTCGCCAACAGCGGAGCGGCGCTGACCAGCCGGTTGACAAAGGGAGAGCCTTGCAACGATTCATTCAGCGACAACCACATGCCGTGCGTCAAGCCATCCGCGGTCGTGTCATCCGTGCTGAAGTTCAGGCCGATTTTCCGGGGGTTAAGCCGGCCCAAGACCTCCAGGAGAGGAGCGCGTATCCCTTCGTCGTAGCCAAGCACTTCTTGAAAAACGCCTCCAGCGCGAATGTTGGAGACGTCGAACCGGCCCACGATGGCGATGCGCTTGCCGCCCGCCGCCAAGATGAAGGCCGAGCGCCAGGTGACATCGGCGCCGACGATCAATTCCATGCCCGGGTCGGGATGGGTGCCGGATTCTCTTGCAAACGTAAGCCAGCAGTCGATTCCTGTTTCCGCCAGCAGCCCTTGGGCCTGGTCTGCTTTCTCGAGAAGCAACATGGGGCCTCCTCCGCCCGAAAGGATTGATTGTGAATGATGTGGATTGTACTCGAACGATGGGATTAGTGAAATCCGGAGCGGGCTGTGCGAAGGGGTTGGCGAGCGCCTGTGGCTAAGAGAAAGAATCAGGATGAAGAGTAAGATTATGAAGAGGATTAGGAGCAGGAGAAAGAGCAAGAGAAAGAGAGCACCCAGGCAGCGCGGCAGGACATCCTACATCCTAATCTGAATCCTGCTCTTCATCCTCTTCGTAATCGTAATCTTCCTCCTAAATCTTACTCTTCTTCTCCCGCCATTCGGAGTCAGTAGGTGCGTCAAGCGTACTCGCGCCGACGCACCTACCCCTGATTGGTGCGTCGGCGCGAGTACGCTTGACGCACCGTAGGAGCGGATTCCTAGCGATTCTCCAGCACCGCCTTGATGCCGTACCTCGGGCGGAGGGTGAAATTGGGGGCGGGTACCACCGGATGGTGCGGCTGCAGCGTGAAGCGAAACTTCTGGGCCAGTGTGGCGATGATCAGGACCGCTTCCATCATGGCGAAGCCCTCGCCGATGCAGCGCCTCGGTCCGCCGCCAAAAGGGAAATAGGCGTATTTTGGTATTTCCTTCGCCCGGTCCTGTTCCCAGCGCTCCGGCTGGAATTCGTCGGGATTGTCGAAGAAGCGCGGGTCGTGGTGCACGACCCACTGACTCATGAGAAGCGTCATTCCGGGCCGGATCGAGTAGCCGCCGACTTCGCAGTCCGCAATCGCCTCGCGGCCAATGATGAACGCTGGCGGGTAGAGGCGAAGTGACTCGGTGACAACGTGCTCGGTGTAGTGCAGCCGGGGCACATCCGCAGCGGTGGCTGGTCGGCCGTCGAGCACCTTCTGCACCTCGTCCAGCATTTTCTCCTGCACTTGGGGGTTCTGAGCCAGCAATGCCCACGTCCAGGAAAGGGCCAGGGCAGTCGTTTCATGACCGGCCAGGAACAAGGTCATCACTTCGTCGCGCAGTTGATGGTCGGTCATCTGCGTGTGATCGCCTTCGTCGCGCGCGTGCAAGAGCAGCGAGAGGAGATCACCCTTCTCCACTTTGGTCGCCCGCCGCTCAGCGATAAACCGGTAGATGATGTTATCCAGGCGGCGCACGGCCCTGCGCAGGCGCAAGTTACCGGGCGTCGGTACACCCAACGGCATCGGGATCACGCTGTCGAAGCGAGCCATAAAATTGCTTTGGGCCACGCGGAGCGCACGACCAACCTCGAGGGCCTCGCCCGCCGCGTCCGCGTCGAAGAGCGTTTTGGCTGTGATTCTTAGGGTAAGCTGCCCCATTTCGCGCAAAATGTCGCGCGTTTCGCCATCCTTCCAGCCGGCAAGCATTTGCTCGGTGTAATCCACCATCGTGCCCGCATAGGCGGCGATGCGGTTGCGGTTGAACGCCGGCTGCGACAGGCGCCGCTGCCGCAGCCAAAGGTCCCCTTCGCTGGTGAGCAGGCCCTTGCCCAGGATCAACGGCGTCATGCGCAGGGCGAAATGCTTGCTGAAATGGCGGCTGCCGGTCGCGAGGATGTACTCGATCGCCTCGGGATCGCTCACCAGGATGACGCGTCGCGGGCCGAGCCGGATGGAGACGAAATCGCCGTACTCGCGGGCGCAGCGCGTCAAAAAACCAAGCCGGTTCTCCCGAAACTCCGGCAGGTTGCCACTCACGAAATGGCCCTTGGGGCCGGGAGGAGATGGTGCGGTTGCAAGCATAAGTTTTGACCCTAAATGACCGTGCAAGAATCGGCGGTGGGTCAGGTTTCCAACCTGACCGGACAGATTGGAAATCTATCCTACGCCGCTACCGATTCGCGTACGGTGACCCATTCCATGTCATGGTGCTTGCAGTGTAGGCTGGCAGGCGACCGGGTGCATACTAGCCCGAAGCGTAAGCGAGGCTACCACAAGCCTGAGCGAGGCTACCACAAGCGTAAAGCAAGGCTACCACTACCGATAATCACGGTTTCCCAAACACACTGTCGTCGAGCTTATTGAAGAGTTGCACTTCGGTCGCTTCCCAGTCGTACGTCTTCACGCCGTCCACAAACTCCTGGCCCTTCATGGGAACCTTGTAGCCGAGGGCAAGGAACTTGTAAGGGCTCTTCTTCGAGTCCTTCTGGCTCTTGCTTTCCAAAAGCGCTTTGGCAACCTCGCGGCGAATGGGATTCTTGTCTTCAAGGGCTTTCGTTAAGGCTTTGTCGGGCTTGCCTGCGCGAAACCAAACGGCTGCGATGGCCCCGCGCACTTCTTGGTCAATCTGTTCATTGGGAGCCGAGGGAAGGTAGGCCAGCAGCCCTTCCAGTGCCTCGCTCGACCGCCTTCTAGCCAAGAGCTGTACGACCGCACTGATGTTGGCGGCATCGGGAACCTTGCCAAGTCTTTCAAGACATTGCTGCGCGGCAGCGCATCTTTCCGGGTCGGCATCCTTGAGCGCCCGCGCCAACAATGGAAACGCCTGCCATCCTCGGGCGACTACTGCCGCCTTCGCCTTTTCCCTGACTTCGAAAGAGCTGTCCCCAAGGTTGCGGATCGGGACAGCTAATTTGGCTTGTTCCTCCTCAGAGACAATCCGCTTGCGGAGAAAACCGAGCAAAGACTCATCGTCCGTGCCAATCCCGGCCTTCTGGAGGCGCTCCCTCTCGGGCGTGGGGATATTGACCTCGCGGTAATCCGAGTAGAAGTCCTCGCGCAGCACCTCTTTCTTGGGGGCCCCCATGGGAGCCTCGGAATTCAATCCCATGTAGGCCGATTTCGTCAAAAGGCCGGTTTCTTTATCGAAATAGAGCGTCACGTCTGGCTTCCCCGCCGACTGTACCTTCACGCCGACAGCGCCATGGCCCTGCACTTTGGCCTCGCCCGCCAAAGAGAGAGAGAACTCCTTGTTTTCCTGGAGAAGAGGCGCCAGCGTGGTTACATATTTGACAAGGCCTTCTCGTTTGAGTCTCTCCAGGTCATCTCCCTGCAACTGCACGGCAACGTCGCCGTTGACGCGCTCCCACGCCTGCTTGCCATTGAGCACGTCAATGTAAGAAGGGCCGCCGGCCTCAATCGTTCGTTTGAACTGGAGCGGGTACTGCGAGATGAGTTCACCAGTGACCGGTGTTTCCTCTTTACCCGCGTGCATAACACCTTTGATCTTCGACTTCATGGCCCCCGGCTCCGCGTCGAAGGTTGTCCCGCCCTGGGCTTTCCATCCTCTTTCAATAACGGCGCGTGCCGCATCGTCCGCCCGAGCAAGCTTGGGACACGCGAGCACGATTCCCAGAACCAGGCAAGACGATAGAAAACGCAACATGATCACCTCCAAAGCAATCATTCCCGGCAGCGACTTGCCCTGCGACACACCAGCGTACCGGCAACGTGACGCTGGATTATAACGAGAGATCCAAAAACGCCATACCCAAACGTGCATTCCTCGTTCTCAGGCTCTGCCTGCCGTCCCGAAAACTTGCGTCCCCGAGCATAACTGCTCGCAACGAGGTGGAACTCGTGGGCATCGCAGGAAGCGCCTGGTGCAGGTTGCCGAGGCGCATTAGCGATCGAAGGGTCCAGCGGAAAAGTGCTGGACAATACTACGAGTTTCGGATAAAACGAACTTCGTTATGATAGATACTCCTTCGAAAACACGGGCCTTGGAGCAAATCAACGATGCGATCCATGTCCTGCTCCTCAAGCTGCATCTGACACGACTCGGCCACTGGTCGGACAAGCTCGAAGACATTCAATTCCTCGACTTGCACGTGCTCTCGCACGCCGAGCATCACGCAGACAACACGATCGGCGCGCTGCGAGAAGTTTTGCACATTCCCCAGAGCACGCTGACCAGCATGATCAACCGATTAGAGAAGAGGGGGTTGATTCGCCGGGCCATCAACCTTGGAGACAAGCGTTCCTATCGCATTGAGCTGACCCGCGCCGGCGCGGAGGTTCAGCGCGAACATCATCGAGTCGAGAGATTAATTGCCAGCCGCATGCTGGAAGCCCTCCCGGACGAAAGGGCTCGGCAGCAGTTCGTTCGCTTGCTTGCGGAGATGAGCCACAAGCTGCAAGAAGAGTAACATTGGGAGAAGCGCGATGAAAATGATGGGGATTGAAAAGCACTTTGTCAATGGACCCAGACGCGCGGGCGCGGCCGCCCGCGAAGCGCAAGAGTTGCTGGGCCGAATTGACGCCGTACCAGGGTGGCGCTATCTGGACGTTGGCTGCGGCGTAGGGAGCGCCGCCCGCGCAATCGCCGAAAGAGAGGACCTTGACGTTACAGGCGTCGATGTCGACCCAGCGCAGATCGCGACGGCAAATGCCGGTGCCACGCGGCCGAATCTGCGCTTCGTGACGATGGATGCAACTTCGCTGCCCTTTTGCGATGCGGAGTTTCACATCGTGTCGACCAGCATGGCGACGCATCATATACAAAAATGGGAGCTTGCTCTGTCAGAAATGGTCCGCGTATTGCGCCCGGGTGGATACCTCCTCTACGTTGATCTGATGTTCCCGGAGTGGCTGGCCCGGGCTGGCCGGCTTCTGATTCCATTCATGGGCTTTCCTTCGGCTAAGAGACTCGAGAGTTACGCTTTGCGAGCCGGCCTGGCAACGGTTTTTCAAGCGCGCAAGGGCCTGGTAATGCATGCGATCTACCGGAAGGCAGACTGAATCAACTCCTCCTGCGGCCCCTTCGTCCGACTCATGGCGACAGTCCGTAGGGTGCGTCAAGCCACCCCCTATTCAATGTCCGAAATGTTCGTCCATCCTGGACAGCGCTTCTAATGCCCTCAAGGGTAGCGAGATTCCCCCCTGGGGCGTGTCCGACTCTCGGGGGTTGATGCGGATGAGAAATTGGCCCTGATTCTCGCATTCCCACCGAACCCTCGGGATGGCCAACCCTGCCCCAAGTTCGACAGCCACTACTTGTCTGCCGTGAACGCGGTTGAGCCATTCGTCGTAGCGACGCCGTTGCTCCGCATAGCGCAATGGCAACCATTCAAAATCCTCAAACATCAATAAGTTGGGCCGGGCCACTGCGCCACAACGACGGCATTTCGGCAACGCGGAGCGGGCACGAATGGTGGCTGCATCGACCTCTACACGGACATCCTCGGCCGGCCAAATGGCTCGATGACAAACGCGCGAACACTGGAGATAGTGGAGAGAGCCATGGCATTCGATAACGCGATCTTCGCAAAAGCCCGCTCTCCGAAATTGCCCATCCACGTTGCTGGTGAAGACGAAATACTTAAGCGGCAAGCTTTCTCCCCAGCGACGAAGTATTTCAAAGCCAAGATGAGGAGTTGTTTCTCGGTAGAGGTTTAGTCGGTGGCCAAAGAAACCCCAGGCTAGCTCAGGGTCGGCGTGAAACCAATACGGGTTCGATACGTCTTCGAAGTTACGGCCTCGGAAGGGTGGGTAGGCGTTCCAAAAACCCTCGTTGCCGCGAAAGTCGGGCAGTCCGGAATCCACGCCCATGCCGGCGCCAGCGCCAACGAGCAAAGCGTCAGCCCCCTGAATGACGCGGGCCGCCCTTTCCAGCAGCGAGTCCAGCTCCATCGGCATCCTTTTGCCTCGTTTTGGAGTGGCACAACGGGCATTCAGTTTTCGGGCAGAATCCCACGGTGCCAACCCGGTATCAGTGTTCTTTTAGCTCAAGTTGGCAGCTTGAGCTACACCAGATGTACGGCCAAATTGATTGCGTGAGAATATGTCTCGTGGGGCTGTTGCAAGAACCGGACGATTCGGCGTTCGACGGCGCCGGTCATCACGTGAAGTCCGTAGGATGCGTCAAGCGTATTCGCGCCGACGCACCTTTGCCAGGACGGTGCTATCGCGTCGGTTTCAATCTTTGGCCAGAACACGATGAGCCTCTTCGAGTAGTCGATGATGTATCGTGAAGTTGCACGAGGGACACGTACCCTGCTCGTTGCTTGCGAAGGTGCGTCGGCGCGAGTACGCTTGACACACCCAACTGCTCCTCAGTGAATTCGAGATTGCATCATGACATCTGAAGACTTCCGAACACTCGCGTTGAGTTTGCCCGAGGCTTGCGAAAGCGCACACATGGGACACCCGGATTTTCGGGTGCGCGGCAAGATTTTCGCAACCTTGAGTGGGCCCGATGAGAGCTTGGGAATGGTGAAACTGACGCCCGAGCAGCAGCAGCTTTACGTTCGCGCAGAACCCAGGGTTTTTGTCCCGGTGAAAGGCGGCTGGGGTCTTAGGGGCGCCACGCATGTGCATTTAGAAGCCGCCGGCGAAGCAAGCGTGCGCAGCGCAGTCATGACGGCCTGGCGCATCGCTGCCCCGAAGAAGCTCGCTCGAGAACTGCAAAGCGAAGATCTCTAGTGGCTCTGGCCATAACTAGTCTCCTCCCGACTGCTCCAAGATCCTCCCTTCAGCTAGTGCTACTCGAACGCGCATACCAACGACTCCGCTTGGTTCAGATACAGGTTCCGTCGGGTAGGATTCGCAGTGAAGGGGCCCGGGAGCGGCGGGGTCAGAGACAGGCGCCGAGCGCGGATGGCGCGGCGAGGTCGGGAGACCTTCGCTTAGCGCTGGGTACACGTTCGCGTATCTTTATGATGAAAGACAGAAAATTCAGGATCGACGGTAAAACTCGAGAGCGCGCGATACCTCGCTTGAAGGTTCCCGAATCTGCTTGATGACTGCAGCCCCGGTCGCTTCCAGAATTACGACTACTCCTTTGATGCAGTGATTATCTTGGTGAGGAGCGCATTTTTCCAAGGCTGTTGCCGCGGGTTTAGCCTGGATTTAACCTAGAGTAGAGGTGAGACACTATCCGCGAGTCGGGCCGTGTTTTTGCGGTCCTACGGCGCGGAGGCTGTTTTGCCGGTGGGATTCGAATGCTTGGACCGCCCCGGCCTTCGTGTGGATTGCCTGTGCTGAAAAAGGGGTCAGACCCCTGGGGAATCGAAGCGCGCCGCCCATTCCTGAGCCACCGGGCTTTGCAGGTTCGAAGCGGTCAGACCCCTCTTTCAACACGCTCTTACCGTGATGTTGGCTCTCACTCGGTTCTTCGAGGTTGCGCATGGCCGGGCAGGCTTCAGCCGGATCCGAAATCATCCCGGGCTACACGCTCGTCGAGCGTGTGGGCGCGGGCGGTTTCGGTGAAGTATGGAAAGTCACCGCACCGGGCGGATTGAGCAAGGCCGTCAAACTGGTCTTCGGCCAGATTGGCGAGGCACGCGCTGAGCAAGAGTTCAAAGCTCTCAGCCGCATCAAGGAAGTGCGCCATCCCTTCTTGCTATCTCTCGAGCGATTCGAGATCGTCGATAGCCAGCTCATCATCGTTACGGAGCTGGCCGATGCCAGCCTGATGGACCGGTTCAAAGAGTGCCGCGACCAGGGCTTGCCGGGCATTCCGCGCGACGAACTGTTGGCATACCTGCGCGATGCGGCCGATGCCCTCGACTACATGAATGAGCATTACGGTCTGCAACACCTTGACATCAAGCCGGAAAATCTCCTGCTTGTCGGCGGGCGTGTGAAAGTTGCCGACTTCGGCCTGGTCAAGAACTTTTGCAGCGCGCGCGTCACCGTTACGGGCGGCGTGACGCCCGCCTACTCTTCACCGGAAGCATTCGAGGGCAACGTCAGCCGCTTCAGCGATCAGTACAGCCTGGCAATTGTCTATCAGGAATTGCTAACCGGTTTGCGCCCGTTCCCCGGCACAACGCCCTTCCAACTGGCTCTGCAACATACGAGCGCGCCGCCAATGCTGGACGTTCTGCCCGCCGAAGACCGGCCGGCCATCGCGCGTGGCTTGGCCAAGAAACCGGAGGACCGGTTTGCTCGATGCAGCGATATGGTGGCCAGTCTCCTCAAACCACCACAGCAAGGAGACGCCCCAGCGGCGCCGGCCGGGCCAACTCCTAGGCTTGGCCTCCATACCAAGGGATTGTCAAGATCGCGAAGTAGTCCTTCCGCGGGTGAGGATGAAGATTCACTGGGCCTACCGACGGAAGTGGTCGATAAGCCGGCCATCGCCAAGGTTCTCAGCGTGCGGCGGAAGGAGACCGTGGTCAGGTCGCCGCTCGTGAATAGTTCGCCCGCCCAGGAACGGCAGCGGCCGACGCTTTTCCTGGGGATCGGCGGCGTGGCGGGGATAACTTTGCAACGCTTGCGGGAACGGCTGACGGAGCGCTTTGGAAATCTCGATGCGCTCCCAGCATTGCAATTCTTGCTGGTGGATACGGATCGCGACAGTCTACGCCGCGCCCGTGCTGGCGAGTCGGGCGGCGCCCTGAAACCTGAAGAAACGCTGTTAATGCCGCTCTTTCGGCCGAGCCAATATCGCCCCCGCGCCAAGGAGCTGGTGCGCTGGGTGAATCGCCGCTGGCTATTCGCCATTCCTAATTCCTTAAAGACGGAGGGTCTGCGTCCGCTGGGTCGTCTTGCCTTGGTTGACAATTCCGCCACGTTGCTCACGCGCCTGCGTGCAATCGTCTCTCTACTGGCGGAACAGACGGCCCAGGGCGGGACACTACAATCTGTTACGCCACCCCCGGAAATCGACACGCCGCGCATCTGCATCGTCGCGTCAATTTCCGGAGGGACCGGAAGCGGTATGCTCGTCGACGTCGTGCTGGCGGTGCGCCATGCCTTTGCCGAGATGCAGCTATCCTCGGCCGAAATCCTTGGTTTTCTGGCACACGCCACCACTCGCAAACCAGCCGAACGAGACCTGGCGCGCGTGAATTCGTTCGCTGCCCTGAGCGAACTGGGAAGCTTCTGCAGTGGGACGGATTCGGTTTCCAGCAGCTCCTCGACACCCACTCCCGGGCCCGCACTGTTCAACGATTGCTATCTCGTGCAACTGGGCGAGGATCTCGAGGAGCCGCAACTTCGCTCGGCGGCCGACGGACTGGCAGAATATCTATATTTGAACACCGCAACGCCGGCTCAGGAAATACTCAACCAGTATCGCCAGGCAACCCAACCTCCGCCATCAGCGAGCTGCCCGGATGCGGTGCTGCGCACTTTTGGACTGTCCAAGATCACTTTTCCTGCCAAGCCCCTTGCCCATACGGCCGCCGAGGTTCTGTGCAAACAATTTGTCGGACGCTGGCGGGGGGCGCTGGATGAGAAAAGTATCGCCAAGATCGCGGGAGAAACTTCGGAACAGATCGAGGCTCTCGGTCTGAGCCGTGAGTCCTTGACGGCGCAATTTCACACAGCGATGGAAAACGTACTGGGAGACAATCTCGAAGTTTACTTTCGAAAACTGCTCGGCAAGAGTCCGATGCGCGCGCTGATGGAAGGGGAGAGCACGGTCAGCAAGGCTCTGTCGAGGCAAATTCTAAACAAGATCGAAGACATCCTGGGAGCCACTCGCGGCGAACAGGATGCCGACTTCACGCCGACCACGGTCTTTCAGGTTGCGGCGGGCGGCCTGGCAAGAAAATGGAGCGATGGTCTGGGCCGGTCCATCGAGCAATGGCTTGTGCAAATCATTGAAGATCCTACGAAGAGAGTAAAATCAGCGGTGCAGGCGATCTACCAACTTCAAGAACATTTCAAGGCCACGATCACCGAGACCGAAAGTCAGTTGCGGCGTTGCCGGGATTTCCGCACGACCATGTATAAACGCCTGCTCGAGGGCGAAGGGGCCGCAACCGGAAAAAATGGACGTTGGTTTGGAGCGGGAAAGTCCCAGGAAGGGCCGTCCGATCCCTGCAACAAATTTGTGGAATATTGGTCCCTGAGGATCCTCGAAGCATGTCTGGAGAACGCACTCAAGGTACTGGGTTTGGTCTCCGGCTCAATTACGCCTTTCGCTCAAGACTTGACCCTCTGCCAGCAGAAGCTCGGTCACCTGGCCAATACATTCAAGCCTGCCTCCAAGGTGGCCGAAGAATTTGAGCACCAGGCACTATTTGCCGAATCGACCGCAGTCTTTCCAGACGCCGCCACTGGCCTGGTGACAGCAGCCGAGAGAGTTCTCGACCACCTGGACTCGGAGTTCATCACAAAGATTGATCGTGAATTCCAGGATGAGGTGCTTACACCGAACGGCGGCCTCTGGGAAGTCCTGTGCGCGAATGCGGATTTGACCAGCTCCTTGAAACCCGTTCTTCAGGAGTGGGCCAGTTCCGTAATTCTCGATCGCCTCAAAGGTGACGATGCAGCCAAGATCCTAACCGAATCTCCGGAGGGAATGGATCAGGCCAAGCAGACTCTTCTGACACATGTGCTTAAAGCAGAGCCCCGGTTGCAGTTGCCTCTAACGCATCAGCATTTGCTGCTGGGACTCCCGGCCGGTGCGGCAGGGGAGAGCCTTGGCAGGGTGGTGACGACAGCGTTTCCCCAGGTGCCGACGACAGTCTTCGAATCTGCCCGAGATGTAGTAATCTGCCAGGAGGTAGCCGCACTGTCAATTTCCAAGATTGCTGATCATCTCGCGGCCAGTACGCCCAGTTGCATCGAACACGCCAAGCGCGTCATGACGCAGTCTTGCTATCCCTGGGCGAAGATATCCCCTCGCGTGACCCGTGAAGAAGCCATTTCCTGCTGAGGGCCTATCCGAACAACGGGGACAGGACCTTTGAACTAGAGGTCCTGTCCCCGGTATTATTCGGATAGGCTCTTAGACTGCGGTGGCGGCCAATTCTCCAGATGCTTTCGATCCGTCAAAGAGAGTCAATTCGGCGACAGACAGTGGCCTGCCGAAGTAGTAGCCCTGGCCATGATGATACCCGAGCATCTGGCAGGTTTCCGCTTCCAGGGCGGTTTCAATACCCTCGGCAATGATCTGAACATTGGCCCCGACCAGGACCTGGATGAGAGCCTGAACCAGCTCCTTGCGGACCTTGTCCCGATCGATGCCGCGGATCAAACTGATGTCGAACTTGATGAATGCGGGTGGAACCTCGACCAGCTCTTTCAACCGAGCCTTTCCCGCGCCAAAATCGTCGTAGGCCAGCTCCATGCCGAGGGAATGAAGCTGATCGCGCATTTCAGCCATCATGACGGAATCGACCATGGCTTCTTCGTGCACTTCAAGGACCAGCTTTCTCTGGTCACGCAAGGTGCCCAGTGTGGCCCGCAGTGAATCGAATAACTTTCCTTCGACGAATTCAGATGGATGGATGTTGAAAAAGAAGCGAACCGTTTTGGGCAAGAGCGCGGACTCTTCCATGGCGACCGTTCGGAAGAGACGGCTAAGCTCCGGGGCCATTCTGCAACGGTCGGCCAGGCGGAGAAGATCCGCCGGGTTGGGAGTTAACTGGGCGTGCGTGCCGCGGCCCAGTGCCTCGTAGCCCATAATTTGCCGGGTCTTCAGCTCCACGATCTGTTGGAAAACGACGCTGACGCAGTTTTCCCTGAGAAGTTCACGTAGGTGTTGGCTAACCACAATCATGCTGGGCGGCAACCCGCTTTGCAGCACGTCAGTACCGGGTTCGTGCGGTACCACTGGCGTTCCCACGGGCTCGTAGCGAAACCGGAATTCCTTGTGGCCAAAATGGATGATGTCGCCGTTGTACAACGGCGCTTCGCCCACCCTCTGACCATTCACAAAAGTGCCGTTTGTGCTCTTGAGGTCGCGGATATAGAGGTTGTCACCGAGACGATAGAGTTCCGCATGCTGCTTGGAAACCTGCCGAGAATAGATGATAAAGTCCGCACTGATGCTACGGCCGATCTGGAAGGGGAAATGTTCCAGCGGAATTTGTTGGGCAACATTGCTCTGCTCCGGAAAATGCTCCAGGCAGGGAACATGCCTCTCATTCATGGGCGCTGAATGATTTTCCATAATTACGTCACCACCGCAAAATAATTGTCCACAACCAGATCGAAGTATTCAGGCTTTATCTCGATCGGCAAGCCGTTGTAAACGCAATAGTGATAAATCTGCAGCAGGAGATCGCGCGGGTGGCAGCGGCGCAGCGATCGCTTCTTGGGCCGATAGTGCCGCTCCAGGAGAGTGTCCACGACCGATCGATTGTATTCGCACTCCAGCATGCGGGCGCAATGGTCGAAAATCGAGTGGAATTCCTCCACATCCGGATCGGGGACGTTGATCTTGTAAGGAATTCGGCGCAGGAAAGCTTCATCCACGAGATCTTTGGGTTCAAGGTTCGTGGAAAAAATAATGAGCTGGTCGAACGGTACTTGGATCTTCTTGCCCGACGGCAGCGTCAAGAAGTCGTAATGCTTTTCCAGGGGGATGATCCAGCGATTCAGCAATTCCAGCGGATCCATGCGCTGGCGGCCAAAATCGTCAATGAGCAGCGTACCGCAATTGCTTTTCATTTGCAGTGGCGCTTCACTGACGTGTGTTTGCGGATTATGGCGAAGCTCCAGGCTATCCATGGTCAATTCGCCGCCCACGACCACGGTCGGTCTGCGAATCTTGATCCAGCGTTTGTCGTGATTGTCTTTGCGCAGGATGCTCTGCGTCGACTCCTCCACAGACTCGTGATAAGCAGGGTCATAGAACTGGATGATCTCGCCATCAACAATGATGCTCCGAGGAATCCATATCTCCTGGCCGAAGCAGCGCGTGATCCTCTCAGCTAGGGTCGTCTTGCCATTGCCGGGTGTTCCGTACAGAAACATGCCGGCACCGGAATTCACCGCGGGACCAAGTTTGGCGAACATCTCCGGACTTACGGAGATATCCTGAAATGCTTTCTCGAGGTTAGCGCGTTTGGGCGCTTCCGCGGCGATGGTCTGGGCATCGACGGATGTCACATAATCCACGAAAGGAACCGGCGCGGAGCCGTGGTAGTTACATGCGTCCGCCAGGAGCTGAGCGAATTCGCGCCCTTGCTCGGTAAGCACATAAATATAGTCATTAAGCGCCGCCGGGCCTCGATGCGCTACATACTGGCGAGAGCGCAGCTTCTGCAGATTTTTGTCCAGAACTCCCATGGGAATACAGAGCTGTTCGGCGAAATTGCGCCCCGTGGAGTTCCCGACCGCGGCCAGTTGCTTCAAGATGAGGGATTCGACCACGGTCTCGGCAAGTCCGGCGTCCTCCAAGCTCTGTGGCTCGGCAGGATGAAAGATCTCCTGGGCCAGCAGCGCTGATAGCGGACTCTCATTGGCAAGTGCGGTTTTCGGTGTTGTCATGGTGCACTGGAACGAGACAGCGACCACAGCAGGTATGAGCTGGGCGGTCTGGGTCTTGTTTACTCCGTAGGAACTATAAGTCACAAAACCTGAGCTTGGCCGCTAATGATCCCATTGCTGGGGATTGTTGTCGCACGTGAGAATTGTGGGCTATGCGCAAAAAAGCTTAGCATCATACGAAAAAGCTAGAATTAGCGGTGTCGCATCGAGGGCAATTTCAAGGTTCCTGCCCCCGATTCTGGCAATCTGACAGTTGTTCAGCAATGCCGACGATCGAATTATCTCACGGCGTTCCTTTACAACGGGGTTGATTTGATCCAAGGTTCTAGGGGACCAAGATCTGAGAGAAGAACTACGATGCCTGCTTTTGAGCGAGAGTGTCATGTTTGAATGCGAACAGCCAGCTACTCAGGATCGATCATCCAAACCACTAACATTGGATCGCCGGGCTTACGTGCGCCTCCCTTGCAATCAGGATGCGTTTTGCTCCACTCCGAACGGCTTTGGTCAGGAACGCTGGAAGGTCCGCGTGCGAGATGCCTCCATGGGCGGCCTGGCATTGGTTGTCCCGGCACCGGTTGGATGCAAGACCAGTCTAGTCATCAGTCTCCAGATGTTCGGCAACTGCTACTCCCGTCCCATGATCGTGCAAGTCGTCCGCTGTGAAGAGCAGGCCGATGGCAGCTGGCTTTTGGGATGCAGATTTGCCCGTCAACTCAGCGATGCCGATCTACGGTCGTTAATTTGCTGACAACGCAGGAAACCCTTTCAATTCAGATAACTGCGGCGCGCCCCCAGTGCTTAAGCGGGGTTGGCCGCATTTCCGGAACAAATCTCAAAAAAATCCATGTCGCAGCGCTTGGTTCGTGCAGTAATAGGGTTAGCAAGGCGACAGGAGATTCGGATCGATGGCTGGACCGATGCTCGGCGAGATTGTGCGTTATCTCCGTACGTTGGCTGGTTTGCGGCCGACGGCGGGGCTGGCGGATAGTTCGTTGCTGGAGCGATTCCTGAAGCAGGGCGACGAGGCGGCCTTCGAAGTGCTGTTCGCCCGGCATGGGCCGATGGTGCTGGGCGTCTGTCGCAGCCTGTTGCCCAGCGCGCACGAGGCCGAGGATGCATTCGCGGCTACATTTCTGATCTTCGTCCGCAAGGCAGGGTCGATTGGCCGGGGTGAATTACTGGCAAATTGGCTCTACGGCGTGGCCCATCGTGTGGCAGCGCGGGCGCGGGCGAACGCGGCCAGGCGACGCGCCCATGAGCGAGGAAGTGTCGAGATGTTGGCAGCAAACTCGAGCGATGACGTGGCCACACGCGATCGTGACCGCGTGCTGCACGAGGAATTGAATCGCCTGCCGGCCAAGCTCCGCACGCCGCTGGTGCTCTTTTATCTGCAAGGCAAGAGCCAGGAAGCCGTCGCCCAGGAGCTGGATTGCACGCCCGGGGCCGTGCGCGGCAGGCTCGAACGCGGACGCGAGCGACTGCGCAGCCGGCTCGCCTCCCGAGGTTTGGTTCTCTCGGCCGCCGTGTTGACCGGCGTGCTGGAATCCAGGACGCTGGCGGCAACGGTCCCGAACGCCTTGTTCACATCAACTTTGAAAACCGTCCTATTAATGGCGGCAGGCGGCAGCGCGGCGGGAACGATTTCCGCGCCCGTGGCTGCCCTGGTGGAAGGAGTAATACACGCGATGTTCATGACCAAGATCAAGATGGCGGCGGCAGTGGTGCTCGTGCTGGGCATGCTCGGGACAGGGGTGGGCGTTATGACCTATCAGGGGGTGCGTGCACAGGCGCCCCCTGCGGTGAAAAAGGAAGCTGCGCAGCCGGACCCGCTGAAGCAGCGTGCGGATGATCTGATAGAGAAGTTGAAGCGGGGCGAACAAGTCTCTTTGCAGGATATGCCAGAGGATCAGCTCAAGTCCATGCTTGCCAATCTCAAGGACGGGGACAAGACCGCGTCTCTTCTCAAAGAGCAATACCACGCCGCTCGCACGGAGGCAAACGTCCGGTGGCTGGAATTCATTGCCGGGCGAGGCACTTTGCACATTCTTCTGAGCGCTTACCAGCGCTTGCTCCAGGCGGAATTCGATCTGAGCAGTAAGAGGCTGGACCGTACTGCTGCCCTGGAGGCCCAGTGGCTGCGCACGAGACTCGTGGAGTCGGAAAGCAAGCGACGATACGATGACGGTCGCATCCCTGTTTCAGATTTTGAGCAGAGCCGTTTCAACCGTGTGCGCGCCGGAATCATGCTGGAACGGGCGAAGCAAGGTCGATGGCCAACGGAGTTGATCGACTAGGCTCTCAAACGCCCGGAGGGCGCACGAACGTAGCCAGGGGCTTCAGCCCCTGGAGATAGACGTGGCCCCGAATACGGATCGCTCATATGGCGCCTAAAGTCCCTGGCTACGTTCGTGCGCCCTCCGGGCGAGAGTGCCAGGGACTAAAGTCCCTGGCTACGCACGCGCCCCCTTCGGGCGAATGCTGAAGTCCCTGGCTACGCACGTGCGCCCTTCGGGCGAGGCCGCTGCCCTGCCCGTTGAGGGCGCGCCCACGAGGCCGCGCGTGCGGCAGACGCCTTTCGTGGATGCCAGTACAATGCATACTCTATGCGAGCGTGGCTGAGGAAGTCGTGGCCGATCCTTAAAGTGCTTTTCACCGTCGCAATTATCATCGCGATCGGCCGGCAGTTTGCGCGCGATCTCAACGTCTGGGAACGTGGTCTCGTACCAGCCCTGCAGGATCTTTGGAGCCGGATCCATCGCCCCGGTTGGCTCGTCGCTTCGGGCGTATTGTACCTCCTGGCCCTGGGCTCCACGGCCACGTACTGGTACAGGCTACTTCGCGATTTTGGTCAGCACCCTTCGTTCTATGCAGCAATCCGCGCCCATTATGTCGGGCAGATGGGTAAGTATCTTCCAGGCAAAGCCTGGGCTTTGCTTGTCCGGTCGGGGATGGTGCGCGGGACCCACGTTCACGTCGGCATAGCAGTGCTGACCTCCTTCTTCGAGGTGCTGGCCGCAATGGCGACCGGCGCCTTGTTTGCTGCCGTGCTCTTTGCAACGCAGATCTCCGATCTCTCCGCACCGCTGGATTGGCATGCTTTCGAAAGGCTGCTGCCGCGCAACGCGCCGCAGGCCACGCCCATCGATCCGCGCGTTGCGGCATGCTTGGCCGTGCTGCTGCTAGCGCCGGTCGGGTTTCCGATCCTTCCACCCGTCTTCAACTGGCTGGCCCACCGGATCGCACGCCCGTTTCGCCAGGCCGATGCGGGCCCTCTACCCCGAACGCGTATCATCTCCTTGGTGGAAGCCCTGGTATTCGCGACCGTCTGCTGGCTGTTCATGGGCGCCAGCCTCTGGGCCGTCCTGCATGCGATTGTTCCCGATCCTCCGCCTTTGACGCTGGCGCGCCTGGCCGACTACACGGCGTTCATCTCTCTCTCCTACGTGGCCGGGTTTCTCATGTTGATGGTGCCGAGCGGGCTGGGGGTCCGCGAATACTTCCTGTTGCTCTTCCTGATCCCGGAGATCAACTCCTGGATTGGCACAGGCGAGGCAGACGCCAGGGCCACGGCTGCGCTCGCGGTCATTCTCCTGCGGCTCGTCTGGACCGCCGCGGAGCTGGTGGTCGTCGCCATCGTGTACCGGCTGCCCGGGGCCAGCGTCCCCAGCAGGGCGGCGCTGACCGGCGCCGGCGCTGCTCCGCCCGAAAACCAGGCACTCGAAACCACGGAACAATCATGATTTCCGTCGTCATCCCGCTGTTCAATGAACAAGATAGTCTCGTTCCGCTGCAAGACGAGATCACAGTAGCTGCACGCCAGGCGGGGCTGGAAATCGAAGTCTTTTACGTGGACGACGGCAGCACGGATCGATCCTGGCCGATCATCTGCGAGCTGGCCCAGAAGGACGGCGGCGTGCATGGCATTCGCTTGCGTCGCAATTTCGGCAAGGCGGCGGCTCTCTCGGCTGGCTTCCGCGCAGCTCATGGCGACGTGATCATGACGATGGATGCCGATCTGCAGGACGATCCCCGCGAGATCGCCAGCTTCCTGGCTGCTTTGCACAAGGGCCTGGACGTTGTCAGCGGCTGGAAACGCATCCGGCTCGATCCCTGGCACAAGGTCTGGCCCAGTCGGGTGTTCAATTTCATGGTCAGCCAGACGACGGGCGTATGGCTGCACGATCATAACTGTGGCATGAAGTGCTACCGGGCCCTGATTTTTCGCGAGGTGCGCCTCTACGGTGAATTGCACCGCTTCATCCCCGTGCTGGCGGCAGCCCGCGGATTCCGCGTGGGGGAAATCGAAATCAAGCATCGGCCCCGGCGTTTCGGCAGCTCCAAGTATGGCGTCCGCCGCTTCGTGAAGGGATTCCTCGATCTGCTCACGGTCAAGTTCCTCACCGGCTTCGGGCAACGGCCGCAGCATCTCCTGGGCAGCATCGGCCTCATGAGCTTTGTTGCCGGCAATCTTGGCCTGGTTTATTTGGCCGTGACCTGGCTGGTGAACTGGTGGGTTCCGTCGACATTCCTTCCCTTGCACGAGCGCCCTCTGCTAATCTATGCAGTTGCAGCGTTGCTTCTCGGCGCCCAGATGATGTCGATAGGCTTCCTGGCCGAATTGATCACTGCTTACCAAGGCCGAGACGAAGATAGTTACAGCATTGCTGAACAAACCACGCCAAGCAATCCATGACAACCTCGAGTTTTGATCCGGTCCGCGTGCGCCAGTCGATTTACGCGATCCTCATTACGGTGGCGGTGGCGGCCGTCGCGGGCCGCATTCTGTCGGTGGTCCGCGTCTACGAGCCGTTCATGTATCGGGACGAGAACCACCCCAAGGATACGCGCGGCCAGTGGTGGCGCACTCGTCCGGAGCCCAGCGCCACGCATGGCGACAATGACCGCTCGCGCTGGGACACCGTGCGCGCCCTCGTCGACCAGGGCACATATGTGATTGGCCATCGTGAATACGAGGCCGCGGGCCAATACCACGACACCGGCATTATGATGGAAGACGGCTGGAGGACCATCGACAAGGTGTTGCGGCCCGAGGTGCGCGTATCTCCGTCGGGGAAGCGCGCGCAGGAGTTCTATTCCAGCAAGCCGCCCTTCCTGGCGACGCTGGTGGCCGGCGAATACTGGCTGCTCAAGAGGACGCTCGGCTGGTCGATCATGGAAGAGCGCTTCCAGGTCGTGCGCACCATCCTGATGACGATCAATTGCCTGCCCCTGCTCGTTTACCTGTTGCTGCTCGCTCGACTGGTTGAAAGGCTAGGGACGACGGACTGGGGGCGCTTGTTCGTTCTCGCCACCGCCTGTTTCGGCACGCTGCTCATCCCCTTCGAGATCACGCTCAACAATCACACGGTGGCTGCCTGCACTGCCCTGTTTGCGCTCTATCCGGCACTCCGCATCTTGCTCGACGGGGAGCGCAAGGCCTGGCTCTTCGCGGTGGCGGGATTCTTTGCCGGCTTCACCGCGTGCACCGAGTTGCCTGCCGCCTCGTTTGCCGTGATCCTCTTTATGCTGCTCCTTTGGCGGGCGCCGGGTCGGACGCTCTTGCTCTACCTGCCTGCCCTGGCCATCCCGGCAGCAGTGTTTCTATTCACCAATCATCTGGCCATCGGTCAGTGGACTCCTGCTTACGGAGAGTTTGGCGGTCCCTGGTACGAATACGAAGGCAGCCACTGGGTCAAACCAACGCTTGGGAACACCAAGGCGGGGATCGACTGGGCGGCGCTCACGGAGGGTAAGGGGACCTACGCCTTCCACTTCTTTTTGGGGCATCACGGGCTCTTTTCTCTTTCGCCGGTTTTCTTGCTGTCGGCGGTGGGAGTATTTGTGTTCCTGTTGGGCAAGTCGCGCGGGAGCTCACCCCCTCACCCCCAACCCCTCTCCCCCGAGTACGGGGGCGCGGGGGGCATGCGCGCCGCGGGCAAGGGAGTAAACGTTGGGGGTGAGACTTTCCCCTCGCCCCCGTACTCGGGGGAGAGGGGCAGGGGTGAGGGGGCTATTTCGGACAGCGGCTCCCCCCAACCAACTTCGAAAGACTATCGAATACTAGGCACGCTGACTCTCCTGGTCAGCCTGATCGTCGTCGGCTTCTATCTCTTCAAGACGAGCAATTACGGCGGCTGGGCGGTCGGGCTGCGCTGGCTGATGTGGCTGACGCCGTTCTGGCTGTTGACGATGTTGCCCGTCGCGGATTGGCTTTCGACTCGGCGCTGGGGGCGTGGCCTCGCTTACGTCTGCCTGGCGGTCTCCGTATTCTCAGCCAACTATCCTCTCAACCCATGGCGCAACCCCTGGCTGTATAATTTCATGGAAAGCCAAGGTTGGACGGGGTATTGACGTTTTCGTGAGTCGAGGCATTCTTCCAGGTATGTACCATGTCGCCATCCGACGATATTCAACCTTCGTGCGGCGAGCATGAAAAGCCTCTCAGACCTTCCGAATCGGAAAAGGCTTGCAACCTCCCGATCGAAGGAGACGAAGGTGCGCGGCTGCGGTCAAGCTCTGTGGAACCTGGTGGGGACGAATACCTTTGGGCCTTACCGCCCGATGCTCCTTTGCCGGGGGACCAGCTTCCCTCTGCTGAGACGGTGGCCGAGCCGGGCATTCCGGTAGTCCTTCCCCTGCAGAAGCCACCACATCCTGGGTTTTGGGGCGCTGTGCTTTCGTGTTTTCTCTACATGGGCGTGACCACCGGGGCACTCATTGCCGTGATGGGGGCAGCCCTGCTTTTCCGCATTGCTACTGCCCCTGACGGCAAGGAGCTGTTGCGGAAACTACAGGAAGGCAAATCTCCGCCCGTTGGGGAAATGGGCATGGAGTTTGGAGCAGCATTTCTGGCGTCCGAATTAGTCGCTGTTGTCTTCGCCTGGCTGATCGTCCAGGTATTCGTGGGTAAGCGCTGGCCGCGCCTCCTGGCATTGCGCAGGCCCAGCCTGCTACATGTCTTCTTCGTCTTCCTTCTGTGCCCAGCACTAATTTACGTTTCGACCGGCGTCCACCAAACCGCCGAAGGCATGCTGGAGAAATTCCATTTAGCATTCCATAACAACGACGAGATGCAGAAGGGTTTTACGCAATGGCCGGTGTGGTTTGGCGTGCTCGTCGTGGGACTTGGGCCCGCACTTAATGAAGAGCTGTTCTGTCGCGGTTTTTTGGGACGTGGCCTGCTCGGGCGCTATGGTACCGTGGGTGGCATCCTCCTCACGTCGCTCTTTTTCGGGATCCTCCATGTCGATCCGCCGCACGTGATTGCAACTTTTGTCATGGGTTGCTGCCTCCACTTCACCTATCTCATGACGCGCTCTTTGTGGATGCCCATGCTCCTTCATTTTCTTAATAACTCAGCAGCAGTTGTCGGGGCGAGCTTGTCTGACGCTGAGGACAAAAGCATCGGCGTTGATAGATCCATCGACTTTTACGTGTTTAGCGCTGCCCTGATTCTGGGGGCGGCGGTGTGTTGGGCGCTTTACAGAAGCCGGGTGCGCTTCGCGTCCAAGGATGACCAGGGTACAAGATTTTGGCAGCCGGATTATCCGGGTGCAGGGTGTCCGCCTACCGACAGTCCTTACCGACCGATTCGAGCCTGGCCAGGATGGCTAGCGTCGTCGGCTGTACTGGTGGCTGCGGCAGGTTTTGGTGCGGCGGTCTGCATGTCCGGCGGAGCGCCCCCGTGAGGTCCTGTCCAATTACGGGCAACCAAGTCCAAACCGTAGAGTCGCCTCCTAGCGAAGAATCCACCAGGCGTGCACGCGGGCAGTCCCCGCTGCCCGCGAAACTCCTTGCCTGAACACCTGGCTAGCCGCTATCGTAAGGTAATCAATTGGTATCCCAAGCCTTGGAAAAATGGCAAAACGATGCCTTCAGGCGCTTCGGCCTATTTAGTGCTTCGCCGGGATGACGGGTTCGGGGAGGTTTTTGCGCTCACTCCCGGCCAGCGCTACACCCTTGGCCGAGCCAACACCAACCGCATCATTTTGAAGGATGAGCTTTGCAGCCGGGAGCATGCCGAGGTTTTTCACTCGGATGGTCGTTGGCTGCTGCGCGACTTGAACAGCCTGAACGGCACCCGCGTCAACGACACGTCGATTACCAACGAATGGAACCTGGCGCCCAACGATGAAGTCAATGTCGGCCACAGCCGGCTGCTCTTTGTCGAGAACATGGGCCAGCTGCCGGACTTGCCGCCTGCTCCCCTACCTTCGGACAGCGTCGCCATCAAAAAGCGCCTCGGGCATACCCGCTTTCTGACGCCGATCCCACCCACCAGCGTAGCCGAGCCGACAACCACCACAGCGGCCCATCACAATCTCAATCGCGAGCTGTCCTTGCTTTACCGCCTGGCCCTCGACATGGGCGACGCGGCGGATTACCAAGAATTGGTCGGCATCGTCCTGGACGGTTTGCTGGAAGCGACGCCGGCGGACGTGGGCGCGATCCTCTCCGTCAAGGATAACCGTGAGCTGCAAGTGCTTGCCCACCGCCATCGCGATCCGAAGGCGCAAGCCTACAATCGCATTTCCGAATACGTCAGCAACGAAGTCCTGAACACGCGCGAGGCCATTCTTGCGGAAAACGTCAGCGAAGACCGTCACCTGCGCAATCGCGAAAGCCTGACCGATATCGGGGCCAGCAGCGTGATCTGCGCGCCGGTCGTGTTCCGGGAGGACGTCCAGGCCCTGATTCACCTGTACTGCACCAATCCGAGCCAATCACTCGATGCGGAGAACCTCGAGTTCGCCATGGCGGTTGCCAAGCACCTGGCGACCGCGATCCATCATCTGGACCGGCAAGTTTCGCAAAGCGCTGCGATCGAATCGTTGCGCGACCAGTTGCGCGTCGAAAGCGAGCTGGTCGGGGACAGCCAGGTGATCCATTCGATAGAAAGCCAGATTGGCCGGGTCGCCGACACCAATGCGACCGTGCTGATCCGTGGGGAAAGCGGCGTCGGCAAGGAATTGGTTGCGCGTGCGCTCCACTACTCCAGTCCGCGCAAGGAGGGGCCTTTTGTCTGCTTGAACTGCGCCGCCATCACGGAAACGCTGCTGGAGAGCGAGCTGTTTGGCCACGAAAAAGGCGCGTTCACCGGGGCCACGGACAAGAAGATCGGCAAGTTCGAAGCCGCCGATCGCGGGACGATCTTTCTCGATGAAATCGGCGAAATGAGCATTGGCACCCAGGCAAAGCTGCTGCGCATCCTGGATGGACACAGCTTCGAGCGTGTCGGCGGCAGCACACCGATCCGCGTGAACGTGCGCGTGGTGGCCGCTACCAATCAGCCCCTGGAAAAAGGCCTGCAAGAGGGCACGTTCCGCCGCGACCTGTTCTTCCGGCTCCAGGTCGTCGAGATACACGTCCCACCGCTGCGCGACCGGCGCTCCGACATCCCCTTGTTAGCCCGCCATTTTTTGCGGCGTTTTGTGCGGGAGACCGGCCGGAAAATCCAGGACTTCACCCCGGGCGCCCTGCAGAAAATGGAACAGTACCACTGGCCCGGCAACGTCCGTGAGCTGCGCAACGTCGTCGAACGCGCCGTGGCGCTGGGGTTCGGACCACAACTCGATGCTCAGGATATCTGGCTGTCGTCCATTGAGCTGGGTGTGCCGACCCCGACGGTGCAACCGTCTCCCGAGTACCAGGCCGTCTCACTGGAAGAAATCGAGAAACAGCACATCTTGCGAACGCTGCAACACACGGAATGGAACAAGAGCCAGTCAGCCTCCATCCTGAACATCGAGCGCTCCACGCTGGACCGCAAGATCAAGGCGTACGATTTGAAACGCTGAGAATAAGTGGGTTCTAGATGGGCCGCAAGCAGGCAAGCGCAAGAGCACGACCGCAAGCTGCTCGCGATAAATTGCTTCCTCGCAAGAGCTTGCGGTCGTGGAGGCGAACCAAGGGATAACTCTTCTTTCGGCCTGTCATCTTGATTTCACAGGCCAGGACAGGGGCGGTTCGTTTACTCCTTTGCTTTCTTCTCCTTATCGAGAACCGAGATGAACTTCGCTATCTGGGTGTCGATCACCAGGCGAAGTTTTAGCGCCTTTCCTCCTTCCACGCTGAGGTCGAGCTTGTCATTGTTTTTGCCTTTCTCGCCAAAAGCTTTTTCCGCTATTTCCTTGCCGTTCAATTTGGCGTCCATGGCAAGAAGAGGCGCGAGCCGAACAATGGAAGCCTTGGCTTGAAGGATTGGGGCGACTTCCGGTTTGGCCGCCAGGGCCTGTTTCAAGATCTCGAGCGCTCCCTCGCCGGCCGCTGCCAGCACGGAGTCCGAACGAAAGGCAAAATAAACCGGATTATCGCCGAGAAGCTTGCGACCCTTTTCATCGAGGCTTCCCTTGGTGTCGATGCGATGAATCTTGATCTCGCCCGCCGATTCCGCGTCCAGCTTGATCTTTGCTTGCTCGGCCTCGGGCAAGCGCTTTAGCCCGTCGCGAGCTGCCTGTTCCAGGGCCTCGCCGTTCTTGACCTTGATGCCCCCCAGGAAGCCATAATGATCCGAGGCCGTCGGGCCGTGAATGCTCAGCGCGACATCGAGTTCCCCTGCTTTCAGCGTCGGCAAGACAACTTTCGCGAGTTCCGCCAACTGCGCCCGCTTGGCGGGGTCCTTTTCTTTCTCCAGATCCTTGTTGATCGCTTCCTCGGCCCCTTTTCCTAAAGTATCGCGCAGGTCCTTGGGCAGTGCAACGTGCAGGAGCACGCCCAGCGCGGCATTGCCGGCGAGCGTCCCGCCGAACAGACTCTCGCGCTTGCCGAGCGCGGCGATTTGCTTCGCCAGGGCAGTTCCCTCCTTGCCGGTTAGCGAGGCCTCCACAACCCACCGGTTGCTTGCTCGGTCCAGATCGAAGTGCAAACCCAGGTCCCCACCTTCCTGCAGGAGTGAATTGAAACCGGCCACCACATGCTTGGCCACCTTTGTTCTCACGGCCTGCTGCGCATCGGTTTCCCCTGGTCGCTTATCTTCCTGGTTTGCAAGCTGGGTTTCGGCGCTGGAAATGACGAGCTGCTTGACCGAGGCCGGGATGTCCGCCAGGCGCAGTTGCACGCCGACGGCGAAGCGATCGTCCGGCAATGCTTTGTCAGGAGTGAGAAGCTTCTCCGGGGCGATGGCATCCTTGTCCCGGACGGTGATGTACGCGTACTTATGAGCAAAGCGGAGATAAATGGGAGGCACGAAGGGCGGCAGCCGCGGATGCGTAACCGTGTAGATACCGCCGTCCCCTTTTTCGGCTTTGACGCCGAAATCTTCCAATGCCCCAAGGAAAGTCTTTTGGTCCTTGACCGGCAGGAGCACGACGGCGGTGCTGTCCTCCGGGTTGGCGTTGGCGTCGAGAGTGAGGTACATACCGAGCGGCCGATTGATGTCGAGGCCGAGCAGGCCGTTGGGGCCTATCTTGCTCTTGATGAGGCCTTCGAACTGCTTGGCGTTTTCTTCCTGATCCATCAAGGAAGCAACGTACTTGGCGTCGGCGATCACGTCATCGATGGAGCGAATGCGGACAACCAATGTCGGTTTCGAGGCGGCAGCCTTCTCGGCAGTCAGGGCCGGACTGGGAGCAATGAAGCCGCCTAGCAGAGCCAGGAAAACCAGGAAACGAGCACGCATGAATGGACTCCTTGAGTAATTCCTTAAAACGAGTGCATCTGCCGGCCAGGCAAAGAGCGCAGCTGGCTGCAATGGTAAGCAATACCCCTTCTTCTCCGAGCACGTTTCATTCCGGAGTCGCTGGTCGCCGATTCTTTGGTCAAGTTGTTCCCTTTGCCGCGCAAGATATCGGCAATCCCTTATCAGCCTTGCACAGTGTACGTTTTGGATGCTTTCATGACGATGCCAATTGAGCAATGAGGGTGCATCTCTGAAGTTTCTGACCCGGCCCCTTACGGGGCTCGGCTCGCCGGCGAGCCGAGCCCCGTCAGGAGCCGGATTAAGGGCCCACAGCTGGCTGGTGCCGACGTCGGACCCGGGCACAGCTCTTGCCCTGCTGGCGGTTAGCCTGCATATTGGCCAGGAGATTGGGTGCGAACGGACGAACTGCCTGAGGATGCAAGCAATGAAGACAAAAACGTGGCTGCCCCTTGTTGTGCTCGTCTTGCTGGGATCCGGTTGGCGCGTTGTATGCGCGGAGGAATCCAAGCCGGTAATTGCAGTTGTAACGGCGGACCACATTGATTTCCTCGTCGGTAAGGACCTGGTCGGCCGCTATCACCTCGGCAAGGACAACGCCAAGCCTTATTTTTGGCCGCTCCTCGATGCTGCGGGCACGCCGCTCACACGTGACTGGCCAATGACGAAGGCGCAGCCACACGGCTCCAGCGACCACCCACACCAGAAGTCGGCTTGGTTCACGCATGGCGACGTGATCGCGGAAGGGATCGAGCCCATGCCCAAGGTCAAGGGGATCGCCGGCGTCGATTTCTGGGCCGAAGCACGTGGGCATGGTCAGACCGTCTGCACGCAGGTGGAGACGCCCAAGCTGGCCGACAACCGCGCCGACGTCACGACTCATAACGAGTGGCGCGCGGCGGACGGCCACAAGATCATGGACGAGACGCGCGTTCTTCATCTCTATAACTTTGGCCACACGCGTTTGTTCGTGGTAGACATCGACCTGCTCGCTTCAGCTGCTGCCATCACATTCGGAGACACGAAGGAAGGATCATTTGGCGTGCGCATCAATGACCAGCTGCGCGAGCAGGGGGGCAAGGGCACGCTCGAGAACGCCGACGGCAAGGTTGGTGAAAAGAATTGCTGGGGGCAGAAGTCGGCGTGGTGCGATTATTCCGGCCCCCTCGGCGGCAAGACCGTTGGTTTGACGATCTTCGATGATCCGCACAATCCCTACCCGGCTTGCTGGCATAGCCGGGGCTATGGGCTCATGGCAGCCAACCCATTCGGCCGTTCGCATTCAGGCTTTCCCGCGATGCAGGGCCGCACGGATCTCGTGAGAATCCCAAAGGGAGAACATTTGAAGCTGCGCTACGGCCTGCTGCTCCATCCCGGAAATGCCAGGGACGGAAAAGTGGCCGAATACTACGAGCAATTCAAGAAGCTGAGAGATTAGGCGAGCGCAGACACACCTTGCTGGAACTCGCTCCGGGGACGCACCGCTGTCGCAGGCAGCTCAAGCCTTGGATTTCCTTTTTCCATTCGCCTGCGCCTTGCCGCTCTTCTCCATGAGGATGAGCGAGTGGGCAAGCTGCGAGGTGCCGCCGCCCATGGGCGTTTCGCGCACGGGCAACCAGCCTTCTTGCAGCAGGCCCGGAAGCACGGGCGCGCTCTGCTCGCGGTTTGCTTCCGGCTCGAGCGGCGCCAGCGCCAGCCAGCTATGCCCTGCGTTGTTGACGATGACGTAGCAAAACTGTTTCATGCTCCTGGCCCTCTGCGATGAATGGCAGAAACGTCCTGCACCTGGTTTGAGAAGAATCGTAAACCAAACCAGAGAATAGGGTATAAGCGGAGAAAACGAAGGCCAGTACACAATTCGAAGAGCTTCGCAAAGATGTCTCGCCAGCTGTCTACGGTCGCGCCAGCGGGCGCTGGTTGCGTGCGGCAGAGTGCTTTGAGCTGCCAAAACAAAATAGGATTTTTGTTTGCCGCTGTGCCGAGCAGGCCATACATTGACGGCAACCCAGGTCCCGGGCGCGCGAGCTCGGAACCAACCCCTGAAGTGGCGCGACACTTCAGGGGCTTTTTTATTTTCTGTCGAGCAAAAATCTCTAATTCACTTGACGCTGCTTGCAGGAAGGTTAGACTAACCCCGTCTTCATCCATGGCTGCAGCCTTTTGCGATTGCGGGGCTGCAGCCGCTTTTATCTGCTCCTCGCCACCGTTGCACCAAATCTACTACTCAATGCCAATGTGAAAGAGACGACGGGTTACGCACGCGCGTGCCTATTTTCGCGTGGGTGTTGACGGAGGAGGATTGGCGACCACGAGCGCGGTACTGGGCCGGACGGGCTGCCGGCGAATGCGCGGCCTAAGCTTGGGTGTGGGGCGGTCGTGCTCATCTTCGATATCGCCGACAATCTCTTCTAGAACATCTTCGAGCGTGATCAGGCCATGGATCTTGCCCTCTGCCGAACGCACCAGCGCCATCGGGCGATGGGATTGCCGAAAGAGCCGCAGTGCGGTCGCGACGCTCTCGTCGGGCTTGAGAAAGAGCGGCGCGTACATCGCATCTTCGAGCACCACAACCCCGCGCAGGCTGAAGAGGTAGAAGAGGTCCTTGGTGTTAACGATGCCGACGATGTTGTCGAGGGCGCCTTCGTAAACAGGCATGCGCGTGTGGGCGCCGGTGCGGACAGCCTCCAGGACCTTGTCAGGCGGCGTATTCAGCTCGAGCGTTGCCATCTTCTCGCGCGGCACCAGGCAGTCGCCGACACGCTTGCCGGAGAGACGGAACACGTTTTGCACAAACTCCGCCTGGTCGGGTTCAAGAATGCCGGCCTCTTCCGTATCTTCGATCAACAGCGCCAGTTCTTCCACAGAGTGGACCATCTCTTCGCCATGTGCCGGCTGGACGCCCCACCAGCGCAGGATGAGGCGTGCCGTTTCGCTCATGACGAGCGTGAAGGGCCGAGTCAGCTTGGCAAATAACAAGAGCGGCGCAGCCAGCCAAAGGGCCAGGCGGTCGGGACGCTGAAGCGCCACATTCTTGGGAATCAGCTCCCCGAAAGTGACGTGCACGAACGTGATCAGCAGGAAAGCGGTCGCGGTGGCCGTGGAGTGCGCCGCGAACGTCTTCCATGGACTCTCAAGGAAATGAAAGAACGGCTGCAAAAGACGAGCGAGGGCCGGCTCGCCGACCCAGCCGAGGCCGATGCTGGCCAGCGTGATGCCCAGCTGCGTCGCCGCGATCGAGCGATCGAGCCTGGAAACTGCGCTTTGCAGACTCTTGGCGGCCGGCATTCCGAGGCTTACCATCTCTTCCACGCGCGTTTTCCGCGTTGAAACCAGGGCAAACTCCGCGGCCACGAACAGCCCATTGAGTGCCACCAATGCCGGAATCGTGAGTAGGCCAAGCAAATCCACGACCCAGGTGCCAAGGTCTCCCAGCAGCATCGCGGCAGAGTGCAAGAGATGGAGCCTCCCAAGTGAACGGATAAAGACCTGATTTTACCAACTTGAGCCTCTGTAACCAACGCGTTTGACGAATCAGGCCTGCAGCGCAATCGCTATTGGAGGAGGTTTGCAAGGCGGAGCAGGTCCTCCAAGAAGAGCTTCAAGTGGGGACACTGGCTCACTGCGATCTGGGGATCAATCTTAGGGAACAAATTCATCGCGACGGTGGTTTTTTTGTAGGAGCCGAGAACGCGCTTGAGGAATTTTGCCGGCGGCTCGTTGAAATTGACTTGTTCTGGTGGGCGTCTTGTGATCCTAGCACGAACATCCGCGGGCCATTCGTGCACGTACGCCAAGAGCCACGCTTCGACCTCATGGACTGCGAAATGCTGTCGAAATCGGTCCCGATACTGTTGCGGGACAAGGGCGCGCATGTACGCTCTCGCAGCAATGATTTTCTCTCTTACGTTGGCGCATTTGGAGAGGTCAACTCGGCTGGGCGGAATGCCATAGAGATCGACAAGTCCGACAACGAAGTTTGCTCGATGCTCGTCAAGATACAAAGCAACCTTTTGAGCCAAGTCGTCCAAATAATTGCTGACGCCCTGAAACTTAACTGGCATGATACCGACTCTGCGGCCCTCAGGTAGCTGCGGGTCCAGCCACTTGTGGATAAAAACTGGCAACGTCCGACGACGGGCATCCCCTCTCTCCGAATCCCCTTCGACAAAGAGAGCTATCTGGCGGGATCTCACATGAGCATTAGCCATGAGGAACACCCTCGGCATTCTCATCAGCGGGCGGAAGGGCTTCGTCCTCCGGAGGCAAGCTCTTGATCCGCTCGGTCAGATCCGAGACTGGCTCTACAGGGGAGGAAGCGAGCGCTTCTAAGTCGCCGCTCGTGAAGAGTTGGCCAAGGCGATACTCCTCCAACCACCTTGCCATTGCCTCAGGCGCCAACGGGAACAAGTGGGTCTCTCCGTCTTCCAAGTGGAGAAGCGTGACTTGGAGTTCCACCTTGGAAAATGCATCAAGAAAGACTGGCGAATGGCTGGTCATAACGACTTGAGTGCGACTAGCCGCTTCGACCGCATATTCGGCGATTATAGGCAACATGCTCGGGTGTAGTCCGACCTCGGGTTCATCAATTGCAATTAGTGTGGCAGGGTCTGGGCTAGCGAGCACTGTGAGCAGGAAGAGAAAGCGTAGGGTTCCGTCAGATAATTCTTGTCCCGCATGGGGTTGCTTGCATGATCTCCACTGGATAGCTAGCTGAATCTGTTGAGCCGCTGCCGGCTGGAAGACGAGTTCCTCGAACTGCCGGCCGAATCCTGCGCGCATCCCCTCGTTAATCTGTTGTTTGAAAGCGCGGTCACCTGTGTACAGAGTGTGCAGCACCGAAACCAGGTTACTGCCGTCCGCGGAGACGAGCTTAACGTACTGGGTCGTCACGGGGGAGCGCATTGGTGACCCGCGCTCAACATGAACGTCGTGGTAAACCCTCCATCCTTCAAGAGTACGCCTTGTGAACGTGGGGATTGGATTCGTGCGGGCGTCGGAGATCTGTGGTAGTAGAATTTCATTGGGATCCGGATCTGGATACGGGACCAAGTTATGCGCTTGCTGGTCGTACACCATGGCCCGGCGCAGATCCCTCGTGTAAATCCAATGAGGACTCTGCGCTTGGTGCTTTTCATACAGGCCCCAATTGCCTAGCGAGTCCTTCGTGATCTGGTAGGAGCTCGTGTTCCGGAGGTGCTCTAGCTCGCACTCTAAGGTGAGGGCATCTCGCACAGGGTCCCTCCCGGGATCAACAGGGTCAATGCGTATCTTCCAGCCCAATGCGTCTGCTTGGGAATCCCACAACATGGGGACAATTCCCTCAGGTTTCATGGCACCCGCAAGCCCTCCCTTGGCAGCCTCCGCGATGAGTTCCACCAACCGCAAGAGGTTTGATTTCCCAGAGCCGTTGGGTCCTACAAGAAGGTTTAGTCTTCCAGGCTGCCAGGATATGTCTCGGAATGAGCGATAACCGTAGACTTCTAATTGTTGAATCGCCATCGGGTCACTCCAGGCAAGACCATCGAACTAGAATCGGCGCCTTTCGATTCGGCGTCTAGAGGCGTGGGCGGTTCTTACCAGGCCCTTCAGGATTCTATCATTGCTGAAGCCCTTTCCTATACATGGCCGTTGAAGAGATGCAATGAAAACTGTGTCGGGCTGGGTCTGAACGAGTTCCCGGACTAGGACAGCTTCTGGGGAGAGCAGTCGTGCAATCATCGACGCCCCTCAACGGACGGCGGCAAATCACAAAAATGAAAACGGCCAGGCGGTCTGGATTATCCAGACGCCTGGCCGCCAGCAGGGTCGTGCCCTAGGGGTCGCAGGGGACTCCCGTCAAGGCTTACGAGTTAGCGCGCTTCTCCTCGACAAGCGTCTGAATGCGTTCGGTCAGGAGGACAACGTCGAAGGGCTTCTTGAAGGCTTCGCTGAAGCCGTAGTTCACGAGCGTCTCCGGCGCGGCTTCGTCTTCACTGGCCAGGGCGACAATCAGGGTCTGTTCGTATTGGGGATTGCGGCGCAGATTTTGAGAAATCTGCAAGGCTTCGCTCCGGCCCATCGCGAGATCGATGATGATGGTGTCCGGGTGGAAGCTTTCGGCTTGAATCCCGGCTTCGAAGCCGCTATGAGCGACTTCGTACTTGTAGTCTTCAGCGTCCGGGAGCAATTCTTTGACGCGATCGATGAAAAGTTTTTCGGCGCCGACGATGAGGATCTTGTGCCACCCCTCCTCCTCCAATTCCCCGAGCGGCATGCCGTGCTCTTTGAGGAACCGGATCAAGTGCTCACGGGGGATGCGGCGATCCTGGCTGCCGGGGATGCGGTAGCCGCGGAGACGACCGGAATCAAACCATTTACTCACCGTACGCGGTGCGACCTTACAGATCTTCGCGACCTGGCCGGTGGTAAAGACTTTCTTCATGGCAGGCACTCCAATTTGTTATTTTCTGAGTCCACTCCCTGACAGCGGACGCGGGCACGCTACCTGGGAGCCATCTGCCCAACCCTGCTTTCCCCTTGGATCCGTGCGGTTGCGGGTTTGGCCGCACACCTCCCGCGGGAGGCCGGGACCATAGGGCGTACTTGGGTGGGTCCACCAAAGGCACAGACAAACTCGGCGCCGCGCACTACTGCCAGCCCGGGGGCTTGGGAGCGGAACTCCATAGAGTTGTCTTCCGCCTTGGCTACTTCATAAATCGGCTAGTCCAGTCGCCGAGATGAGAAAAAGGTCACAGCTTGGGGAAGTTCTGCGGATTCCACATCCTATGCCTTTCCCTCTCCCTGCCCCGATTGACCCGCGCAGCGCGGCAACGCGGACGGGGCCTGTTGGACGGCCTACATCAAAGTCGCCCAGAAAGAGGGAAATACTTGAGGCAGAACGCCTTCAGAGTCTGTGTCGTGGGAAACGGCCGCGACGAAGATGCGAATGGTGCGAGAACTGACGCCGCTCCTCTGTTCCGTTCCCATTGTAGTGTCGCGGACAAGTGGACAGTTCAATCCCGCCAGCACTTCTAGAAAAGATCGACGAAAGCTTCACCTAGCCGGGTGGTTCGCCACGGTCGCCAAGTGTCCAGCGCTATCGATCCGCTCAGGCTCATGAGCAGGGCGGAAAGCGGCGTATGGCACGCTCCTAGTGCGCTGTCCATTGTCGATTAAGGGGTTGACCAGCGGCCGATGGCTAAGAGAAAGAATTAAGATGAAGAGTAAGATTTGGGTAAGCGTTCACAGTGGTATTCGACTGCGCAGTCAGCGCAGAGTATTGCCCAGGTCGCGCCCCTGCTGGGGAACGAACGTAGTGTCTTGTAGGTCCCACCGTTGGTGTATCCAGGGTGTTCT
>Ga0116219_10000241_pt1 | contig 58201 bp, 56 predicted proteins | sample Sb_taG_4_FD_91019 | JGI IMG/M metagenome (GOLD analysis project Ga0116219, IMG submission 91019) | Peat soil microbial communities from Weissenstadt, Germany - Sb_50d_6_BS metaG | ecosystem: Environmental > Terrestrial > Soil > Wetlands > Peat | place: Germany: Weissenstadt | collected 2010-09-21 | reverse complement strand
TTATGCGGTCCTGACGGCCACGACCCGATAAATCGGGTCACTACCAGCGCGGCTCGTAGTGACCGCATTTATGCGGTCCTGACGGCCACGACCCGATAAATCGGGTCACTACCAGCGCGGCTCTGCGAGCCGCCGCTAAACGCATCAACAACGAATCAACAGCAACACGTCCGGCGCGCTCTTGTCCAGGGTGCAGCCATCAACGAGCAGCCCCCCCTTCGGGAGGCGGAACCCTTCGCCCGGCTCAATCCGGAGGCGCACGGGGGGATAGTCCGCGCAGAGCGTTAGAAATCGTTCGGCCAGCTCTCCGTGAGTACACGGCGAAAACAGATCCGATTGACGGCGCCGCACTTCGGCCAGGAGGTCCGTTGCCAGGAGGTTGACGAACAGTAGCGAAGTGGCTTCGTCACCGAGGTTGAGTCCCCCCCAGAGCCGGGGGCGGCCGGTCTCATCTTCCAGCGGGTAGGGTGTTTCCGCGGCCAGGTTGAAGGTCAGCCCGGACGCGGCCCCGTTCCGCCGAATCGAGCGCAGCCCCGGTTTGCTGACGAGCAGGTCGAAGGCCGCTCCTTCCGGGACGGGGAGATCCTTGAAGGTCAGAAAGCCGGCGACATCGGCGACGAAGCGGTCGAACCCCTCCAGGCGCCCGGGCGCGGCTTCTCGGGCTTGCTCCAGCAGGCGCCACCAGGCCGAAAAGAGGTGCCGCGGGATCTGGAAAAGACACAGGCAGCCCCCGGACGCCTGCCCCGTAGGCGCGAGCAGGCCCTGTTCCCGCTCGTCGGGCGCTCGCCAGTCGAGGCGGGGGGAAAAGCCGTCGCCGACTCGTTCGATGCCGGGCGCCAGCTGGAGCCGCCTGGCCCAGTCGATGGGGAGGTGAAACGAGGGCGCCACGACCAGGGGACAGCCGGGCTGAAGAGTCACGTCGGGCAGGCCTCCGAGAGAACGGCCTTCTGCTGTCGTTCCAGCCGTTCCAGCGTCACGTCGAGGCAGACCTGTTTGTGGAGCCGGCAGAAGAGGGTCTCGGTCGAGGCGAAGGTGCCGTTCTCGAAATACTTGTTGGCCGGCGGGCCGCCGCCGCAGAAGGCGAAGTACGGACAGCTCTGCCGGCACAGGTCGCCGCCGAGGCTGACGTCGGCCTCCAGGGCGCGGAAGCGCTCCGAGGCGATCACATCGCCGAGCGAATCCGCGGCCACGTTGCCCAGGGCAAAGCTGCCGTAGCGCGGACTCGATAGCCCCAGCAACTCGGGCGAGTAGGTGCTGAAATTCCCATCGCAATCGACGTTGACGATGGCCCAGGGCTTGTTTTCCTGGGTGCGTGCCCCCGGCCCGTAGCGAACGCCCAGCAGCGCCCCCGCCGACGTCTCGAACTCCCGGACCATCAGCGGGGGCTCGGCCGAGCAGGCCAGGTCCATGAAGCGCGAGAAGAAGCGCCGGAAGCGCTCCTTCATGCCGGCCCCCAGCAGGGACGACGAGGTGTTCGGCCCCTCGATCTCCTCGACGTTGAAACAGACCTGGGAGATCCGGTGCTCCTGGTAGAAGTCGAACAGCTCGTCGGCGTAGTTCAGGGAGTCGGCCGTCAGGACGCTGATGACGTAGAACGGAACCTGGTGCTCGTGCAGCAGGTGGATTCCGTGGAGGACGCGGTCGAGCGTCCCTTTCCCCTGGCGCGTCCGGCGACTGCTGTCGTGCAGGTGGGCCGGCCCATCGACGCTGACGCCCAGATGAATGCCGTGCCGGCGGATGAAGTCGCACCAGGCATCGTCGAGCAGGGTGGCGTTGGTCTGAAACGACTGGTAGACGGTCACGCCCGGCCGGTTATGTCTCTCCAGCAGGACGACGGCGTCTTCGTAGAACGGCAGCGGCATGACCAACGGCTCGCCGGCGTGCCAGAGCAACGTGAACGGCTCGCGGACTAGGCCGCTGGAGAAGACCCACTCGAAAGTCCGCTCCAGCGTGGCCGGGGACATCCGTCGGGTGGATTGTCGGTCCGGCAGGTAGCAGTACGAGCAGTTGATGTTGCAAAAGGGCGTCGGTTGCAGGACCAGCAATTCGAGAGGTCCCGGCAGATCGGAGGGGGACGCCATCGCGGGCAAACTCCCTGTCGGGCGGTCAGTTCCGCCAGCCGCCGTAATTCTTCCCCCCTCGCCCCTGAGTACAGGGGCGAGGGGAGACTCTTACCTGTCGGGCGGTCAGTTCCGCCAGCCGCCGTTGACCCAACCGGCTTTGCGGAAGCCGCCGTTGTTGAAGCCGCCGTTGGCGAAGGCGCCTTTGCGGAAGCCGCCGCCACCGCCGCCGCCGTTGACGAAGCCGCCGTTGACGAACGCGGCGAGTTGCGGGCCTTCGCCCTCGGGGAGAGCGGCCTGGGCCTCGGCAACCTGGTTCGCCCGTTGCTCGAGGTCCTTCACCGATTCTTCGCCGGGAGGGGAGGTCGCACCCCCGGCCGCGCGGGCGGGCAGGACGGCACTGGCGAGCACCACCGTCCCCGCGGTCTGCAGGAGGCCGCCGAGAACGACCTTGAGGGCCTCGCGACGATTCAACGAATTCATGAGGTTGATCCCGATGGAGAATCTGGACGGTCGGACGACATCCTCGTAATACTAGTGGGCAGGCTGGATTTGTCCAGGTTGCGCCGGTCAAACTCCCTGAAGGAGACCCCATCATGCGGCACGCACTGCGCTGGATGCTCGCGGTCGGAACGATCCTCTTGGCTTCTCCGCTCCTCGCCGTGCATGCGGCCGAAAAGGACGAGATGGTCGTCAACCCGATGTACAAGCACTGGGCCAATTTCAAGCCCGGATCGACGGTGACCCTGGCGGAAAAGACGGTCCTCAGCGGCCCGGACAAGGAACTGGTTCCCGATGGCATCGACCAGAAGCAGGTCACCTACAAGCTGCTGTCGGTAACGCCGGAACATGTGGTGGTGCAGACGGTGGTCGTCGAGCGCGACTTCCTCGGCTCCATCGAGCAGGCTCCGACGAAGAAGACCTTCCCGGCCAAGATCAAGAAGTCCCACCTGCGTGCGGGGCTGCACGGCGTTGACCCCAAGATCGGCAAGGACACGATCAAGGTGCTGGGCAAGGAGATGGACTGCACGACCTTCTCGGGCACGGAAAAGAAAGACGGCGGCGAGGCGGAACACGAGATCTGGGTGAGCGACAAGGTCCCGGGTGGGATCGTCAAGCACACGCGCGTCACCAAGCAGGACGGCAAGGTGGTTGCCGACACCACGATCACGCTGAAGTCCTACGAGAGCGCGGAGTGAGGCGCTTCGAGCTTGAGCCGCGAGCGCTGATTCATCGGTTCGCGAACCGATGAATCAGCGCTCGCGGCTCACCGAGGATCTTAGTGGTCGCCGATCAGGGCCATCAGTTCGACGTAGGCCATCCGGTAGGCGAGGTCCGCCTTCACCACGTCAATCTCGGCCTCCAAACGCTTCTTGCCGGCAGTCAGCAGCGGCCCCGGGTTGGTGAGGGCCTCGGGGGTGGTGGCCTTCTTCTCGGCCTCCTTGCGCAGCGCCACCATCTCCTGGGCCGCCTTGATGGTTTCCAGGGCCTGTTCGAGTTCCCGGAACGCCTTGAGCGTCTTCTGCCGCACCTCGTCCTGGGTCGTCCGCACCTTCAAGTTGGCCAGGGCGACCAGGTTCTGAGCCCCGTGCATGGTGTTGCGGCGCTTGCCCCAATCGACGAAGGTGTAGCTGCCCTGGATGCCGACGTAACCGATGTTCGGCTGGATGTAGTTGGCCGCGGTCTGGTTGGCGTAGCCGCCGACGATGGCGACGTTGGGCAGGTAGTCCACCTTGGCCGCCGCGACGCCCGCCTGGGCTTTTTCGACGTTCAGTTCGGCTTCGCGGACGTCCGGGCTGATCGCCAAGGCGAGGCGAACCGCTTCGTCGCAGCATTTCACGGGCGCCACGGGGTAGGGCGGTTCCACCAGTTCCAGCGGGGTGCAGGGAGGTTGATCCAGCAGGAGGTTCATCTGCTCCTGAAGGTCGGCGATTTGCTGCTCGACTTTCAGGAACGCTCCCTTGGCTTCGGCCAGGGCCAGCCGCACCTCGAGCGGCGCGTTGGGCGCCTTGGCCAGCATTTCCAGCCCTCCGACGGCCTCCCGGGCCCCCGTGCGGATGCGCTGCGCGGCCAGCAGTCCCCAGAACAGCTGCTCGGTGCCGCTGAGCAGTTCGCGCCTCCCCTTTTCGAGCTGGGCCGAGGCGATCTGCTCGTCGGCCCTGGCCGCCTTCACCCCCTGTCGGACCTTGAGCAGGGCGGTCAGCGGTTGCACTGCGGCGATCGTGGTGAACGACGTGTCCTGGTTGAGGACGGGCACATCGACCGTCACGCTGGGGAAGCTCGTCAGCGGCCTCCCCCTTGGCCCGGTGACGGTGCGCCCGGGGGTCGTGACGACGTTGCCGAGGTCGTCGTTGAAGCGGAAGTACACCGACTCGCCGATCACCTGCGGGAAGTAGTTCGCGCGCATGGCCCTGGTGGCGTAGCCCTTGCCCTCGACGTTCGTGGCGGCCAGGGCCAGCAGCTTGCTGTTGGCGACAACCCGCTGCTTGGCGTCGTCGAGGGTGAGGCGCTGGACCGCCGGCGGGGCGCTCTCCGCAGGCGCCGCCGGTGCTGCCGCCTGGGGAGGGGCGACGGTTTGTGTCGGGGGTGCGCCCGACGGGGCCTGGCAATGACCGGTGGGGGTGAAGTTCAGCGCGAGGGTCAACGTACTCGCCAGGATCAAAGCGCGCGCGGGGACTCGGGCCTGAAGTTGCATAATGCGCTCCCGGTGCATCGTGTGGGGTGACTTTCCAACGTCCTGCGAAAGCAACGAGGTCCATCCTCGTGAGCATGTCCCTTCCAGGGACGTTACCAGCATCGGCGAGAGCCGCGCTGCCGATCTCTTCATTCTCAGATGTGTCTGGGGAATGGGAACCGCGGCGCGCGGCGGTTGACGAGGTTGCGGACACCATCGATTCGGATACTTGTAGGCCCAGCGGTCTATGGCGCGGGATGGAGCCTTGCCCAGGCATCGCGGAGGGCCCGCTCCTCGAGGGCCTGCGGCTGTTGATTCTCATCGATGCGGCTACACGCCAAGAATTCGGCGAGTTCCCGGATGGCGGCAACCGGGCGATCGTCCGGCGGCGGTTCCGCGACGACTGCCTCCGGGGAGGCCGGCAACTCCCACACGCACACCGTCCCCCTGCGGCTGACCGTGACCAGCTGCTTGCCATCCGCGTCGAGCGTCGCCCAGGCGAGCGGAGCGCCGTGCCGCAGCGGGGGAGTCAGCGCTTGCCCCGTGACGGCATCCCAGACGCGCGCCCCGCTGCCATCGCAGGCGACGAGCCGGCGGCCATCCGGGCTGAAGCCGACGTGGCCGACGGGACGCCGCGGCCGCATCGGACCAGCGACCCGGGCAGCAGTGGCGACGTCCCAGACCCGGAGGTCGCCCTCCGCGTCGATCAGCGCCAGTCGGCGGCCGTCGGCACCGATCGCCGCCCCGGTCACGGCCTGCCCCGGAGGCAGCGGGGGGCCGGCGGGCTTGCCGGTCGCCACCTCCCACACCTGCGCGACCCCGGTGCTGTCGCGGGTGAACAGCCACCGCGCATCTTCACTCAGGGCGGAGTACACGGCCCCCTTCCCGGGTACCGGCAAGGCATGGGACTTGCCCGTTTGCAGATCCCACATTAGTGCAGCCCCACGGGCATCGATGGTCGCGAGGGATTTCCCGTCGGGGCTAAGAGCAGCGCCGGCCGGCACGTCCTCCAACTTCAACGGCGTGCGGTTCGTCTGGCCGGCCAGCACGTCCCTGACCTCGAGCACGTGGTCGGGGCCGATCGTGACGACACGCACTCCGGACGGGCCCTGGTTCGCACAGAGGACTTCCCCGTCAACAGTCTCCATCCGCAGCAGGCGCGGGCACTGGCGCAGGGCGACGGCGATCCGGGCGCGGTGGGGGGATTCGCGCTCCTCGTCCCCGGCGTCGAGGCGCAGGGCCTCCGCGAAGCGAAGGACGGCGGTGAATGTGTCCCCGTCTTCCAGCTCCACGAGGCCGATCGTGACGTTGAGTTGCACGATCTGCCGCCGCTCGGCCTCGGCCACCACCCTGGCCGACGCGAGTTCCTCCGCGTTCAAGCGGACCTCGTAGCCCACCACCATGACGACCAAGGCGACGGCCAGGCTGGCGCTGAGCGCCATGAGGCCGGCGACCAGCGGCCGGCGGAGGCACCAACGGTAGGCGCGGCCGACCGGTCCGACGGGACGGGCGCGGATCGGCTCGCCGGCCCGGAAGCGCCGCAGGTCTTCGGCCAGGTGCCAGGCACTGGCGTAGCGGCGGCGGGGCGACTTCTCCAGGCACTTCAGACAGATGGTGACCAGGTCGGCCGGCAGCCGCGGCCGCAGGCGGGACGGTGACAGCGGCTCGCGGTGCAGCAGCTGGGCGATGACTTCGATGGGCGTCGCCGCGTCGAAGGGCGGCCGGCCGGTCAGCAGTTCGTACAGGATCGACCCCAGGGCGTAAATGTCGGCGCCGGGGCCGACGCCGCCGCGCCGGTTGCGGACCTGCTCCGGGGCCATGTAGCACGGCGTTCCCATGATCACCCCGGTCTCCGTCAGTTGGCGTGCCGAGGTGCGATCCTTCGCCAGGCCGAAGTCGGTGATCTTGGGTACCGGCTCCGCCGCTTGCGGCTTAGCGCTCGCTTCATCCTTCGATGGTGCGAGCGCTAAGCCGCAAGCGGCCAGCAGGATGTTGGCCGGCTTCAGGTCGCGGTGGATGATGCCGCACTTATGGACCGCATGCACGGCCCGGGCCAGCACCTCCAGGAGCCGCGCCGAGTCGGACACGTCCTGGTGCCGGCCGTCCAGCAAGTGGGCGAGGCTCGGCCCGGCAACGTATTCCATCGTGAAGTAAGGGTGTCCCTCGAACTCCCCGACGTCGTAAATCGGCACGATGTTCGGGTGCTGCAACCGGGCCAGGGCCTCCGCCTCCATGCGGAAGCGAGCCAGCTGCTCGGCGGTAGCGGGTGTGGCGGGCAGCATCTTGAGGGCGACGAAGCGCTTGAGCGGAAGGTGCCTCGCCAGGTAGACGATGCCCATGCCGCCGCGCCCCAACTCGCGCAACAGCTCGTACTCGGGGACCTGCGGCAGGACCGGGGCCGCCCGCGCGCGTCGCCGGGCCTCGGCGGCTTCCCGGGCAACCGGCCCAGCGGCCAGAATGTTCGTGTCCTCGCCGTCGTGTCGCAGCAGCGTCTCGACGGCCGCCCGCAGGTCGGCGTCGCCGGCGCACGCCGCCTCCAGGAGGGCGGGGCGCTGCTCGGCGGGCAGCGCGACGGCCTCGTGGAACAACTCCTTCACGCGCTTCCAAGGTGGTTCGGGCATGGCGGCATTCCGTCCCGGGAGCAGGGTAGGTCATTTCGGCTCGGGCGGTGTACCCAGGCGGCTCTTGAGCCAGGCGTTGATGACCCGTGATTCCCGGTGGAGTGTGCTCTCCGATATCCCCAGCACTCGCGCCGCGTCGTGCGCGGTCATCCCCGCGAAGTAGCGGAGCTGCACGATCTGCGCCTGCAGCGGGTCTTTCGTCTCCAGTTCGGACAGCGCCTCGTGTACGGCCAGGACGTCTTCCAGGGGCGTGTGCGGCGTGATGGCGATCTCGTCCAGCTCGACGCGACGGCGGCCGCCGCCGCGCTTGGACCGGGCCTTCGCGCGCGCCTGCTCCACCAAGATGTCGCGCATGGACCGGGCTGCCGCGAAGAAGAAGTGCCGGCGACTTTCCAGGTGCAGGTCGGGCTTGCCGACCAGGCGCAGGTAGGCCTCGTGGACGAGGGCGGTCGGCTGCAAGGTCTGCCCGCGCGGCAGCCGCGCCATGTCCGCTTCCGCGAGCTTGCGCAACTCCGCGTACACCAGGGGCAGCAGTCGCGCCGCCGCTTCCCTGTCTCCCCCCTGTGCGGCCCGGAGGACAGTCGTCACGTCACCCGCCGTGTCGTCTGCCATCGCGCGGAACCCTCAACAATTTCTGACACCCTCTCCCCGCCATTGTCGGCTTGATTAGTGGCGAGAGCAAGCCCTTTCAACCTGGCAACCAGACGGTGCGGAGGACGTTCATGCATCACTACGGCAAAGAGCAGCGGGAGCGGGCGGCGATGATCGACCTGGGGACGCACGAATCGACGCGGCGAGTCGTGCTGCGTTCGCTCGGCGAAGTACGGCCGCTGGCCGAGGCGCTGGAGAACTGGATGCGGGTCCTGGGCTTCCCCCGCAAGGACATCTTCGCGGTGAAGCTCGCCCTGGGGGAGGCGGTCGTCAACGCTTTCCGCCACGGCAACCTGGGCGACCCGAGCAAGGTCGTCCGCGTCAACTACGTCGTCACCCTCGCCGAGGTCTTCATCGAGGTGGACGACGACGGCCCGGGATTCGACCCGAACCAGGTGCCCGACCCGCTCGCCGCGGCGAACAGCGAACGGATGAGCGGCCGCGGCCTGTTCCTCATGCGCGTTTACATGAGCGGCGTCAGTTTCAATCCGCAGGGCAACCGCGTCACCCTGTGGCGGCGGCGCTCCGGTGCCTGACCGCGGAGACATGGCCCCGTTCCGTTCGAGGACCCTTGACCCCGGCACGCCCGTTGGAGGAGCGCTCGTGGATTCGACTCTGTGTGACATCGAGATGCGCTGCATCGATCCGATGAGCCGGGCGCAGCTGCTCGAGGCGATCCGCCGGCGCCTGGACTGCCTTCCGGCCGACCTGTGCGAGCGGCTGGACGAGCAAGCTAACGCCTGGTTGCGGCTGCTGCTCATGGCCGCCCGCCTCATTTACGCCCTCCGCGAGCTGCGCGGCCAGGATTGGGCCGACAGCAGGGTGCGCGGCTGAGGTGAGGCCGCTGGTCGAAAAAAATCCCCCCTGGACCATCAGGGTTTGACCGCCCCCCTGTGATGCGAGGGCAATGGCTCTGCCCTTGGCGCCGAACTGTAGCCCCGTCCCCTCCGGGCGAGGGGAGGCGGTGCCTTCGGGGTTGAACCTCCGTCCGAAGGACCCGTCATCCCCTCCCCTTTGAGGGGGCAGCGAAAAGCGTTGCCGTCGTCAGCCCCCGGCGGTAGTGTTAGCCCTGAGCACGCCTGGTTTCCCTGCCGTTTCCGTCCCGAGGTTCTTCTCATGCGCTGGTTCCTCCTCTCCGTGGCCGCCGTTTCGATCCCGGGCCTGAGCCCCGTCTGGGCCGACGAGCCGAAGCCGCTGAAAGTCGGCATCATCGGCCTGGACACTTCGCACGTCACCGCCTTCACCGGCGTCCTCAACGACCCCAAGGTGAAGCCCGAGCTGGCCGGCGCCCGCGTCGTCGCGGCCTATCCCGGCGGCAGCGACGACGTCGAGGCCAGTCGTACGCGCGTCAAGGGCTTCACCGACACCCTCAAGGACAAGTACGGCGTCGAGATCGTGGACAGCATCGACGCGCTGCTGCCGAAGGTGGACGTGATCTTGCTGGAGAGCGTCGATGGCCGGCCGCACCTGGAGCAGGTCAAGCCGGTCCTCAAGGCCGGCAAGCCGGTCTTCATCGACAAGCCCGTGGCCGGCTCGCTGGCCGACGCCATCCAGATCTTCGACCTGGCGAAGAAGCACAAGGTCCCCGTCTTTTCCAGCTCGTCGCTCCGCTTCGCGGCCGAGGTGGCGGCCATGAAGAAAAACGACAAGGTCGGCGACCTGCTGGGATGCCTGACCTACGGCCCCTGTTCGCTGGAGCCGCACCACCCCGATCTGTTCTGGTACGGCGTCCACGGCGTCGAGGTGCTGTACGCGCTGATGGGCACCGGCTGCGAATCGGTGTCTCGCGTGCAGACGAAGGACACCGACGTGGTGACGGGCACCTGGAAGGACGGCCGGGTCGCCACCTTCCGCGGCATCCGGGCCGGCAAGAGCGATTACGGCATGGTGGTGTTCGGCAGCAAGGGGATCGAGTCGCAGAAGATCAACGCCGGTTACGAGCCGCTGTTGGTCGAGATCGTCAAGTTCTTCCGCGGCGGTCCGCCGCCGGTCAGTGCCGAGGAGACGTTGGAGCTGTTCGCCTTCATGGAGGCGGCCGACGAGAGCAAGCGCCAGGGCGGCAAGGTTGTGAAGATGGCCGACGTAATCGCCAAGGCGCGTGAGGAGATCGCGGGCAAGAAGAAGTAGCGGTTACGGGGACGGGCTCTTCTCGAGCATTCCTCGGCTCCGCAGCCAGTCGATGCAGCTGCGCGTCCAGGCGGAGCAGGGATGATCGACCTTGCGCACGGCGAAGCCGTGACCGCCGGTGGCGTAGACGTGCAGCTCCGCCGACACGCCGCCGCGCTTCATGGCCAGGTACGTGATGACGCTGTGGTCCACTTCGCTGATGGGATCGTCGGTGGCATGAACGAGGAAGAGCGGCGGCGCGTCGGCCGCCACGCGAATGGTCGGCGAGAGTTCCTCCTTGTCCTTGACCTTGAAATAGCCGGAATAGAGCATGATGCCGAAATCCGGCCGGCAACTGATCTTATCGACGTCGTCGATCGGCTCATAGCTCCGCTTGCCGAAGTTGGTGGCCGTCGCCCCGACGAGATGGCCGCCGGCCGAGAAGCCGATCATGCCGATCCGTTTGGGGTCGAGACCCCACTCCCTGGCCTTGCTGCGCACCAGGCTGACGGCCCGCTGGGCGTCCTTGAGGGGGCCGATGGGCGGCTCGCCCTTGACGTCTCCAGGGCGGCGCGGACAGCGGTACTTGAGGATGATGCCGGTCACACCGATCGAGTTCAGCCACTCGGCCACCTCCTCGCCTTCCACGTCCCAGCCCAGGTTGTGATAGCCACCGCCCGGACAGATCAGCATCGCCGCGCCGGTGTCCTTGTCCTTCGCCGGCGGGTAAATCGTGAGGGTCGGTTTGGTGACGTTGGTCAGCCACTTTGTCGGCTTCCCGCCGACTTCGTACGGCTTGCCGCCGACTTTCAGCTCGATGAACTTCTCGTCGCCGATCTTGGCGGCGTCGTCATCCGCGAGCTTGCCCGGCCAAACGTCGATGACCAGCGGCTTGTCGGCCGCCACGGCCGGAGAGGCCACGAACAGGCCGGCGAGCAGGACGAAGGGGAATGCGATTCGCTTCATGGGTGACGATCTCCTTGGCGTTTAGCGGCCGCCCTCGCGGCGGCGCGTAGCCGACGCGCCGCCGCGAGGGCGGCCGCTAAACGGACCTCAACCGGCCCCCTCCAGTCCCGTGAGCGTCCCGGTGCTGGACCCGAACTTGTCCGCCTCGATGCCCAGCCGCTGCAGCATGTTCACGTAGAGATTGCACAGCGGCGGCGCGTTCTTCGGATCGAAGGCCAGATGTTGCCCATGCTTGAAGCCACCGCCGGCCAGCAGGATCGGCAGGTTCTTGCAGGAGTGATTGTTAGCGTTGCCCAGGTTGCTGCCGAAGAGCACCATCGTCCGCTCGAGCAAGCTGGCCCCCTCTTCCTTCGTCTGCTTCAGCTTCGCCAGCAGGTCGTGCAGGACCTTCACCGCTTCCAGTTCGACCTTCTTAAGTTGCTCGATCTTCTTCGGATCCTGACCGTGGTGCGACAGGTCGTGATGCCCCAGCGACACGCCGGGGATCGGCGGCACCTGGCTCGTGCCGAGGAGGAAGATCGTGATGAGCCGGGTCGAATCCGTCTGCAACGCCAGGTGGGCGAGGTCGAACAGGAGGCGGGTGCGGCCGACGAGGTCGGCCGAGTTGGGAATGTCCTGCGGCTGCTTGGCATCGACCTTGGGCTTGGGCTTCTTCGACCATTCCTCGGCCCTGGCCAGGCGCTGCTCCAGGTCGCGCACGCTGGTGAAGTACTCGTCGAGCTTGTCGCGGTCGTTGGCGCCCAGGCCGGACTGCATCTTCTTGGCCTGGTCGCCGACCGCGTCGAGGATGCTCTGGCCGTCTCGCAGACGACGGGTCTGCGCCTGGACTTCCTCGGGACGACCCTCCAGGAACAGCCGGGCGAAGACGTGGGACGGCGAGAAATCCGCGGGCACCGGTGCGCCGCTCCGGGTCCAGGATAGGCCGAAGCCTTCGTCCCCCAGGGTCAGGCTCGAAAAGCGCGTCTCGAGGCCGACGCGCTCGGCCGCGAACTGGTCCAGCGAAATGCTGTTGCGGAAGCCGCCTCGATTTTCCGGGTGCGGGGCGGCGGTCAGGAACGTGTACCCGGAATCGTGTCCCTGGTCCACGTCCGGATGCGACAGTCCCGACAGGACCGTGAACTCGTCGCGGAAGTCCTTGAGGACCTCCAGGTAGGGCGACAGCGGATAGTTCCTGCCGGCTTTCTCCGGGAAGAAATGGGGCGGGTGCAAGCCCAGCGGCGTGCAGATGCAGACCATGCGCCGGGGCGGCTTCGCGGCGGCGGCAAGCGTTCGGCCGGGAGACAGGGCGTCGAGCCAGGGCAGGGCCAGCGTCACGCCGGCGGCCCGGAGAAATTTGCGTCGGCACAGCTTCATGGGATAATCCCCGTCTGAGGTTACTTGTTCTGAAATGGCTTGCTCTGGACAATCTCCTGGACGAGCGCCCGCAGGCCGTAGTTCTTGTCGCGCACCTTGCGGACGATCGCCTCGACCTCCGGCTTGTCGGCCGCCTCGGGCGCCCGGCCCGTGGCGTACGTCAGCATCTTCTCGGCCAGGGCCAGGGCGATCCGATCCTTGTCCTTCAGGAGCAGTTGCTTCAGTTCGTCGATGTTCCGAAACTTCTGCCCATCCGCCAGCACGTCGGCCGGGTCCACCTTCCGGCCCTTGAGGTACGGCATCCGCCGGCCATCCACCTTCACTTCCTCTCCGTTCCCCGTGCTCCGGTAGTTGTCCCGCCAGCCACCGATGACGTCGAAACTCTCCAGGGCAAATCCCGGCGGGTCGATCTTCGCATGGCAGGCCGCGCAGGAAGCAATTTGCCGGTGCTTGGCGAGTTGTTCGCGGATCGTCGTGGCCCCGCGGATGTCCGGTTCGACCGCCGGGACTCCGGCGGGAGGCCGGGGCGGAGGCGTCCCGAGAATGCGGTCCTGCACCCACGCCCCGCGGACCACCGGCGACGTGCTGGTACCGTTGGCCGTCACCTTCAGCACGCCCGCCATCGTCAGGACGCCGCCGCGATGGCTTTCCGGCGGCAACGGCACCTTGCGGAACGCCCAGCCGTCCACGCCGGCGATGCCGTAGTGCTTCGCCAGGCGGCCGTTGAGCATCGAGAAGTCGGAGGCCACGAAATTCGTCAGGCTCAGGTCATTTTTTAGCACCTCGTCGAAGAACAGCAGCGGCTCCTTGACCATCGACACCTTGAGCATGTCGTCGAATTCCGGATAAAGGATGTTGCTCGGCTCTGTAAAGTCAATGTCGCGCAGGCCGAGCCACTGGCCGACGAAGTTGTCGGTGAAGGCCGCCGCCCTGGGATCCTTGAGCATCCGCTCGACCTGCCGGCGCAACGTGTCCGGCTCCGCCAGCTTTCGCCGGCTGGCGAGGGTCAGCAGCTCCTCGTCGGGCATAGTACACCACAGGAAGTACGACAGCCGGCTGGCCAGGGCGAAGTCGTCGAGTTTGCCGGGCTTCTCGCGCAGGAAGAGAAAGTCCGGCGAGACCAGCACGCCGAGGAGGCCGACGCGCACGGCCCGCTCGAACGAGTACTTGTCGGCCAGCTTGGCCTTCACTAGGGCGACGAAGGGCTTCAGGTCGTCGTCGGTCACCTCGCGGCGAAACGCGCGGCGGGCGAAGTCGCGAAGGATGCGCTCGGCGTCGGCCAGCGGCTCCTTTGAGACGACCTCCAGGCGTTCGCGGTTGCCGGGGACGGGCTCCTGCGGCAGCTCGCCGAAGAGCCGGCGGTGGCTGGCCGGGGGCCAGGCGTCGTTCAGCGGCCCTTCCACCTCCACCCACTGGACGGCCAGCCCCGCGCCCTTCCAGTCGTCCGCACCCACCTTATGAACAGCTTGTGAACCCGCCAGCGCGTAAGGGAGGAGGCGGATGGTACACCGGGCCTCCAGGCCCTCGACGAACTCCACGACGGTCGGTTTGTCGGCGGGGGCGTCGAAGTAGTTGATCAGGCGACTCTTCGTGTCGTATCCTCCGGGGACGGTGTCCACGCGAAAAACGACCGGCTTGCCGGCACTTTGAAAGCCGGAGGCGGAGATGCGGAAGCGGTAATTGCCCCGGTCCGAAGGGTAGAACTGCCAGAGCGTGACCGCCGTCCAGGGCGACGAGCTGAAGGTCACCACCGCGTCGTCGAGCCGGCGATAAACGCGCTCTTCCGACATCTTGATCTGGCGGTCGTCCTGGAAGGTGTGGCGCTTCTTGACCGACTTCGGCCGGGGTCCGTTGGCGATGGCCACGCCCAGGGCGGCGTCGGCCGCTTCCAGGTAGCGCTCCATCAAGAACGAGGAGACGTGCAGCGCCTCGGCGGCGTTGTCGAACCCGTTCGCTGCCGAATCCGCGGGCAGCAGCTTTTTCAGATCGACGTCCACCCCCAGCAGGTCGCGCACGCTGTTCTCGTACTCGACCCGGTTAAGGCGGCGCAGGGCCACCCGGCCCTGGGCTCGGCGGGCTGCCTCCGCCGCTTCCACCCTCCCGCCAATCCAGTCCGACAGGAGCCGGACCTCGCCCTCCGGCGGGCGCGGTTTCGACTTGGGGGGCATCTCGCCCGCCTTGACCCGCTTCAGCACGGCCAACCACCGCCCCCGGTTCGCCTCGTCGGCAAAGTCCCCAGACAGGCGGTCGGCGCGAAAATCCCCCTTCGGCTCCTTCGCCCCTCCCGAATGGCAGCCGTAGCAGTGCGCAACCAGCACCGGCCGAATCTTGTTTTCAAGGAAGGCGGGGTCGGCCTGGCGCCCGGATTCTTGCCCCGAAACCGGCCAGGCCACGAGAGCGAACGCACAGCCAAGGAGGACTTTCGGCGCACGCATGAGGGCATCCTTCGGACAAGGGGTTGTTCGCGGAGTCTTCAAGGAATCGTTTCGAGGCGGGGGTGAGCGTCCTCTCCCCGGGTGGGCGCGACCGGGGAAGCGATCTCGACGCCAACGGCCTGAGTATACGCCCCCGCGGCCACGGCCTCAAGGACTTTCCCCGCGGGCCCGCGGAGGGGGTAGCAAATTATCCGGGAGCGACTCCCCTGCCCGTGCCCGTGCCCGTGCCCGTGCCCGATTCCAGACCGGGCACGGGCACGGGCAGGGGCACGGGCACGGGCACGGGCACGGTGACGACTCGGACACGGGCCCGCGATTCCCTTTGCCCCCGCCCGCCCCTCTTCGCATAATGGATTCACCTCTTCCGAGACCCCGATCCCGCAGGCCCCGACGAGGGAGATCTCATGCGACGCTGGCCCGGACTGCTCCTCCTCCTCACCCTTTGCTCTTTCCCCGCGGCCGCCCGTGCCGATAGCCGTCCGCCCACCGACTTCCAACCCGACCCGCGCTCCGTCCAGCGCTGGGGGCCCGCCTACCGCTACCCGCAGGCCGGCTGGATCGTGCTGCATGTCGAGGGGGAGCCGTATGATCGGGGCGTCCAGCACGGCCGGCTGTTGGCGCCGGAGATCGCCGCCCACGTCCGCTGCTTCGCCGCCACGCAGGGGTCGAAGGATCCCGCCACGGCCTGGAAGCAGACCCGCACCCTCGTCAACGCCCTCTTCCTGCGCCGCTACGCCAAGGAGTACCTCGAAGAGATGAAGGGCATCGCCGACGGGGCCAGCGCCGCCGGGGCGCGCTTCGACGGCCGGCCCATCGACCTCACCGACGTCGTCGCCCTTAACGCCTGGCCGGAGGTCATGACCCTCGACCGCGCCCTTGACGCGACGCCGACCGGCCTGGAGGGCATTCGCTTCCCGCTCGAAGCGCCGGCGCCAAAGGCATCACCCAAGCCGTCGCGCTGCAGCGCCTTCGCGGCCACTGGCCCCGCCACCAGGGACGGCAAGGTCGTCTTCGGTCACATCACCATGTTCAGCCTGTACCCGTCGAACTTCTACAACGTCTGGCTCGACGTGAAGCCGGCCAAGGGGCACCGCGTCTTCATGCAGAGTTACCCCGGCGGCATGCAGAGCGGCATGGACTACTACTATAACGACGTTGGCATCCTCTGCTGCGAGACGACCATTTCTCAGACCCGGTTCGACGCCAACGGCACGGCCCTCGCCTCGCGCATCCGCCAGGCCATGCAGTACGCCGACTCCATCGACAAGGCGGCCGAGATCCTCAAGGAAGGCAACAACGGCCTGTACACCAACGAGTGGTTGCTCGCCGACGTCAAGACGAACGAGATCGCCATGCTCGAGTTGGGCACGCACAAGACGAAACTGTCCCGCAGCAGCAAGGGCGAGTGGTTCGGCGGCACCGAGGGCTTCTACTGGGGCTGCAACAACACCAAGGACCTCGAGGTACGGCTGGAAACGCTGGCCACGACCGACGGGCGGCCGGTCAGCACCGTCTGGCGGCCTTCCGACCGCGACAAGAAGTGGCTGGAGCTGTACGACCGCTACAAGGGCAAGATGGATGAGGAGTTCGGCAAGGTGGCGTTCACCACGGCGCCGATCGCCGCCTACCACTCGGTGGACGCGAAATTCACCACGACGGACCTCGCGAAGGGACTGAGGACGTGGGCGCTGTTCGGGCCGCCGTTGGGCCGGACCTGGCAGCCGACCTTCGACGAACGGCAGCGCTTCCCCGAGGTCCAGCCGCTGGTCAGCAACCCGTGGGCGGTCCTGCACGCCGGGGCGCCGGCCCGCGCGAAGGAGCCGGGACCGCTCGCGCTCGACCTGCACGACCCCGAGGACGGCCGGCGGAAGGTCGATATCCGGCCGACCGCGGAGGACACGACGAAGCGCCCCGGCCGCCGATTCGAGGAAGCGCAGGGGCCGCCGGCCTGGCACGGCACCCTCCTGCCCCGGAGTGATGCTGACACCTGGCTGGTGACGGCGTTCGCCGGCTACGAGCGCATCGTCTCGCTGGAGAACGCCCTGCGCAAGCACGGCGAGGGCAAGCTCTCGCCGGAGGACCGCGACCGCCTGGCCGTGGCCCTGTTCCAGCACCGCTCGGAGTACGAATTGGGCCGGCGGGCCCATCCCGAGGTGGCACTGCTCAAGACGAAGGCGGACGTCCGCCAGAGCGACTGGCACCGCGTGGCCTCCGGCAAGGGGGTCCTGTTGCTGCACGCCCTCCGCGGAGAATTGGGGGCCGAGAAGTTCGCCGCCCTGATGGAGGACTTCGGCAAGCGCCACGGCGGCCAGCGCGTCGGCACCGAAGACTTCCGCGCCTTCGCCGAGAAGGCGGCGGACCGGAAGTTGGACGAGTTCATCGACCGCTGGCTCCAGGAGACCGGCCTTCCGAAGCCCAAGGGGGGCGACAAGTCGTCCGAGGCGGTGACGGGGCTCGACGGCGGCCCGTTCAGCGTCCAGACCTTCTTCTCCGAGTTGGAGCAGACGCTCATCGTCTACGGCACGCAGGGTGAGGCCCCCACCAACCGCGAGGCCGCGGACGAGCTGCAGAAGGCGATCATCGAGCGCGGCTCGAACATCACCGTGCCAGTCAAGAGCGACCGCGACGTGAGCGCGGACGATCTGAAAACCCACCACATCCTGCTGATTGGCCGGCCCGACACGAACGACGTCGTGGCCCGCTTCCGGGCCGCGCTGCCGGTGACGTTCGGCGGCCAGTCATTCGCGGTGCGCGGCGAGACCTACGCCCACGCTAACAGCGGAGTGATCGCCGCGGCCGAGAACCCCCTGAACACGCGGTACTCGGTGGTCGTGGTGGCCGGTCTGAGCGCCGCCTCGACCCTGCGCACGGCGCCGCACCTGGCCCGCGGCGGGATGAGCGCGGAAGTGGTCGTGTATGCCAGCGGGGCGGCACTCCGGGGAATGGTCGTCCCGGCGAAGGAAACCACGGGCCGGGCCGGCGAAGGGGGAAGCACGAAGGAGAAGGGTACACGCTGAGCGCGAAGGTCAGGCCGGGCCGTCGTTGGCAGCGCCACGGTGCTGAGAACAGCGGCCTGGTTCAAGGCGGGGTGACACGGTGGAGGGGGGCAAGCCAAGACCGTCTCCGGTCGTCGTTTTTTCGAGACTGTAGCAACGGGGAAGGAAAAGGGGGAAGGGAAAGGGGCCATTCATGATTTCGGAGGCCGAAAAAGATGAATGTCTCCTTTTCTTGTCCGGTGTCGGCGGCCGGCCCCCGCACGGGGTGACGATCCGCATAGACGACGTGTCGGATGCTTTGTACACTGAGGCTGAGGTCGAAGAATTCAAGCCGGTAGCACGGGATGGACTTGTGGGTTGGGCCGTCCGCGGGACGATTTGTTCCATAAGTGGTTGCGGACAAACCACTTGTATGAAGCGTCCCCATGGCTCTCACCATGGCTCTCATGGCTCTGCATGGCTCTGCTTCGGGGGGGCATGGCTGATCCTCCTGTGCGGAGCCTACCCGCCAGCCGGCCGCCGATCAACTCTCGAGCGCCGACTTTCTGCCTGAAGCCTTGGACTCGCCGAGCCCGACCCGGGTACAATCCGAGAAGGAGCGCCCACCGAACCCGCGAGGCCGCCATGCCGCTTCTCGATCACTTCCGTCCGCCGATCTACCCGACCCGCCCCTGGGAGTCGTTCCACACGCGCTGGGCAACCACTATCGCCGACGCACTGCAACAGTCGCTCCCCCGCCGCTACTTCACTGACGTGTTCATCCATCTCGGAAGTCGCATCGAGGCCGACGTCGCCGAATTTGAGCGCCCGCCGGAGCCTGAGGATGAGTCGCCCAATGGTCCCGGCGGTGTTGCTCTCCAGACCTGGGCACCCCCCGCCCCTCCGCTCACGATGCCGGGCACTTTCCCTGACGAGATTGAAGTGCAGGTGCGCGACATGATCGACGATGCCCGTCTCGTCGCCGTCATCGAATTGGTCAGTCCTGGTAACAAGGACAGGGATGACGCCCGGGGGGGTTTCGCCGGCAAGTGTGCCGCGTACCTTCAGAAAGGCATCGGCCTGATCGCCGCCGACATTGTCACCACTCGCCACGCCAACCTGCACAACGAACTCATCCGCTTGCTGGAAGCCGACGACAAGTACCTGCTGGCGGATGACGTGTACCTCTACGCCGTGGCCTACCGCCCGGCGCGCCGCGGCGCGGAGAACCTGATCGACCTCTGGCCGGTGCCGCTGACGGTCGGCGGGCGGTTGCCGCTGCTGCCGCTGGCCCTCCGCGGCGCGCCCGCCGTACCGGTCGATTTGGAGAAAACCTACACCGACGCGCGGGAGCGCAGCCGCCTGTGAGGCCGCCGGCTCCCCTTTGCAAATCACCGCCGGGCACGGATAATGGGTCGTGTCTCAGGAGCATTGCCGAGTGCGGAAGTCCTTGTGGTTCAAGGGGCGCCGAGGAAAACAACGGTGTCAGTTAAAGACATGCTGTCTTTACGGCTCGTGACACCTTTGTTTGCCCACCTTTGTTTGCCTGACCAATGGCTGAGACGAACCGCCACCGACTGGAAGAGCGACTGCGCGCCGGACTTCGCGGGCTGCTCGACCCTTCGTCCCCGTGGATCGGAAAACAGAATCGTAAAACAATCGTAAAACAGGACAATCGTAACACAGTCGTAAAACAGGACGCAGCTCTTTCCCTGATCGTCCCGCGGGCGGTATTCCGCCATACGGCAAGTTCGTTTCTCGCCTTCACCTTCTCTTCCATCAGTTCGAGACGCAGCCCGAGCGCGTGGGCCACGGCCTGCACCGTCGAGAGTTGCGCATCTCGTCCGTATTCGATATCGCGGACGGTGTTCGCGTTCGGAATCCCGGCGAGTTTGGCGAGAGCGTACCAGGTCAGGCCCCGGGCTTCCCTCGCCTGGCGAATCCGGGAGGGGATGCCGGGGGGTGATTCCGGGCGCCCGGCACCTTCGACCGGGGGGAACTCCTGCACGATCGTTCGCCGGATGTTCGCGTGGCGTTCGCGCTCCTCCGGCGTCGCCGGTCGCACGATTCGCTGGAATCTCTTCTCTGCCATGGGACTATCCTCTGCTCGCATCAAGGTTCGGGGACTTCATAGGCGGTGACGGGATAGATCGTGTCTGCATCAACGGCTTCCTACACGACGATGATATACCTGCCGTCGGGCGCCCAACCGAAAGCGCAGGGCAAGCCCGATGATCGGCTGACTCCTTCGTTGTCAGGGTTGACCAGCACGTGCTCGACATCGTCAACCGTCAGTCCATGCTCTTCGATGTGCTCGACGTTGCCGCCCGGTTCGTCATTCCATATGATTTGTTGCCACACGACTGCTTCCTCCCGCGCATTGTGCCATTGTAGCAAGATAGTGCGCTAACGCGATCGATTGCGATAGAAGATCGTCAAGTCAACCGGCAGCCTCGGGCTGCGCCACGCCATAGCGAAACGCTTCCGCCTTGTTGCCGGCCCCGCTGCGGACGCTGGGCCGTCAATGTCCGGAGTTGCCAGCGGCTGGCGCCGGCAGGGCGACTTGACCACAAAGACGTGGGCAAGTGGGCAAGTCACATTTCCAAAGGCGCAAGTCCATAGTATTGCGGTGGTTGCGCCACGTGAGCGACTTGCCCACCGAGTTGCCCCGTGGGTAAGTCACTCCCCGGTGGCCCCTGCGCGGCAAAAGGAGCTGTGCCCCTGTGCAAATCGACGTGCGGCCCCCATAATACGGCGCACGACCACCACCGCTATCAGGGGAGTGTACCTCGTGACCGAGCCCAACGCCGTCGCACCGCCGGAAGCGATCACTGCGCCGCCGGCGCCTCAACCGCAGCCGTTCGACATCGAGCAGCCCGCCTGCTTCTACCTCGGGCGCGAGTACGACATCGCCAGCAGTCAGGTCCTGGCCGACAAGCACGTCATGTACGACGCCCGCGACCTGACCACGCACGGCGTCGTCGTCGGCATGACCGGCAGCGGCAAGACCGGCCTGTGCATCAGCCTCCTCGAAGAGGCCGCCATCGACGGCATCCCCTGCATCATCATCGACCCCAAGGGCGACCTGGCAAACCTCCTCTTGCAGTTCCCCAACCTCGACCCGAAGGACTTCGAGCCCTGGCTCAACCCCGAGGACGCCCGCCAGAAGAAGCTGAGCCCCCTCGAATATGCCACCGACCTGGCCAAGCGCTGGCGGCAGGGGCTGGCCGACTCGTACCAGAAGCCGGAGCGAGTCGCCCTCTGCCGCGATTCGTCGGAGTGGCGCGTCTACACGCCGGGCAGCGAGGCCGGCCTGACGCTGTCGATCCTCGGCAGCTTCGCCGCCCCGCGCGGCGAGTTGCCGCGTGAGGCGCTCAACCAGCGCATCGACGCCACCGCCAGCGCCGTCCTCGGCCTCACCGGCCTCGAAGCCGACCCCGTGCAGTCGCGCGAACACATTCTCATCGCCCAGCTGCTGATGCACTCCTGGACGCGCGGCAAGGACCTCGACCTGCGCGGCCTCATCCAGCAGGTGCAGACCCCGCCGATGGACCAGGTCGGCGCCTTCGACGTCGAGACGTTTTACCCCGAGAAGGATCGCCTCAAGCTGGCGGTGGCGCTGAACAACATCCTGGCGGCGCCGAGCTTCTCGACGTGGATCACCGGCGAGCCGCTCGACCTGGCGAAGATGCTCGACGGCGGCGACCGGCCGCGACAGCTCATCTTCTCCATCGCCCACCTCGATGACACGCAGCGCATGTTCTTCGTGGCGCTCTTGCTGGTCGAGATCCTCAACTGGACGCGCAAGCAGCCGGGCACGTCCAGCCTTCGCGCCCTGGTCTACTTCGACGAGGTGTTCGGCTACCTGCCGCCGCACCCGGCCAACCCGCCGACCAAGGTGCCGCTGATGACCTTGCTCAAGCAGGCCCGGGCCTTCGGCGTCGGCGTCTTGTTGGCGACGCAAAACCCCGTCGATCTCGACTACAAGGCGCTGTCGAACGCGGGGACGTGGTTCGTCGGCAAGCTGCAGACCGAGCGCGACAAGGCCCGGCTCATCGAGGGACTGGAAGGCGTCGCCGCCGAGCGCGGCACCCTCAGCGATCGCAATTATCTGGAAGGCGTCATCTCGGCGCTGAAGAACCGCGTCTTCCTGCTGCACGACGTCCACCAACCCAAGCCCGTCGTTTTTCAGAGCCGCTGGGCGCTGTCGTTCCTGCGCGGCCCGATGAATCGCGAGCAGATCAGCTCGCTGATGAAGCCGCTCAAGGACAAGTTGGCGAGCGGCGGGGCGAAGAAGCCCGTCGCCGTCCCCCTGGCGGCGAAACCCGTCGCCGTGCCCGTGGCGCAGGCGGCGCGGGCGCAGGACCAGGAGTTCCGCCAGCGTTTGCAGCAGGGGATCGTCCCGGCAGCCGTCCCCGCCGCGCCGAAGGACCGGCCGGAATTGCCGGCCGACGTGAGGCAGTTCTTCCTGCCGCTCAAGCGGCCCGCCGCGCCGGGGGTCGAGATCGTCTATCGGCCGCGCGTGCTGGCCTTCGCCGAGGTCGCCTTCGTCGATCGTCGCAAGGGACTGGAGCACCGCAAGGGGTACCGCTTTCTGGCCGAGTCGGCGGCGCCCGGCGAGTCGCTCAAGTGGCTGACGGCTGAGTCGGTCGAGGGGCAGCTGCTCGACGCGCCGGAGGCGGCGGCCGGCTGGGCCCCGGTGCCGGAGTCGCTGGACACGGCGAAGAAGCTCAAAGCGCTGGAGAAGGCGTTTGCCGAATACCTGTACGGCAACGCCCGGCTGCGCCTGTTCGAGAACAAGAAGCTCGGCCTGGTGAGCCAGCCGCAGGAGGACCTGCTGGCCTTCGGGCAGCGCTGCCATGACGCGGCCCTGCGCGAGGCGGGCAAGGGTTACGAGACGGAGCGGGCGAAGTACCTGCCGAAGTTCAACGCGCTGAACCTGCCCATGCCGGCGCTGTCGGCGGAGCAGAGGGGCGGGCCGGACGCGGGCGGGGGCGTCCTTGGCTGGATGCTGGTGCCGCTGAAGCTCGGGGCGTCGGCGATGCGGGCCGTGACCGGCGATCAGCCGACAAAGAAGCAGGTCGAGCTGGAAGCCGAGTGGAAGGGTCGTGTCGCAGCGCTGTACGAGAAGTGGCGCCAGGTCGGTGAGGACCACACGGAACTGCTGCTGACCCCGCGCAAGGTGGACGTGCAGGTGACCGCGTTCGGCCTGGCCTGGGCGCCGTTCGTGCAGGGGGCGGCGGCGTACAAGTAGCCGCCCGACCCACGGGCGCCGCTCGGCCGCTCGCCGTTTTCCGCATCTTTTTCTTGACACGCTTGCGCCTTTCGATCACGATAACCCCAGACCGACCACGCGCCGGCTCGCGTCCCACCTGACGCTGGCGCGGTCCTCACCCGCCGCGGCCCGCTACCCACCCGCCCGCCCTGTTGGAACAACGGCCATGACGCACCGCCCGCTCCTGTGGACCCTTGGCCTCGCCGCGGCATTCGTCGGCGCCGGCGCCTTGCCCGCCGCCGAGCCGGTGGCCGAGGCGCCGAAGGCACCGCTGCGCTCCTTGACCCTCCTGCCGCCGAGCATCGACTTCGACGGCCCGCGGGCCGAGCAGCACGTCGTCGTCATCGGCGAGTACGCTGACGGCCGCCGCTGGGACCTCACCCGCGAGGCGACCTTTAGCAGCGGCGCGGCGAAGGTGGCGACCGTCGATGGCCTCGGCGTCGTCCGTGCCGCCGGCGACGGCGACGCGGCGATCAACGTGCGGGCGGCCGGGCAGGCGGCCGTCGTGCTGGCGAAGGTGCGCCACGCCACGGCCGAGGTGCCGGTCAGTTTCGTCCGCGAGGTGGTGCCGGTGCTGACCAAGGCCGGTTGCAACCAGGGCGCCTGCCACGGGGCCGCCCTCGGCCGTGGCGGCTTCAAGCTCAGTCTCCTGGGCTACGACCCGGCCTTCGACCATAAAGAGATCGTCCAAAGCGCCGAGGGGCGGCGCGTCGTGCTGTCCGACCCCGAGCGAAGCATCCTTTTGCAGAAGCCGGCCCTGGTCATGGAGCACGCCGGGGGCGAGCGACTCCCGGCCCACTCGGCCGCCTACGAAACCCTCCGCCGCTGGCTCGAGGACGGTGCTCCCGAGCCGGAAGCGACGGCGCCGGCCGTCACCACGCTGGTGGTCTGGCCGGCGAAGCGCGTCATGGTCCCCGGCGAGCGCCAGCAGCTCATCGTCCGCGCCACCTGGGGCGACGGCCGGGCCGAAGACGTGACGGCGACGGCGCGGTTCGACGCGCTCAACGACGGCGTCGCCTCGGTGACGCCGGCCGGGCTCGTCACCGCCAAGGCTCGCGGGGAGACGTCCGTCATGATCCGCTTCGGCGGCCAGGTCGCGGTCGCCCAGGTCACGCTCCCCTACACCCGAATCGACAAGTATCCCGACGTACCGGCCAACAACTTCATCGACGAGAAGCTGATCGCCCACTGGAAGGACCTTGGCCTGACGCCGTCGCCGCTCTGCGCCGACGAGGAGTTCTTCCGCCGCGTCCACCTCGACGCCCTCGGCACCCTGCCGGGGGCCGCCGAGGTCAAGGCGTTCCTGGCCGACAAGGACCCCGACAAGCGCAAGAAAGCGATCGACAAGGTGCTCGATCGCCCGGAATTCGTCGATTACTGGTCGCTGAAGTGGGGCGACCTGCTCCGCATCGACCGCGACGCCCTTCAGGAGAAGGGCATGTGGAGCTTCTACAACTGGGTGCGCGCCGCCCTGCGCGACAACAAGCCGGTAGACGAGTTCGCCCGCGACGTCATCACCGCGGAGGGCAGTACCTTCACGGACGGGCCGGCCAACTACTACCGCACGGCCAACAACCCCCTCGACTGGTCGGAGACGACGGCGCAGGTCTTCCTGGGGGTGCGCATCCAGTGCGCCCGTTGCCACCACCACCCCTTCGAGAAGTGGTCGCAGGACGATTACTACGGCCTGAGCGCCTTCTTCGTGCGCCTGGGGACGAAGTCGAGCCAGGAGTTCGGCATTTTCGGGGCCGAGACGGTGGTCTACCTGCGGCCGAGCGGCGAGCAGTCGCAGCCGCGCAAGGGCGTGGTCAAGCCGCACCCGCTCGACGGCCCCGACATGGACGACCCCTTCGACCGCCGCCGCAAGCTCGCCGAGTGGCTGACCGCCCGGGACAACCCGTTCTTCGCCAGGAATATTGTCAACCGCTTTTGGGGCTATACGATGGGCCGCGGCCTTGTCGAGCCGCTCGACGACATGCGCGCCACCAACCCCGCGAGCAACCCGGAGCTGCTCGACGCCCTGGCGGCGGACTTTGTCGCACACAAGTACGACCTCAAGCACCTGCTGCGGACGGTCCTGAACAGCCGGGCGTACCAGCTCAGTTCGCTCAAGACGGAGGGGAACGCGGCCGACGCCGCCAACGTGCAGCACACGCGCTACACGGTCAAGCGGCTGACGGCGGAGCAGCTCGCCGACGCCCTCGACTTCGCGACGGGGACGCGCGAGAAGTACCAGGGACTGCCGCTGGGAACCCGAGCCATCCAGCTGCCCGACACGAAGGTGCGCTCCTTCCTGCTGGACACGTTTGGGCGGCCGCCGCGGCAGATCACCTGCGAGTGCGAACGGACGGCGCAGCCGAACATCGCCCAGGCGCTGCACCTGCTCAACGGCGACTTCCTCAACAAGAAAATCGCGGCCCCCACCGGCCGGGTCGAGGGGCTGCTCAAGGCCAAGGTGCCACTGACAGACGTGGTCGAGGAACTGTACCTGGTGACGCTGTCGCGGCCGCCGCAGCCCGGCGAAACGATCAAGGCGCTCGACTGGATCAAGAAGGCACCGACGGAGCGCGAGGGGGTCGAAGACCTGCTGTGGGTTCTGCTCAATCGTAGTGAGTTTTTGTTCAATCACTAACGCGGGGCCGCTTGCGGCTTAGCGTTCGCGCCGCTCTGCGAGCGGCCGCTACACGATGGATCATGAAACCATCCCTCTACCTCGTGGGAATCGCACTCGTCGCGCTCGCCTCCCTGGCGCCCGCTGCCGAGCCGACCTACTGGCAGGACGTGCGACCTGTGCTGCGCAAGAACTGCACCGCGTGCCACAACGCCAAGCACGTCCGCGACGTCGATGTGTCCGGCGGCCTGGCGCTGGACAGTTACGACGCCGTGCTGAAGGGGGGCAAGGAGCAGGTCATCCGCGTGGGGAAAAGTGCCGATAGCCCGCTGATCAAGGCGGTGCTGATTGACGACACCGAGAAGCGCATGCCGCTGGCCGCGACGCCGCTGACGGCCGAGACGATCGACTTGCTGCGCCGCTGGATCGACGGCGGGGCAAAGGAGGGGACCAAACCCGAGAGTGATCCGTCCACGATCGCGACATCCGCACCGCGGCCGACGCGCAAACTGGACGTCACGCTCTCCACGAGCGCCGTCCCCCCGAAAGGCGCCCTCGGGCCGGCCACCCCTGGAAAGCTGGAGCTGACGCTCAAGGCCGGCCCACTGGCCCCGGTCGCCGCGGTCGTCTTCAGCCCCGATGGTAAGCTGCTGGCCGCGGGGAGCTATGGCCGCGTCACCGTTTGGGACCTGGCGACGGCGAAACCCGTGAAGGTGCTGACCAACGTCCTTGGGGCCGTCAACGACCTGCGCTTCAGCCCCGATGGCACGCTGCTGGCGGTCGCCGGTGGACAGCCGTCGGCCAAGGGCGACCTGCGCCTCTACGCCGTCGCCGACTGGAAGCTGGTCGCCAGCCTCGGCGGCCATCAGGACGTGGTCTTTTCCGTCTCGTTCAGCCCGGACGGCAAGCGGCTCGCCTCGGCCAGTTTCGACAAGACGGTGCGCGTCTGGGACGTGGCCTCGCGCAAGACGGAACTGACGCTTACGGGACATTCCGACTTCGTTTACGCGGTCGCCTTCAGCCCCGACGGCAAGTGGTTGGTGTCCGCGAGCAAGGACCGCACGGTCAAGCTGGTCGATGCGGCCACCGGCAAGGGCCGCTTCACGTTCAGCGGCATGGAGCAGGACGTGCTGGCGGTGGCGGTTTCTCCCGACGGCAAGAGCGTCGTCTCGTCGGGGTTCGAGAGCGGCCTGCACTGGTGGAACCCGCAGACCGGCGAGCGCGTCCGAGTACAGGGCGGTCACGGCGTGGCGGTCCACGAAGTCTGCTTCAGCAAGGACGGCAGTCTCGTCGCCTCGGCCGGCGGCGACCAGACGGTGCGCCTCTGGCAGGGCAAGGACGGGGCGCCGCTGCGGGCGCTGGCGGTCGGCTCGGTCGTGTACGCCACGGCAATCAGCCCGGACGCGAAGCGCGTCGCCTCGGGCAGCTTCGACGGCCTGGTGCGCCTCTGGGACGCGGCGAGCGGCCGACTACTGCTGAGGCTCCTGTCACTGCCTGCGGGGGACGACTGGCTGGCGCTGACGCCGGAAGGGTACGCCGCGAGCAGCCCCGGGGTGGCGTCGGCCGGGCGCTGGACGATGGGCGGTCAGGCGATGCCGGCGGAGGCGGTGTGGAAAGTGCTGGGCCAGCCGGAGTCGGTGGCGAAGGCGGTGCGCGGCGAGGCGCTGGCGGCGCCGACGTTCGGCAAGTGAGATCATCCCGCGGGGTCAGGGCATATCGGGGAGCGGTCCCTCCGGTCCGCGTGTGGACCGTGAGGTGCTGGGGGGCAGACCGCTCCCCGATATCCCTGGCCCCGCGCGGGAACCGGAAATCACCACGAAACACACGAAACACACGAAAAAAGACGGAATAAGAAAGAGAGCACGAGGTGATGCCATCGATGTACCGTATATTTCTGTCAGTCTTATCCTTTTTCGTGTTTTTCGTGTTTTTCGTGGTGAGTCCCGCCCCCGCGCAAACCTCCTACCCGATGGTGACGCACGTCACCCCGGTCGCGGTGCAGCGCGGCAAGACGAGCGAAATCACCGTCGAAGGGCAGATGAACTTCGCCGGCGCCTACAAGGTGCTTTTCGAGGGCGCGGGTGTCGGCGCCGAGGTCGTGCCCGCCGCCGCCCCCGTGCAGAAGCCCCCCATTCGCTCCGTCAAATTGAAGGTCACGGTCGCCGCCGACGCGCCGCTCGGCGTGCGCGAGTTCCGCATCGCCACGTCTCTCGGCGTTTCCAGCGTCGGACAGTTTCTCCTCGTCGATGACCCCGTCGTGCAGGAATCCGGCGACAACAACACCCTCGCCAGGGCCAACCCGATCCCCGTGCCGTGTGTCGTCTGCGGGCGCATCGAGGCATTGGAGGACGTCGATTACTTCAAGTTCCACGCCGAGGCGGGGCAGACGTGTACCTTCGAGGTCCACTGCGCCCGCCTCCAGGACAAGATCCACGACCTTCAGAAGCACGCCGACCCGATGCTCACCCTGTACGACAGCGAGGGGCGCGAACTGGCCGCCAACGACGATTTTTACTTCGCCGACCCGCTATTGACCTACACCTTCGCCAAGGGTGGCGACTACTTCATCCAGGTGCGCGATTCCAAGTACGACGGCGACCCGCGTTGGGTCTATGCCCTGACGGTCACGAACGAGCCGTACCTGACGCACGTCTACCCCATGGCCGCCAACCCGGGGCGGGCCGTCACCGTCGAGGCGGTCGGCCCCGCGCGGTTGCTGAAGCCGCGCCTGACCGTCATGGCACCGGCGACACCCGGCATCCACGAAGTACAGTTCGACGTCGATGGGCGGAAGACCAACCCGACGACGCTGATCGTCAGTCCCCTGCCGCAGGTGCTGGAGCGCGAGCCGAACGACACGCCGGAGCAGGCCCAGCGCATCGCCATCCCCTGCGGGGTCAACGGCCGCATCGGCGCCAAACGCGACCTCGATCACTTCGTCTTCCAGGCGACGAAGGGCAAGGCGATTCGCTTCGAGGTCAAGGCGCGGCGCTTCGGCACGCCCTTGCGCTCGGCACTCGACTCGGTGCTGGACGTGATGACGCCGAAAGGGGAGGTGCTGGCGACGAACGACGACGCCTTCGGCAAGGACGCGGCGCTCGTCTTCACCCCGCCGGCCGACGGCGACTACGTCGTGCGCCTCCGCGACCTGAACAGCAAGGGCGGCGACACCTTCGTCTATTACCTGGAGTGTGATTGGGCGCGGCCCGACTTCACGCTGCGCTGCGACTGCGACAAGGCGATGATCGGCCCCGGGTCGAGTACCGCCTGGTACGTTCACCTGACCCGCCTGAACGGCTTCGACGGCCCAGTCAAGATCGACGTGAAGGGGCTGCCGAAGGGGGTGACGGTAAACGAATTGACCATCCCCGCGACCATGACGCAGGGGCTGCTCGTACTGAGTGCCGCTGCCGACGCGCCGCGCGACGCGGCCAATGTGGACGTGAACGGCACGGGAACGGTCAAGGGGAAGGACGGCAACGAGACGCTGGTACGGCGGGCGACGCCGAATCAGGAGATTTACTCGCCCGGCGGCGGTCGGGCGCGCTTCGACGTAAACTTGCAGACGGTCGCGATCACCGATCCTTCGGACATCCTGAAAGTGGAGGTAACGCCGTCGGTGGTGACGTTGAAGCCGGGCGGCGAGGTGCGCCTGGAGGTGACGGTGCATCGGCGGCAGGATTACGACAAGGGCGTGTCGCTCGACGTGATGCTGCGCCACCTGGGCACGGTCTTCGGCAACCCGCTGCCGCCCGGCGTGACCATCGACGAGGGCAAGAGCAAGACGCTGCTCGGGACGGCAAGCAAGGGGCATATCGTCCTCAAGGCGGCGCCCAACGCGACGCCGATCGAGAACGTGCCGATCAGCGTGCTGGCGCACGTGTCGGTCAACTTCGTGGTGAAGGTGAGCTATTCGAGCCCGGCGATCCCGGTGACGGTGGGGAAATAGCCGACGATTGACACATCGTGTGTGCTGACCTTTCTTTCCCTTTTCTCTCCAGGCCGCGACGGCCCGTTTGGCCCTCTTCCTCCTTGGCTAGGAGACTGTCCGAGAAGCGCCAGTGTCCCATCGCCGTTGCAAAACCGACGTTTAGCGGCCGCCCTCGGGGCGGCGCTCCCAGCGCGCCGCCCCGAGGGCGGCCGCTAAACAACCGGAAATCGAATGGCGTGAGTATACCCCCCGATAGCCCCTTCCGGCCAACCCGCGGTTGCGATCAGTTCCTGGCGCGGCCTGACGTCAGTCCACGAAGGCGAATTCGTTCAAGTTGAACAGCACCCGGCACAGGTTCGCCAGGCCGTATTTCCGGGCGTAGCGCGTCAGGGCGTCCTTCTCCTCCGCGGTGGCGGGGCGGCCCAGCGCCTCGTAGACCCCCCGCTCCACCTGCGCCGCCAGGTCGCCGCCGGAGCGCTCTAGCTTCTCGGCAAAGTGCCTGGCCATCGCCACCATGAAGTCATTGTTGAGCAAAGCGAGGGCCTGCAGTGCCGACAGGCTCTCGTTGCGCCGGTCCACGCGCATCGACGGGTCGGCGCAGTCCAGGGCCGCCATGAACGGCTCCTGCTGCGAGCGCACCAAGAAGCGATACACCGCCCGGCGGTGCGAGCGTGGGTCGTCGGCGTCGTATTTCTCGTACTCGTAATGGGGCGAATGCTCGGGCTTCTCGATGACGAAGTCCTGGAAGCCGGGGCCGCCCATCTTCCGGTCGAGCCGCCCGGCCACGGCCAGGGTGCTGTCGCGGAGCGCCTCGGCCTCCAGCTTCCGCCGGTTCATGTGCCAGTAGTAGGCGTTCTCCGCGTCGGCCCTGGCCCCGTCACCCCCCACCGCAGACGCCTGGCGGTAGGTCGCGCTGGTGACGAGCAGCCGGTGCAGCGACTTGAGCGACTGGCCGCCGTCGCGGAATTCGACGGCGAGCCAGTCGAGCAACTCGGGGTGCGTCGGCAGCTGTCCCATGCGGCCGAAGTCGTTGATCGACTCGACCAGGCCGCGGCCGAAGTGGTAGCGCCAGACGCGGTTGACGATCGAGCGCCACGTCAGCACGTTCTTCGGGTCGGTCAGGTAGCGCGCCAGGGCGGCGCGGCGCTGGCCCTCGGCGTGGTCCGGCGGCAGGAGGAAGCGGCCGGGTAGCTCCGGGAGGACGGTGAGCGCCCCCGGCCCCACTTCCTTGCCGGGTCGGTTCACGTCGCCGCGGGTCAGGACGTGAATGGGCCGCGGCTTGCCGCCGTCCGGCCCGGTGCCGCGAAACGCACGACTGCCGTTGTGGACGGCGCCGACGTAGGCCACGCGCTGCGGCGGTAAGGCGGCCAGGCCGCGCGCCACGTCAGCCAACTCGCGATCGGTGTCGGCCAGGGACTTGCGATCCTCGTCGGACAGGGCCGCGGCGATCAGGCGGGCCCGCTCCTCCCGCAACCGAATCAACTCGCCGCTGTCGGCCTGGGCGGCGCCGGGGAAGTAGCCGTCCACGAGGTTCGCCTTGCGCCAGCGCGGCGGCGCTTCGATGGAATCGAGCGCCGTGACGACCGCGCCCGCCGCGAGGTTCTTGCCGTCGCCGTCGAGCGCCTCCAGCTCCGCCAGGGCGAAGATGAAGTCGTTCTGCCGCGGGGCGAGTTTCGTCGCCGTCACGCGGAGGAACCGGGCCGTGCGCCCGCCGGCGGAATAGGTCGCTGCCTTCAGGGCCGGGTTGGGAAGGTCGGCCCGCGTCTGGTCGGCGACGAGGCTGACGCCCTTTTTGAACTCGGCATCGTCCGACAATTCGACCTTGAAGCGCGGCGGGAAGCCGAAGCCATCGCCGATGTTGTTGAAGTCGTCGTGGCAAGGGCGCAGCACGACGGTGCTGATGGCCACCGCCTGTTTCAGATCGACTTGCACCCATTTGACCGTGTCGGCGGTCCCCACGATGTCGCTGTGATAGCCGAAGGCCGCGGCGAGTGGGGCCTTGTCCGCCGACGGCGCTTGCAGGGCCGCGATTTTCGCGTCCAGTTCGCCGACCTTCGGCCCGGCACGGCGGGCGGCCCGTACCGTCAGGTCGGCTTGTTGGGCGGTGAGCGTCTTCCGGCGGGCTTCGAGGTCGGCTCGCCGCCGGGCGGTAATCGGGTCGGCGTCGTAGCGCCGGTCGGTGCGATCGACGGCCGCGAAGACCGCCTGGAGGCTGTAATAATCTTCCTGCGAAATGGGGTCGAACTTGTGGTTGTGGCACTGGGCGCAGTGGACGGTGAGGCTCATGAAGGTGCCGATGGTGTTGGCCACCATGTCGTCGCGGTCGAGGTGGCGGGCGACCTTGCCGTCGATCTTCGTCTCCGGCACCTCGGCGTGGCCGATGAAGTCCCACGGGCCGGCCGAGATGAAACCGAGCGCCTCGACGCCGTCGGGCGTGCCGGGGAAGAGGACGTCGCCGGCGATTTGCTCCTGCACGAAGCGGTCATAGGGCTTGTCGGCGTTGAGGGCGCGGATGACGTAATCGCGGTACGGCCAGGCGTTGGGCCGCGGCTTGTCCTTGTCGTAGCCGTGCGTGTCGCCGTAGTGGACGACGTCGAGCCAGTGGCGGCCCCAGCGCTCGCCGTAGGCCGGCGACCCCAGCAGCCGATCGACCAGCTTTTCGTAGGCGTCGGGAGACGAGTCGTCGAGAAACGCCTCGACCTCCGCGGGCGTCGGCGGCAGTCCCACCAGGTCGAAGCAGAGGCGGCGTAGCAGCGTTCGCCGGTCGGCCTCGGGACTCGGCGACAACCCCTTCTCGCGCAACTTCGCCACGATGAAGGAGTCGATGGGCGTTCGGACCCGTTTCGCATCCGCGGCTGTCAAATTCGGGAGGCGCGGCCTGGCCAGCGGGCGCAGCGACCACCAGGCCGCCTCGGTGTCGGCCCCAGTCTTGTCGGGCCACTTCGCCCCCTGGTCGATCCAGGCCCGGAGGATCGCGACCTGTGCCGCGACCAACCGCTCCCCCTTGGGAGGCATGACGCAGTCCGGCTCGAGCCCGGCGACGTAGCGGACCAGGAGGCTGTCGGCGCTCTTGCCGGGGAGGATGACGGCGCCGGTGTCCCCGCCCTGGAGGGCCGCGGCCTTGAGATCGAGGCGCAGCCCGCCGCGGCGTTTGTCGGGGCCGTGGCAGGAGTAACAGGACTTCGCCAGGATCGGTTGGACCTCGGCGACGTAGTCCACGGTGCGGGCAACCGGGGAGGGCAGGGCCGGCGCGTCAGCGGCCACCGCAGTTGGCGGCACAAACGCGGCAGTCAGGAGCAGAATCAGTCGCCGAATGGTCATCGTTGCCCTTTGAAGACGAGTACACGATACGGCCGCTTGCGGCTTCGCACGCTTGCGACGCCGCAAGCGGCGCGTTGTCACTTCGCCGGTGCGCCGATCGCGTACAGCTTCTTCCAGCCGCGCAGGTAGATGCGGCCGTTACTCGGCGCCGGCGACGCCGTCATCTCGTCGGGCAACTTGTTCACCGCCACCTCCTTGAACTCGGGGCCCGCCTTGACCACCGTCACCGTCGCGTCGTGGGCGGTCAGGTAGATGTTGCCGTCCGCGGCGACCGGCGAAGCCCGGTAACGGTTGGCGTGGATGCGCTGGCTGTACTGCTCCTTGCCGGTCTTGGCGTCCAGGCAGACCAGGGTGCCGTCCTTGCACAGGTAGACGAGGCCGTCGTAGACCAGCGGCGAAGCCACGTCGGGCGTTCCCTTGACCAGGCGCCACGCCTCAGAATCGCTGCCGGGCATCACCAACCCCGTCGCGTCCGGCTTCAGGCCGACCACGCCGTGTTCCTTGGCCGAGGGGATAACGATCAGGTCGGGCGTCGCCACTGGCGAGGACACGAAGCGCAGGTCGGCGCGATACTTGTCCTTGGGGTTGAGTCCGCCGACGCGCCAGATTTCCTCGCCATTATCCAGGCGGTGGGCGATGGCGTAGTCGTTGCCGTGGGTGATGAGGTAGGCGTCCTTCCCCTTGCGCCAGATCACCGGCGAGGTGTACGAATCCAGGTTTTCGCCGTAGCCGTCGCTCTTTCGCTCCACCTTCCACACTTCCTTGCCGCTGGCCTTGTCCAGGGCGACGACGTAGGCGGTCTTGCGGATGAAGTACTCCAAGTACAGCCGGTCGCCGTCCAGGAGCGGCGTGTTGTGCAGGCCGTGCTGGGCTTCGTACTTGCCGTAGCGGTCCTGCATGTTGAACTTCCAGACCTCCTTGCCGTCCACGTCGAAGCAGGCCAGGTCGCCGGTGCCGGCGAAGGCCCAGACGTGCTTGCCGTCGGTACTCGGCGAGGGCGAGGCGTTGTCCCCCTCGGCGCCCATGAAGCGCGACCGGCCCTTGATCGGGCCGAACGTGCGCTTCCACAGTTCCTTCCCGCCGGTGCTGACGCACATCAGGACAATGTCCTTGCCGTCCTCGCTGGTCAGGAAGAGGCGGTCGCGCCAGACGGCCGGCGTGGACCCGCCCCGCCCGGGCAGCTCCAGCGTCCAGGCGATGTTGTTCGACGTGCCCCACTCGGTCGGCAGGCCGGTCTCCTTGCTGATGCCGTCGTTGTTCGGCCCGCGCCACTGCGGCCAATCGAACGAGGCCGATTGGGTCGGCGCCGGGGCCCCGACGACGGCGGCGGCGAGCAGGACGAGGAGGCAAGAAGAGAAAACGATTCGCATGGTGGGTGATCCTGTCGGGCGGGAGGTTCGGGAAGGCCGCACGAGCGGCGGGGAGAGGAGAGCCCCGCCGCCCCAGATAACCCCGTATATCACGGCAAGGCCGCCCTGTCCAGGGGGTCGCCGCAAGAGGGGCTTCGCAACGTCCATGCCGTCTTGACACGGAAGCCCTCCGACCGTATAGCCCCCGCCTCCTACTGTTAACGCGAATGACAGGTGCCGAGCGGGTCGGGAGCCGCAGCGGCTCTCGGCGTCGGGGGACGCCGGGAACCCCGCGGGCCACGGCACGAGCCGGGGCGCGGCTTGAGGCCGATCAGCGGCGGTCGGGGCAGTACCGGGGCCGGATGACGGCGCCCGCCCCAGTGACCGCAGCCCCATGCGCCGCGACGAGAGGGGGCGGACAATCGAACCGCTTTGGCTTCAGTCGCGTGTCCCACGGGGTCGATAACAGAGGGGGCAGGCGGCCCGCCTTCAAGGGCCGCAACGGACGGGGTTCGGCGAGCGGAGTCGAACATCACGGAGCGCCGGCGTCCTTCAAGGATGAGGCCGGCAAGCGAGACACGGCGTCATTGCCGGAACGGACCGGGTTGCGGCAGGGGAGCCGCGACGCGGACGACCGTGTCGGTCCACGTCTAACGCGGGACTTCAACAGCCATCAGCGAACGGGCCGACGAGCCCGTACACGGTGCCGGGCCGCGAGCCCGGCGCCGGATGGCGATGCTGCCGCCAATGGCGGGCGCCGGTCTCCGGCTCCGCCTCCGGCGGCCCTCCGAGGTGTACCGATCTGCCGGCAGTCGCCGCGCCTCCCGGCCGGGGGAACGGGGGCCTGGGCCTCCGAACATGGGCCGGGGTGCGGCGAGGGCAGCGGGGGAATGCGACAACGCTTGTCAAACATCAGGGAGGAGTCCGATGGTGACGCAAGTGGGGATGGATATCCAGCAGGTCTGGCGCGACTACCGGGCCAACCCGACTACCGAACTGCGCAACCAGCTGGTCGAGAACTACCTGCCGCTCGTCAAGTACAACGCCGAGCGCATCTGGTCGCGCCTGCCAGAGGGCGTCGATCTCGACGACCTCATCAGCGCTGGCGTCTTCGGCCTGATGGACGCCATCGAGGCGTTCGACCTGGAGCGCGGCGTCAAGTTCGAGACCTACTGCGTGCCGCGCATCCGCGGGGCCATGCTGGACGAGCTGCGCACCATGGACTGGGTGCCGCGCCTGGTACGCAGCAAGGCCAGCCGCCTGGAGGAGTCGCGCAAGGCCCTCGAGGCCGCCCTCGGCCGGCCGCCGCGCCCCGACGAGATGGCCGAGAAGCTCGGCGTCTCCTTGCAGGAGTTCGACCGCATGGCCGGCGACGCCACTGCCGTGAGCCTCGTCAGCCTCAACAAGAAGTGGTACGAGACCGACAGCTACAAGGACGTGCGTGAGATCGATATCCTGGAGGACAAGAAGGCGGAGGATCCGACGCACCACTTGCAGAACCGCGACCTGATGCGGCTGGTGACCCGCGGCCTGAACCGCAACGAGCGCCTGATCATCATTCTGTACTATTATGAAGACATGACGATGAAGGAGATCGGCGCCACGCTGGACCTGAGCGAGTCGCGCGTCAGTCAGATGCACTCGAGCATCGTGGCCCGCCTGCAGCAGCAGCTGGCGGCGCGGCGGCCGGAGTTCAGCAACTGAGGCTTCCGTTGACCGGAGGCGAGGGGGCCGCCCTTTCAGCGACGAAAGGGCGGCCCTTCTCGTTTGGCGGCCGCCCCGATGTATCGGTTCGCGAAACGATTTATCGTTTCGCGAACCGAGACATCGAGGGCGGTCGCTCAACGGACCACAGCACCGAGCACATGTCTCAGAACCACTCCTTCTGATGACCTCGTCACAAGCGCCGCCGCAGCAACACCTTACGCCTGCGATTGCAAACCTGTGACCGTTTGGTGACCAACCTGCCCCGCGTCGCCCCCCGCGGCCGGGTACGCCAGGACGTGCGCCGGCGCCGTCACCCCCTTGCCGTACGACAGCTTCGCAACCGCCTGCCGCTTGTTCTGCGGCCGCACCTTCGCGTACAGCTTCATCGTCATCACCAGCGTCTTGTGGCCGAGCAAGTCCTGCACGCTCTTGGGGTCCGCCCCGTTGACGATCAGCTCCGTAGCGAAGGTCCGCCGGAGGCTGTGGACGTCCACGTGCTCCAGCGGCAGCCCCTCGGCGTCGCAGGTCTCCAGCGGGATCCCGGCCTTGCCGCAGTAGCGCACCAGGGCCTTGTAGACGGCCGTGCGGCCCAGGGGCGTCCCCTGCCGGGTGACGAAGACGTGCCGGGTCGAGAAGAGTTCGCTGAGGGGCCGGCCGTTGAAGACCAGGGCGGAGGGCTTGCGCTCGCTCCTGCCGGCGTCCAGCCGCTTGAGGATGTCCCACAGTCCGTCGTCGATCGGGATGCGCCGCTCGCGCTTGCCCTTGGCCTTGTGGGCGCGCACGACCAGTTCCCGGCTCTCCCAATCGATGTCGTCGAAGGTCAGGTAGACAAGCTCCGCGAGCCTGATGCCGGTGACCAGGTAGGCGTACCAGACGTCGCGCCAGCGCTCCGGGCTGGCGTCGAGGAGGGCATGGACTTCTTGCGGCTCCAGCGCCCGCCCGTCCTTGGGGCGCAGGTGCGGCAGGGCCTTCACGCCGCCGAGGGGGCTCGAGCCGATGAGCTTGTTCCGCACGCCCCAGAGCAGCATCCGGTGCAGCGCCGCCACCTCGTAGTTGACGGTCCCCGGGCAGACGCCGCCGCCGAGGCGTTCCTGGCGGTAGGTCAGGATGAGCCCCGCGGCGAGCTGGCATACCCGCACCGCCGGCAGCCGCGGCAGGATGAAGTCGATGGCCTGGCGGTAGCGCACCTCGGAGAGTTCGCCGAGGGCCTGCTTGCAGTGGCGCAGGTACTGGTCTCTCAGTTCGGCCAGGGGGTAATCGTTGTCGAGCAGGCTGAAGTCCGCCCGCTGGGCCCGGGAGCGCAGTTCGATCAAGATGTCCTTCGCGGCGTCGAGGTCGGTGGCCAGCTTCTTGCGGACGCGGCGGCCGCCGGCGTAGAAGTCGGCGTAGTAGTGCCGCCCGCGCCGGTACATCCCCTCGGGCAGCTTCCTCTTGCGTGGCATAGCTCGCTCCTTGGTGTAGAATCCCCTCGCATAGCTCGACGCCGCGCCGGCCCCCGCCAGGAGCCGGCGCGGCGTTCCCACTTCACGACTCACTTCCCGCGCGGCTTGCGCTTCGGCTTCGGCGGCGCGGGCGGCGGCGCCTGCGATGCCATCATCACGAGCAGCTGCTCGACCGGCACCCCCACGGCCTTCGCCAGTACCGGAACCACGCCCAGCCGCGGCATCCGGTGGTTTTGTTCCCAGTTGCGGATGCTGGTGAGCGGCAGTCCCGTCTTCTCGGCCAGTTGCTTCTGCGTCAGCCCGGCCTTCTCCCTCGCCTCTTTGAGCATGTCCCCGAACCCCATGCGTGCCCCCTGTCAGCCAGTCAGTCAATCGACTGACAGGGGGAAGGATAGCGAAACGCGACCGGCGGCACAACGCCGCGCGACCCACAAAATTCATTGTAAGTCACCTTGACGTACTATGTCAAGGTGACTTACAATGGGTGCGTCAGTGTGACTGACTAAGGGACGGAGAACGAGAGGCGCAAGAAGTGGGGCCGGCGGTGCTGAAACACCCCGGCCCCTGGCACCAACCCCTGTAGGAGGTCGATGCAATGGCAAGTGTCCTGTCCCCCGCCCGTGCGGTCAAGACCGACCGCAAACCGCTGTCCCCTGTCCAGGTCGTCGGCCGGTTCGCCGAAGGCGTCACCCCGGACCAGCTGTTGCACGGGTCCGCCATCCTCGAAGTCGCCGATGCCAAGGGTGAGGCGTTCTACTGGACGCAGACGGTTCACGGCCTCGACCGTCGCATCCTCGGCGTCTGGTTCCAGAAGTTTGCCGACGGCCGCCGGTGCTACGTCCACCTCGATCACCTCGACCGCGAGCCGTCCTGCACTTGCGAGGATGCGGCCTACCGCGGCGAACGGCCGGGCGGCTGCCGGCACGTCAACGCGGCGCGGCAAGCGCTGGTCGAGCTGGCCCGGCGGCTGGCCGTGAAGGAATAGCCCCCATGTCCCGGGGGCGGCCGCGTGCGCCCAGCACGCGGCCCCTTCCCCTTCGGAGGAGCCGACACGTGGCAACCGCCGCTGTCCTGGTCGCCCTGTACCTCGCCTTCGTTGCCGGCGAACGCTGGCTGATCGAACACGGCTACATTCCCGCCCGCTGACAGGAGACAAACCTCATGCTGTTCTTCGCATACCACCGCGACGAGTACCTCATCTCCGGCACGACCCTGGATGCCGTCCTGGCCTTCGCAGCGGAGTGCAACGAGCCGCAGTTCCAGGAGGATGCCGTCGTCTGGCGCGGCGGCCGGATCGTCGCCATCAGCCGGGCCGATGGCTCAATCGTCCGCTTCGACGGGCCTCCCCCGGTCCCGCCCGCGGCGGAAGTCCCCGCTGACCTGGCCCGCCTCGCTGAGGCGGCGGCCTGACAACCTCTCGGGGCGGGGTTCGTCACCCCGCCCCCTTCCCTACCTGCGTCCCTGTCCCTACCCGGAGGAACGAGCATGGCAGTTACCAAAGTGGCCGAGAACGCCATCGGCCTGACGGCGTGGTGCGGCTGGACCGACTCGCTCGGCGGCCAACCCCTGGAAGATCAACTGCGCGCCAAGGGCCTCCCGTTCGAGCATGTCGAGGTGCCGCACCTGCTCACCATCATCGGGGCCTGCTGGCTGACGCTCTACATCAGCCCGCTGAGCGGCAAGCCCGTCACCGTGTTGACCGTGCCGGACAACGGCGGCGGGGACGACCCCGGCGAGACGTACTACTACTTCGAGGGCATGACTCGCGAGCGTGCGCTGAAGAGTGAGCAATGGTGGCTGGACAACATCGACACGATGCGCGATTTGCTCCGCGCCACCTTCCGCCGCAGGGAGGGACCCGACCCCCTCGACGCGCTCGCGGCCAGCGCCGCCGGCGAACCCTTCTTCCTGTCGTCGGTCCTGACCGCCTATCAGGATCGGCACAGCCTGGACGATGCCGGCCTCGCGGCCCTGCTGGGCTGCGACGTGGCCACGCTGACGCACCTTCGCCTCCGCCGGCGCCCCGGCAGAGGCGAACCGGAGCGGACGGCCGAAGAGGACGTGGCGGACATTGCCCGGCACTTCGGCATCGACCCGGCGCCGCTGGCCCGCGTCGTGGGGGAGGTGCCCCATGAATGACCTGACCCCCCGCCAGGCGGCCCGCTGCCGTCGCCTGGCGGGCGCCAAACGCTGCCCCGTCGTCGTCGTCGAGGGCACGTCCGCTCCGCGTGCCGTGGGCGAACGCGGCAGCAACGAATTCAAGACCGGCGGCCTCGTTCACCATCCGGGCTCCGCCATCCGGGCCGGCTGCAAGGTGCGGTACGTCCGCTCCACCTACCGCGTCGAGGTCGGCCACCGCTGGCTGTTCGTCGATGGCCTCCCTGACCTGCTGCGCACCCTGCCGGCCGCCGTCCTGCGCTGGCACGACGGCACCGTGCGGCGGATCGCCGAAGGCATCCACGCCGAGCGGGCCTTCGACCGGCTCCCCATCCTGGCCGATGCCCTCCTGGATGCCGGCTGCGAGGACGAGGCGCTGATGGCCCGCTGCCGGGAAGGGGGTGCCGCGTGATCTACCACTACACCGTCGCCGGCCTGGGCGTTCGCCGGCTCGGCCTGCTGCAAGCCCTGCCCCTGCTCGTCTACCGCGACCTGCTCTGCCGCGAGTCGGTGCCATTGGGGCCGGTCGTCTGGTTCACCACGTCGCCGGTACTCGACCGGGCGGTGGCGTGCAAGGCGATGCTGGACGGCATCACCCCGGACCAGCCGGGGGCGTTCTGGCGGTTCGCGGTCGCCGAGTCGGCCGCCCCGCTGTCGTTGCCCGAATGGGCACAGCGGCGCGGCCACCCGCCGGAGTTGTTCCGCTGGATGCTCCTCACAGCCCAACTGGCGGGGAGCGATTACCGGGACTGGCGGCTCGCCGAGGGCGACGTGCCGGCGAGGCTGTGGCAGGCCGTCGAGGTCTGGGACGGCCGGGACTGGAGGGCCGCACCATGACTGACCCCACCCTCCCCGCCGCCGTGGTCTGCCGCGTCCTGGCGGCGATCTCCGAGAGCCGGGTGAGGCAGCTGGAAAACCTGCTCTACAAGAACCCCCGCAGCCGCCCCAAGGGCAGCGTAGCGCACGGCCGCCGCGAGCAACTCGCGAGCCTCAAGCGGCAGACGGGCCGGCTGTACAGCCTGGTGGATCGCTGCCCGCGGGGCGTGACGCTGGACGCACTGGCGTTCGGGTGCCTCTGCGCGGTGGCACACGGGTTTATGGACCCGCTCGCAGACCTGGAAGACCGGCTCGAATGGATCGGCCACCCGGCCCTGGCCCGCGTGCTGGACACGCCCGGGGAGGACGTGGCGGCGCTGGCGGAAGCCATCCTGACCGCCAGGCCCGCCGGCGGCCGCTGACGGCTGCCGCGGAGGCGTGGCGGACCCGGTCCGGCGGGGGAACGCCGGTGGGATCGGCCCCGGGCGGACGTGCAGACGTCCGTACCGGGGCTTTCTCTTGGCGCCTCCCATCTGCCGACCTTGCATTCCCGCCCCCGGCCGTCGCATACTCCACTTCGCGCGGCTCCCTGTCTCCCCCTCATCTCAGCCAGGAGTCTTCCCCCATGCCGATCCTGATTGCCGAGGCCACCGACGAAGCCGTCCGCCATGCCCTTCTCCTGAGCTGGTGTCACCAGCTCACCGAGGGGCGGCCGCCGCACGAAGGCGCCCCCGCCGAGGCTCGGGCCGCCGCCGGCGAGCTGGCCCGCGCGCTCCAGGTCCTCGACCTGCTGCGCGGGACCCGCCGCGACGTGCGCGGCCTGCGACGCAAGGCGCAGGCGCTGGCCGGGCAGCTGGTGCTCCTGGGGCTGCCGCCGCCGCCGTGAGACCACGTGACCTACCAGACGCGCAACTGCCGCTGCGGCCGCTCGCCGAACCAGCGTGCCAGGGCGTCAAGGTCCCTGGCACGCTGTTCCCGCGCTCGCTCTGTTTGCCGTGCTTGTCTGGGCAGCCGCTTGCCTCGCTCTCGCCAGGTCCAGAAGGGCAGCAAGCCGAGCGGCCCGTTCGTCGTCGCTGAGTCCGTCGCCGGCGTTGCTGGTCGTCTGGTCGCGCAGCAGGCGCATCTTCTCGATCACAATCCCCAAAGCGACGGCGATGTCCGCCAGCTTGGCGTCGGCAATGTGAGTCGTGATGCCACCTGCGAGTGCGTGCGCTACCTCCTCGAGCCGATCAGCCAGCGGTCCTTTTTTTTGGTCGGACATTTGTCCGGCTTCGGGGTGCCGCTCCCCAGTGGACCAGCGCCGCACCGTGGTCTCCGGAATGCCGAGCTGTTCGGCCGTGCGCTGAGCGTTGCCGCTGTTGGCAGCCAGCGCGGCCAGGGCGGCGGCGCGATCCTCATCCGAGTAGCGGCGGCGTGTCACGATCACTCCACGGGCTCCGGAGAGGGTGGTCGGGATGGCGAGTTGGCGGCTCTTTGGCGTCGCTCGGCTGCGGCAGCGACGGCCGGCACCGCTGCGGCCAGAGCGCCTCTTGCACCTCGCCGGGTGCTGCAGCACCGTCTTCGGCCGCAAACGCCTCTTTGCCCAGGAGTTGCATTGCGGCCGGCCTCGATTTCAACCGCGAAATTGCGCTGCATTTTGTTGCATCGGGTCTCAGTTTCCACTGCGGTTCCGCGCTGCATTTCGTTGCATGAGCTTCCGCTCTGGGAGCCGGACAACGGCGGCGGCACCGCACCGAAACCGCCGAAGTTGGCGACCCAAAGGGGCCCGCTGCGTCTCAGCGGGCGGCGTCGCCGGCGGCCACCGGCTGGGGCTCGACCTTCGTCTCAAGCTCGCGAAGCCGCCTCTCAAAATCCGCCTGGCGCTGTGCAGCGGCGGCGGCCTTGCCCGCCGGCGTGTGCCGATAGAACTCAGCCCCACGCCTCGACGCCTCCTCCTGCTGTCGCCGGGCGTGGGCGATCGTCTCCAGCTCCTGCCGGCGCGCCGTGCGCGTCAACTCGACCGAGACGGCGGTCGAGTACCACCCTCGCCCCGGACAGCCGAGGAACAAAAGACGCTCCGAATACAGCTCTCCGCGGGGCAGCAGCGTCAACAGCGTCTCGGCACGGTCGGCCGGCATGTCGGCGGCCATGACGTCGAGGGCAATCAAGGGGACTCTCCAGCCGGGCAGGACCATCGTTACCGTCGGGTGGGTCGGGGCCAGAAGTCCCGGCGCACCGATGGCGGCCAGGACAGTGAGGTGCCGATCGACCGCCAGCAGGGCTTGCTCCAGCGCGTTGCGGCTGGTCCGGGCAGCCAGCCCGGCCTGCTGCTGAGCCACGGCGTTCCGGTTGTGAATCGGCCAGGGCGCGAGCAGGTCGCACCCGAGCCGGGGCAGCAGCACCAGGAGCGCTGCGGCGTCGCCGGCGGGGTCGCCGGTCAGGGCCGGCGTCGCCGGCAGCGGGGCGGGGCGCTCGAGGGCCTCGACGGCCTCGATGAACTGGCCGGCCCACGTCGCCAGGGCGTTGTTGCGGTTGGTGCCGGTCTCATTCATATCAGCCCCGTTCTTTGTCCGGAATAAGTTGAGCAGTCCCATGCGTGGCTCACTTGTTGACGCGGTGCTGCATCCGCCCCTTGCGGACCAGCCCGCGCGGCGGACCCTTCTGGTTGCGGCGCAGCGCCGCCGCCGCGTCGCGCAGGTCGGCGGCCGTCTTCCTGGCCTCGGCGACGAGCCGGGTCCGCACGTCGTGCGGCAGGTCGGCGTCGGCAGCCGCCTCTGCGAGGTCGGCAGCCGCCGCGCCGAGTTCGGTCAGGGCGGTTTGTACTTCATCCACGGCCCGGGGCCTCCGAGTGTTCCGCGCCGATCGCCTTCGTGATGGTCGCCGGCTGCGGGGCCGGCCGGCCCCGCTCCCTGGCCCGCGCCGCGCGCAGCAGTGTGCGCAGGGCCTCCGTTTCCCCGGCCAGTTCGCTGAGGCGGTCCTCAAGGGCGCGGACGTCGAGCTGCTCAAGAAGTGCGACGGCGCTGTTCATGTTGAGATTGTTCGTCCTGGGGCGGCACGGATAAAGGCCCGTTTATGGACAGTTGGTGGTCAGCGGCGGTGGCCTCCCGGATCAGCACCGCGTAGCCGCCGTTGCCGCGGCGGCGTGGTAGGCGGATCGCGGCCGCGAAGGCCCCGTCGGCCTTGCCGCGGAGACGCGCCAGTACCTTGTGAGCGTGCGTGCGGCCTGAGACGCTCTTCAGCTCTTCGAGGAAGAGCGCGCGGTAGCGCAGGAAGGCGCCCAGAACATCGCTCTCCGAGGCGGTCACGCGGTAGGGGAAGTTGGCGGGCCCCGGCGGCAAGAAGACGCCGGGGGCGATTCTGACGATGGGTTCGGCACCTCTGGGCGCAGGGGCGGCGGACGGGCGGAACAAGGACGGCAAGGACGGCTCCCCGGCTCCGGCGGTGCCCTCTCATGATACCCCGCGCGGTAGAATGCACACCCGGGCCGGAGCCGCGAGACTCGCCCCGCCATGTCCGACGCTTTCTTGCCCGCTCCTGTCCCGATCGCTGCCGCCGGCGGCGCCCTCGACGCCTCGGCAGCACGGCGCTTGCTCACCGCCTTCCTGGCCGGCCGGTCGCCGGCGACCCTCCGCGCCTACCAGCAGGACGTCAACGACTTCACCCGGTTCACCGGGGCGAACTCGACCGACGCCGCGGCCGCCCTGCTGCTCGCGCGGGGACCGGGCCCGGCAAACGAGCTGGCCCTGCTCTACCGGGCGCACCTGCAGGGGCGCGGCCTGTCGCCGGCGACGGTCAACCGCCGCCTGGCCGCGCTGCGGTCGCTCATCAAGCTGGCCCGGACCCTCGGCCTGGTCAACTGGTCGCTCGACGTCGAAGGGCTGCGCTCCGAAGCCTATCGAGACACGCGCGGCCCCGGGACCGCGGGATACCGGCAGCTGCTGGCGCACCTCGACGGCAAGACCGATCCGCGGTCGCTGCGTGACCGGGCCATCGTTCGGCTGCTCTACGACCTGGGGTTGCGCCGCGCCGAAGTGTGCCGGCTCGACCTGGCCGACTTCAGCCCCGACGGTCCGGCACTGCTGGTACTCGGCAAGGGCCGGTCGGAGAAGGCGCGGCTGACCCTACCGCCGGCGACGGCGGCGGCGATCGCCGGCTGGCTGGCGGTCCGGCCGGCTGCGGAGGCGGCCGCGTTATTCGTGCGTGTCGATCGGCCCGGCGGCGGCCGGCTGGACGGCTCGACCATTTACCGCGTCGTGCGGCAGCTCGGCGAGGCGGCCGGGGTGAGGGTGCGTCCCCACGGGCTGCGGCACAGCTCGATCACGCGCGTCCTCGACCTGTCGGGCGGCGACGTCCGGGCGGCCCAGCGCTTCAGCCGGCACCGGGACGTCCGGGTACTGGAGCGCTACGACGACTCGCGCGAGGACCTGGCGGGGCAGCTGGCCCGGCGGCTGGCTGAAGATGCGGGGTGAGGCGGACGCACGGAAAGTGTGATTATCGCGCGTGGCCCGGTTCAGGCGGGCCAGGGACGCACGGCGGTCGCCGAGGGAGGGGGAGAAGCACGGGTAAGACATGGGAGTCAACTCCGCAGGGCTGACAGCAAGGAGGTGAAGGAGACGGGAGACGAAGCCAGCGCCCCGCGCGAGACGCCGGCTCGCTCATCTCCCGCCGATCGAAGTTTACCGCGCCGAGGTCGCCGCGCGAACAGGCGATGATGACCGAGGCGTCCGGCCGAACGACCTTTCGGCACAGGACGCTTGCCTCCCGGGTCGGTTGCCGCTGAGGATCCCCGCCGGGCGTCCTGGCTGCCCCAGGGCCTCGTCGGCGGGCCGTCGGGTCAAGACGTGCCGCCGGCCGCCTCGGCGTCGCGGGCGACGCCCTGCGCTGGCTGTGGCGTTGCAACCGCCTCGCCGGCGAGGAAGCGCACCTTGTGCTGCAAGGCGACCGACTCGGCCACGGCCAGGGCGCACGACTGGAGGCTCGCGCCGTCGGTCTGCACGAATGGGCAGCGGACCGCGGCGCCAAACGGACCGTGCAGGCGGAGGCGTTGCTCCGGGGCGAGGTAGTGCGCCTCGACCGCCGTGCCGTCGGCCAGGGTCAGGCCGAACGACTGCGATACGGACCAATCCAGGTAGCGTTTGGCCTGGCCGGTCAGCAGCGACGTCGGCGCGGGCGTGTCGGCGGGGCCGGCGATCGGCGGGGCGGCAAATGCCTCGACGACGCCGCAGCACAGGTCACACCAGTGACCGCCCGTGGACAGCATCGACACGCGGCCGGCTCGGTGACAGCGCGGGCAGACGGGCATGGGCTCAGGCATGAACGAGCTTCTCCTTGAAGACCTTCAGGGACACCAGGGCCGCCAGGTCCTCGACGTCGTGGACGACGGGGACACCCAACCGCCGGGCCTCCGCCACCTCGCGGTCGGCCCCGGCCGACTCCCCGGGCAGGCGCAGCACGACGTCACAGCAGGGCAGCCATTCCAGGTCGAAGGCGAGCCAGTCCTCGTAATCCAGCGGCGTCAGCAGGTGCTGGAAGTGGGTCCAGTGCGGGCACAGGGGCGCGTGGCCCATCGCTTGCAGGAGCGCCCAGGCTAGCATGGCCTCGCGCACGTTGACGGCGACGTCGCCGCGGGTGTACGGGCCGGCGATGTAGACGCGGACGCGGCGGGGCGATTCCGGCGTGTCGGCTGGTGTCGTCGTAGCCGTCGTCTCAGGCATGGTCGTCATCCCTTCGTCGTGACGCTCTGGCGGCGTCCTGCGCAGCGCCTGGCGTTGCGGTAGGCGGCCGTGGAGTAACGTCCCGGACCGACACGGCCCGGAAGCGGTAGGCGCGCAGCAGGGACTTCAGGACCTGGCGCAGGCGCACCACGGCGGGGGCGTCGTCGTCGGCCAGGGGCCGCAGCTCCAGCAGGTAGCGTTCGCCGCCCGCGTGCCGTGGCATGAGTCAATTCCTCGGAGACGTGGCACCCTGGCGGCGCTTCCTGGCCGCTCTCTCCCGGCGGCGTGCTTCCTTGGCCGCGGTCAGGGCGGTCAGCTCGGCGTTCCACTTGCGCCATGCCTCGAACGCCGCGCGGTACTCGGCCGCGGGGATCAGCTCGTCCCCGGGCGGGCCGCGGTCCTCAAGGTCCTCTTGCATGGTCGCTCCCTCTGGGACGTGAGACGCGGGGCCGGCCAGTGCAGGCGCCCGCACCTCGGCCGCCCACGCGTGGCGTTGCAGCTTACCGCCGCCCCGCGGACCCGCCGAGGGTCGCCAGGTGCTTGCCCAGCGTGGTCGCCATCTTGTCGATGGCCAGCGTCACCTTTGCCAGCGGGAACGCCGGCAGGCGGTCGCCGTTGCCCAGCAGCTCGTCCAGGGCCTCGCAGGTCTCGCGCAGCTCGTTCAGCCGCTCCCGCACCTCGGCGCGGTTGTCGTTGCTCGTCGGCATGGGTGTCACCTCCGCTACAATGCACCGCTCTATCCCCGCGCGACCGCCGCGCGGGTCCGCGGCCGCGGGACACAACCCCGCGGCCGCTTTCGTCTCGTCACTTCGCCGGCCGCGGTTGGGGCTGTTGTGTCCAGGTGGCGACTTGCACGCAACCTGGACACAAACCGGGCCGCCCTGCCGTTCTTTGGGAGGGGTCGCCGGCCGGGGGCGCGTTTTTTTTTCTCGCGTGCGCGGGCCATGTTCTGCCTCTTGGTTCCTTCGCCCGCGCACGCGAGAAAAAAAAAACACAGGGGGGTCGGCAGCAGGGCCGTTCCGCGTAACTCCTTGCAGGACAGGGCAATTCGCCGCCGACCGCTTCAACCCTCCTCCCTCAGATCGTGTGTGCGCAGAGGGGGCTGCGCACACACGCCGTCTGTGTGCGCAGCCCCCTCTGCGCACACACCTCCGCCCCCCTCGTCGGGGGTGTCGCGCGGGTCGTAGAGCAGCTCGGCAGTAACGCGGGGCGCTAGCACGGCTACCCGCACCGGCGCACCGTCCGCGCGTACTCGCGCCCATACCGGCGGGTCAGGCTGCAGACCGCCGTAACGGCAGCCCAGCAGCGTCAGAGACCGCTCGTCGGTGACGCCGGGCAGCCTGATCCGGCCGCCCTGGACCTGATCACAGAGCGCGTATCGCATGGCCAGCAGCAGACGGGGCCTGCCATCCTCCGGGGCGGCGCGCCACCAGGCCGACACGCCGCTGATGACCCGCTGCCACCCGCCCCTGGTGCGGCTCCCTGCCGCGCGGCAGTCGTCCAGGGCACGCCTCGCCAGGGACGTTCGCGAGGCGGGCGTGGCCGGGTCCGCCGGCCTGTCCCAGGTGTCGGTGGCAGACCACAGGCGCATCAGGGCGGCGCGCCACTGCTCAGCCCGGGCGCTGTCGTCGCCGAGGTCGGCGTCAGCCTCGCGCGGCAGCCTCTCGCGCAGGTCGTGATAGAGCACGCTCAGCGCCGCCTGGATCTGGGGCAGCAGGGCCAGCGCGTCACCCCCGCGGGCCGGGCACGCCTCCGCCGCCGCGGACAGGAGCCAGGACGGCACCCGGCTGCGCAGCTCCCCGTAGGTCAGCTCGCGGCGCTCGACCTCGGACCAGAGGCCGGTGTCGGTGCGGAACGTCAGGCGGAGGCGCCCTGGGACCAGGCGGGCGACCAGCTGGACCAGGGTTGGCCCGGAGACGTCCGGCGGGAGTTGGGCGGCCTGGTCGGCGGCCTGCCCGGCCCGCGCCAGGACCTCGCCCACTACCTCGGAGACTTTCACGCGGTTCTCAGCGGCGACTTTCGCGAGGTCCTTAGCCGTGGCGTTGGTCGGGGCGTCGGCCCTCAGCAGTTCGCGCAGACGGCGCTCGGCCGTCTGCCGCGCCGTGGGGGCGCTGGACAGGAACAACTCCTCGACCAGGTCGCCCTTGCGCCGGACGGTCAGGGGCAGGGAGACGCGGCCGGAGTCGGTGCGGCGGGCCAGGCCCGGGAACAGCTCCAGGGGGCCCAACCAGATCCCCGGCTTCGGCGCGGGGGTCGGGCCGGCGGGGTGCGGCGGCGCGGCAGCCCGGCCTGTCGGGCGTTGCTCGCCGAACCCTCTCGCGGCCAGTTCCTTGGCGGCCGCGGCGAAGTCGCCCCCGTGGTTGAGCAGGCAGAAGGCCGCGAACTTGCTGTAGGCCCGCTCCTCCTCGAAGGGCGCGGCGTTGCTGGAGAAGACGTAGAGCAGGCTGCCGCCGGCCTCGCTCGTGCAGTGCCCCGTGGTCGCGGAGATGCCGCGGTCCTTGCCGGGGCGGCGCCAGTAGGCAACCTCGCCCCGCTGCCGCACCACGGCCCAGCCGTGCGGCAGCAGGACGGCACGCCAGTCGACCTCGCGGCTGAAGTGATCCCCGGGGCGTCCCCCCGCGCCGTCGGCCGGCCGGGGCGGACCGGGCCGGGAAGATGGCCGGCGGTCCTCCGGGGCCGGCCCCTGGCGCGTCAAGGCGGCCGCCGCCTGCAGGAGCGCCTGGACGTCCTCGCCGGCGATCGCCGGCGTCTGGGCGATCGGGGGGCCGCCGAGGTGCTCGTACAGCCGGCCGCTGGGGTGGCAGGCCGCCGGACAGCCCGGCGCCAGGACGTAGCCGCCCTGGCCCTTGACCTCGATTGCCGTCGTGCGCTTCGGGTCGCCGGTCCGCCGCGCGGCTTCGGCCTCCGTCAGTCGCGCGAGCTTCCGGCTGCGGCCGGGGGCGGGCGAGCGGAAGTAAAGGTGCCGGCCGCCGTTGGCGTCTTTCCCCGGCGTCCTGACGAGGGGCAGCCGGGCGAGCAGGCCCGGGCGTTCGGCCTCGACCAGCGCCGCGAACTCCTCCCAGAAGTCGGTGAACTCGACGTCGAGGACCATCAGGCCGGCGACGCCGCAGACCACGGCGACGCCGGGGGGCGACGGCCGACCGAACCAGTCCTGCACCTCGGCCGGGCTCGGCGGCTGTTCCTTGTACGGGTCCCAGACGGGGCGCAGCTTGCCGTCGTCTCCCTCGGCCAGCGGCAGCAGGTCCGTGTCGGGGGCCTTGCTGCCGTCGCGCCGTATGGGGATGACAGACAGGCCGGCTTCCAGGTAGGCCAGCGCCGCGTCAAGGGGGCCGGACTCGGCCGCCGGCGCGGGGCGCCCGCTCGTGGCGTCCGTCATCCTCTGCCCCCCGGCCCCTCGGCCAGCAGGGCGTCGAGGCAGTCGGCCAAGCCACCGGCAGAGAAGGGCGGCAGAGGGCGCGGCAAATTCTGGTTGAGCTGCAACACGGCCCGGCGCACGTCGCCCGCCGGCCGCCCCAAGTCGCGCAGGCGGCGGGCCTCGGCCAGCAGCTCCTCGAGGAAGCCGGCCTGGGCGTCGGGGACGCCGTGCGGGGGCGCGCCGTCGGCCGGCGGGGAGGGGCCGCCGGGGTTGCAGACTCGCGGGGGGGGAGTTAACATGGGTGCAACCTCAACGTGAAGAGCGTTGGATTCTGCCCCGGCGGCGGGAGGCGATCCCCCGCCGGGGCCCTTTCTTTTACCCGGCCCGCGGGCGGAACCCCCGCCCGCGCCGCGGCGCCCGCGTGCTGCTGCCGATCAGCGAGTCAAGCTCCCGCTTGTCGATGACGACCCGCCCGGCCACCGGGCGCAGCGCCGTCAGCTTGCCGCTGCTGAGCAGGGAGCGGATCGAGTCGGGCGACAAGGAGCTGTAGGCTGCGGCCTCGGCGACGCTCAGGTAACGGCGGGCCGCCAGGGCGTCGAGCTGGGCGGCGACCTTCTTGGCGACGGCCTCGGCCAGGGCGTCCATGTCGGCCGCGGCCGCGCCCCCGGCCGATGGTTTCGGCTCAGGCATCGGGTCGGGGCCACTGGCCTGCAGCGTGAGCGCCTCGGCCGCCGGTGACTTGTCATGCGGCATGGTCATCCCCTCCCGCCGCCGAAGCGTCTTTCAGCTTGGCCATGTACCCGGCGAGCATCCGCTCACTCCAGACGTAGCGGGTCTTTGACCGCTTGATGGGCGGGGGAAACTGGCCACGCCTGACGGCGTCGAGCAGGCCGCCTACGGTGTAGCCGAACCGGTTGGCGACATCGCGGGTGACGATGAGGCGGTCGAGGCGCTCGGCCTCGGGAAGTGAATCGCTCTTCGACTTAGCCACGGCGGTGCTCCGATGCCCCAAGTTGCGTTGACGCGCACCGGGAGGGTCGGTAGGTTGCCGGGGCCGCATCCTGCCGTCTCGTACGGTGGTGTTGTGGTCTCGGGGGCGGCCGCCGGACTCTTGGCGGATGAAGGCGGCCCGCTCCCGCTCATCTCTTTTATCGGCAAGATCTCGGCAACATATTGCCTCAACTTGAGGAATTCCGACCAATTTTTTTCCGGCTTAACGTCGGCAGCCGGGCAAGTCATCCACAACCGAGCCTTCGGGCGCCGGTTAATGCGCGGGCCGCGCCCGGCCTGCGCGAGACGTCGGCCGGCCGGTCGATCGTAGGGGATCGGCGACGCGCCAGGCTTTCCGTCGTGGCGTCGGTACATGGCTTCCACTCCGGCCGGCGCGGCGCTGGGAGGCGCCGGCCGCGCTCATGCGAGAAATGCTAACCGCAGGAAAAAAGTAAGCGGGCAGGCCCGAATTGTTTCCTACACGTGTCTACCGCGGGATTTCGAGAAACGCCGGCGGGCGCCGGGCGCACGCGCCCCCGGGGGCGGTGTAGGAAAAAAAAGAATCAGTCTTGACAGGGGGTAGCGGCGGGGAATTGTTTCCTACGCTTGCCCGCCTCGTGCGCGTTGATGATCTTCGTCGCGTCCGAACGGTTGAACGCGTGGGCACGGCCGGCCGCGGCCTTGTTGCCCGCGAAGTCGCCGCGGTCCCAGGCCTCCAGCATCTCCTTTGCTCGCCTCAACCAGTCCTGGGTCTTGCCCTTCGGCCGGCCGCGGCCTCTTGGGCGCGATGGAGCGCTCGATTCTTCCGGCTGCGGCACGACCGAGGTGAGCCCCGGCGCCCCCTGGCCGGGTAGGTGCCAGTAGTAGCGCGGTCCGGTCTCGGTGTCGGCCTGGGACGTGCGGATGCCTTGCTTCTTCTTCGTCCGGTAGAAGAGGAAGCGGGACACGCGGGCGTGGCGGGCCTGGTCGAGCGCGTCGGAGGCCCAGAGGGGAAGCCGCTTCTCCAGGTCGCCGAGGAACGCCTTCACGGCGTCTTGCTGGGCCTGGCGCTGCCGCTTTGCCCAGGGCCCCTTGCCCCTCTCGGGGTGCTTGCCCTCCAGTCCATCGGTAATGTCCTGCAGATCCTTGCCGCGCCAGGCGGTCAGCTTCTTCGGCCGGCCGCGGCCGGGGCCGCCGATGATGTAGAACTTCCGGGTCAGAAGCGCCGGCCCGCGGCTTCGTCGCCGGCTCGGTTGTTTCGTCCAGTAACCCAGGACAATGTTCGAGCAACCGAAGCGACGGGTGGCGTCTTCGCGGAGGTAGTAGCTTTCTCCATCTGGTAGCTGGATCGGCTCGCCGGGTCGAGGGCGAGGCACGAAGAGGGACAGCAATTCGCTCCTGGAGAGGGCCGGGCGTGACGAACGCCGGTCGAGCGAGTCCACGCCCTGGACCTTCCGGAGCGTGATCTCGCCGCGCTTGGTCAGGCGGTAGAGCGTCTGGTGCGAACACCCGGTCAGCTGTTCGGCCTCCGCCATCGGGATCAGGTCGGGGGCCGAAGGGGCGGGCGCGGGCCGGCGGCGCTTTGCGGCTTCGGGCACGGCCGATACCTCCATCACCTACCTCAGAGGGAAGGAAGGCGGGGGCAAACCCGTGAGGTCGCGGGGCTTCGGGCTGCAGATCCTAGCCCCCGCCAAGGTGGATTCTACCGGCCCGGCAAGACCTTCCCCGGGCCGGCCGGCGGCGATGCCGACAGGGGCGGTAAGGGCGGCTTCCCGAAGGTTGTGACCAACCTGTGACCAAACCGGCCCCATTTCAGCCCATTTCGGCGTGTCGGCGGGGTAAGGGACCGCGCGGGGGCGCTTTTCGCAAGGCGTTGCTCCGCAAGGGGATAGGGACGGAAACGGGGGCCGTCTTGGCCCCCGTTTTTCAGAACCACTCCTTCTTCTCCTGCATGTAGATCCGGTAGAAGTCCTCGTCCGACCGGGTCAGGTAGGTGATGCCCTCGACGATGCTGATGACGTGCATAACGATGGCCCCGACGCCGCACGTCAGCACCGACACCAGCAGCATGATGACGCCGGCCGTGGTGTAGCCGAGGATGAACTTGTGGACGCCTAGCGAGCCGATGAGGATGGCACAGAGGCCCGCCGCCAGCTTCTTGTTAGCGGCGTCGGCCATGACCGGGTCACGCCGCTCGGGTTGGCGGGCGTCGCACTCGGGACAGTACTTGTCCTTCGCGGAAATGGCCGCCCCGCACGCGGTGCAGTATTTCTTCCCGGAGCGCCGGTCGCCGCGCGAGTCTTCATCCTCCTCGTCCCGGTCCTTGCGGCGGCGCGGGCGGTCGTCCTCGGCGTCTTCGGCCAGGGGCGGGTCGCGGCGCGGCCGGTCCTCACCGCCCCCCGCGTCGCGGCTGGGCTCCCCGGTTTGTTGTGCGACGAACTGGTGGGCGCAGCGGGGGCAAGCCACGCGCTGGCCGGCGTCTCGTGCCGGCACCTGCAGCGCCTTGCCGCACTCGGGGCAGTCCTGGATCCCCACCATCCCCTTGTCGGGCGCGGCCTGCGCCGACAGGCGCGGCGTGGCCGTGAGGCCCGACTCCGCCCTGGCCGGTGCGGCCTTGTCGCTGCCGGGCACCTGGAGTTGCCGGCCGCAGGTGGGGCAAGTCATGTGGACCCCGGCGGCGTCGTCGGGCACTTCCACCACACGTTCGCAACCGGGGCAGGTGAAGCGGATCACGGCGAACCTCGCTGGAGGGGTGTTGTCGGTAGTCGTATTATCCCGTGGGACGCGGGCGGCCGGTAGCGCAAACCGGACCGCCCCCGGGCGAATGTTCCCGTCTCGTTATTCGCCGGCCGGCCCCGTCTCTTGCGCTTAGAAGCGCTAACTCTTTGGCGAGCGGCGCGGCGTTAGCCCGCCGGTGCCGCCGGCGGGCTGACGCCGAAACCGGCGGGCTGACGCCGAAACCGGCGGGCTGACGCCGCGCCGCTCGCCAAAGAGTTACAGCCTCTTACGCCTTTTTTCCCAGCATCCGGTCCAGGGCGTCGGACGACTGATAGATCAGCGCCTCCGGGTAGTGCGGGAACGGGTGGAAGTACTCGAACGTCAGGTAACCGCGGTAGCCGACCTTGTCCAGCGCCTCCATCACGGCCGGCCAGTTGGTCGTGCCGTCCAGCAGCGGCCGGAACGATTCCAGCGAGTGATCGGTCCCCTTCTTCGTCCACTCCTTGAAGTGGATGTTCTTGATGCGGCTGCCGAGCAGCGGGACCCAGTGCTCGGGGAACTGGTACTCCATGATGTTGCCGGTGTCGAAGTGGACCCGAACGTGCTTGCTCTTGAAGCCGTCCACGAAGGCGTTCATCTCCGCCGGCGTCATCAGGTAGCCGTTGAAAAAGATGTTTTCGATGTTGAGGGAGACGCCGAGCTTCTCCGCCAGGGGCAGCAGCCTGGCGACGCCCTCCTTCGCCCGGGCGTCGCAGACGTCGTTGGGCACCGGGTCGTAGTCGGTCCGCCAGGGGATGTGGACCGCGCCCGGCACGACGAGGAGGTTTTCGGTGCCGAGGTCGTGGGCGGCCTTGATCATCTTCGTCGCCAGCTCCAGGCCGCGCTTGCTGATGGCGGGGTCGTTGTTGGCGAACGAGTACGGCCAGAACAGGAACGAGCACAGGCCGCTGACGGCGATGCCGATGTCCTCGGCCGTCTTGCGGATGGCGGCGTACTCCTTGGGGCCGGACTTCGGGGACAGGTCGTTATCGAGGTCGTAGTTCAGCTCGATGCCGTCGAAGCCGGCGTCCCTGGCGAGCTGCAGGCACTCTTTGAGCGTCACCCGCTGCGGGTAGGGAAACGCCCAGAGGTTGATCGACTTCTTCATGTCATAGCGCTTCGGCGAGGCGCGGCGGTCGTCGGCCTTGGCGGCGAGGGCGGCGCCGGGCAGGACCGCGGCGCCGCCGGCGGCGAGGGCGGCTTGCAGGGCACTGCGACGGCTGATCGGCTGGTCGGTCGGCATGGGATGATTCTCCGGTTGTCGGGTTGCTATCACTTTGGCCGCCGCCGGTCGCTCCGTCAACGCGATTCGCCCGGAATCGATCCCGCGTTCGCGATACCAAGCCGTTTGCTCGGACGGGTCGTGTCAGGAATCCCACGAGGGGAATTGTTGCCATCGTCCATCGGTCGGGTATAATCCCGACCGTTCCCCTCAAGATCGCCCCCCAGGCAGCGCCCGCTTCGATCAACTGAAACCACGGCTCCGGCAGATGCGGTCAGGACGGGATGAAATCCTTAAACAGAATATTAAACTCGCAAACTGTGGTCCTGGCACTAGGCGCCCTTCTTGCGGTCGGCCTGTCGGTTGGCCTGGCGGTGATATTCTGGCCGAAGCAGGGAAAGGCCGTGGGATCGTCCGAGAACCTGGAACGTCGGCCCCTGACCGGAATTCCTGAGCCGGCCCTTGCCGGCGCCTACGTCCCGCCGCGCGGCTACGTCTGCGGCCGTGCCTCCGGCCCGGTGGCTTTCGACGGCCGGCTCGACGCCGGTGCGTGGAAGGACGTGCCGTGGACCGACGACTTCGTGGACATCGAGGGCGACCGGCGCGGCAAGCCGCGCTTCCGCACCCGCGCGAAGATGCTCTGGGACGACAGCTACTTCTACGTCGCTGCCGAGTTGGAAGAGCCGCACGTCCAGGCGAGCTATACCCAGCACGATTCGCCCATTTTCCATGAGGACAATGATTTCGAGGTCTTCATCGATCCCAACGGCACCAACCACAACTACGCCGAGCTGGAGCTGAACGCGCTCAACACCACCTGGGACCTGCGCTTGCCGAAGCCTTACAAGGACGGCGGCCAGGCCGACGACTCCTGGGAGATTACGGGGCTGAAGACGGAAGTCCACGTCCACGGCACTCTCAACGACCCGCGCGACATCGACAAGGGCTGGACGGTCGAGTTGGCCTTCCCGTGGGAGGCGCTGGGGAAGCTCTCGAAGCAGCCGGCGCCGCCGCGCGACGGCGACCAGTGGCGCGTCAACTTCTCGCGCGTCGAGTGGCAATTTGATGTCGTCGATGGTAAATATAGCCGGGTCAAGGACCGCCGTGAGGAGAACTGGGTGTGGTCTCCGCAGGGGGTCATGGACATGCACCGCCCCGAGACGTGGGGCTACGTCCAGTTCTCGACCGCGGCGCCGGGGCAGGCGACGTTCCGGCCCGACCCGGCCGGCCCGGCCCGGCACCTGCTGCACCGCATTTACTACGCCCAGCGGGCGTATCGCAAGGAGAACGTCTGCTACGCACCGACGCTGGCCGAGTTGGGCCTGGCCGACGTGCGCGAAGAAACGCTGACCGGTCCCCCGGAACTGGAGGCCGACGGCGAGCGCTTCCGGGCGACGGTGGACGTCAAGCTCCCTGGCGGCGGCAGTCAGCGCTGGCGCATCCGCGAGGACTCGCGCGTGTGGCCTGTCAAGCCGGGAGAATGACGCGGCAGGCTCGGCAACCCGTACGGCCCGACCCGCCTCGGTTTCCGGTATAATCCGGGGCATGCACAACGGATTCCTCGCCGAGCTGACGCGCCTGGGGCCGGAGGCGCCGCCGCGGCCGTGGTCCCTCGCCGCGGCCCGCAGTTACTGCGCCCGTCTCACGCGCAGCCACTACGAGAACTTCAGCGTGGCGTCGCTGCTGCTGCCGCGCCGGCTGCTGCCGCACTTCCACGCCGTCTACGCCTATTGCCGCTGGGCCGACGACCTCGCCGACGAGGCCGGCAGTGGCGAGAAGTCGCTGGCGCTGCTGCGCTGGTGGCGCGAGGAACTGCTGCGCTGCTACGACGGCCGGCCGACTCACCCGGTCATGCTCGCGCTGCGGCCGACGATCCACCGCTTCGCCATCCCGCCGCGGCCGTTCCTCGACCTGCTGGTCGCCTTCGAGCAGGACCAGACCGTCAAGCACTACGAGACCTACGACCAGCTGCTCGGCTACTGCCGCAACTCCGCCAACCCCGTCGGCCACCTGGTGCTCTACCTGTGCGAATGCTACGACGAGGAACGGGCGGCGCTGGCCGATCACATCTGCACGGGGCTGCAGCTGGCCAACTTCTGGCAGGACGTGGCCCGCGACCTCGACATCGGCCGCATCTACCTTCCCGAAGAGGACCGGCATCGCTTCGGCGTTACCAGGGACGACCTGCACGCCCGCCGGTCCACGCCGGGGTTCATCGAGCTGATGCGCTTCGAGGTGGAGCGGGCACGCGAGCTGTTCCACCGGGGGACGCCTCTGATGGAGCGATTGCCGGGGGACGTGCGGCCCGACATCGAGCTGTTCCAGCGCGGCGGGCTAGCGATCCTTGGGAAGATCGAGCGGGACGGGTACGACGTGCTGGCGCGACGGCCGGCGCTGGCGAAGTGGCAGAAGGCGGCGCTGCTCGGCGGGGCGCTGTGGCGGCGCCTGCGGGCGGCTCTGACCTGATCCTGGTGCCCCGATGGCGCGCGGAGTGGGTCGGGTCGGGGTAACCACCTGTGACCGAACCCGACCCAGACGTTCGCCGGGCCGGTGGCATGATGGCTTGATAGCCGGCCGTTTTTCCTTGACAGTCGCCATCCCGCACGGATAACGTCATCCGTGGCTGCGATCCGTTGCCTCCCGCCCAGGAGGGCCCGGCCATGGCACCCGACCCGGCCGCCCCGCAAGAAACCGCGGCGCCACCGCCGAAGCCAAAAGTGCTCGAGCGGCTGGGCGCCGCCTGCCGCGTGCGCCACGACACCCTGCGCACCGAGAAGGCGGACGCCGCCTGGGTCGTCCGCTTCATTCGCTTCCACCGCGCAAGCATCGCTGACGGTCAGTGGGCTGGAGAACCACCGCAGGTATCCGGTCGAGTTCGGCGAGGGCAGCGCCCTTGGCTTGGAGCAACTCGGGTCGGTGATCCGGCTGGTTCTCCGCGAGAAGTTTTGGTGTCGGCTGGAGGGGCCGGCCGGCTTCTTGCACTTCGGCTGGGACTACTATTGGTATGCTGGGGTGCCGTGTCTGTGCCCCGCGTCGCACGAGTTGGCGAAGGAGTTACGGGTGTTCGTGGAACAGTCCCCTTCGCCGTACAAGCGTGAAGAGGGGGCGCAAGGTTCCGGCACTGTGTCGGCCAAAGCGGAGTGAGTTCAGGGCCGAATAACCGATTCGGCGGCAGAGGCGGAGACGCGGATGACGTTCCTCGGGTTATCGGTCGAGGGCTTTCGTGATGCTGGTGGGCACCTCATCACCTACTTCGCCATCCCGGCTGGGCGAGAATCAGCCGCGGGACACGACCTGCTCGTTTGCCTCGCTGACGGGTCCGAGGTCTGCTTGCGGAACGATCTCGACGAAGGCGGCGAAGGGTGTACGTTATTCCGCCGCTCACTGTCGGGCCTGGTTACCAAGGTCGGCGGACACGGCTGGCAGGGCGCGTGGAAGACGACTGACGAGGCGGGCGTCTTGTCGGCGGTAGCCGATCTGGCGGAGTTCAACCGGGGCGGGCATTGGAGCACGCAGGGGTCGATCACCCGGGGCAAAAGGCGCGCCGAAGAAGGTGCTGCAGCAGACGGCGGCCGCGATCCTGCTTTCTCGGAGTCCAGCCGCTCAGCGCGCGGCCGCCGCTGCTGAGCTTGGTCGTTCGGGTGCGACACGAGGTCGCCGATGTAGCTGTGCTGAGGCACTTGGATAAGTGTTGACAGCACCTGTTGTTCTGCCAACAGTATCATACCGGCTAACAAGCGCCGGGACAACGTAGC
>Ga0116219_10000236_pt1 | contig 58929 bp, 56 predicted proteins | sample Sb_taG_4_FD_91019 | JGI IMG/M metagenome (GOLD analysis project Ga0116219, IMG submission 91019) | Peat soil microbial communities from Weissenstadt, Germany - Sb_50d_6_BS metaG | ecosystem: Environmental > Terrestrial > Soil > Wetlands > Peat | place: Germany: Weissenstadt | collected 2010-09-21 | reverse complement strand
GGATTCCACCAGGTGCACGACGTCGCCGGGTTGCAACAAGGCGAAAGGCGGTGTGTCGGGATCGAACATCTCGAGGTTCGTCCTCCCGACGATCTGCCAACCTCCGGGCGACCTGTTGGGGTAGATGGCGGCGAAGCCACCTCCGAGCGCGACCGAGCCCGGTTCGACTACGGCGCGAGGAGTGCTTCGCCTCGGGATACCGCCGAGAGACCCGGGGAGTCCGACCAAGTACGCGAAGCCAGGCGCAAACCCGAGGAAGGCAGCCTCGAGCTTGCAACCAGTGAGATCTTCGACCACACCTCTCTGTGTGTTGCCCGAGAGACGCGCGACCTCTTCGAGGTCGGGCCCGTCGAACGCGACCGGGACCGTCAGGGTCCGACGCGATCGCTCGGTCTGCGCTGTGGGCGACAGCGAGGCGAGCTCGCGGATCAGCTCCTTCGGGTCTATCTGTCTCGGGTCTGTCAACACCGTCACGGACCGGTAGCCCACGACCACGTCCTGCACGCCGGGCCACTTCGACGCCTTCACGGATCCGGCCAAGAGGTGCGCTTCTCGGGGGGAGTCGGCTTGGGCGACCAGGGCGCTGTCCCCGAAGCGCCGGATTCGTCTCGTGCCAGTCATGAGACGAAAGGCGCGACTTCGATCCCCGCTTCCCTGAGCTCGGACAGGACGGCCTCGGCGATGCGCAGCGCTCCGGGGGTGTCACCGTGCAAGCAGATCGAGTTGCCTTCGAGCTCGATCGTTCCACCGTCGACCGCCGGAACGCAGCCGTCGACGGCAAGACCCACCGCGCGCCGGGCTGCCTCGGCGGGTTCTGTCACAAGCGCTCCGGGCATGGTTCTCGGCGCCAGCCGGCCGTCAGCCAGATAGGCGCGGTCGGCGAACACCTCCGTCGCCACGTCGACTCCCAACTCCGTCGCCACGTCGACCGCCACCGAACCCGCAGGGACGAGAAGGACCAGGGCGCCATATGAACGCACTGCGTCGCACACGGCTGCTGCGCACTCGTGGTCGACGGCCATGCGGTTGTACAACGCGCCGTGTGGCTTCACGTATCGAACGCTCGTCCCCAGAGATCGCGCCAGTCCGTCCAGCGCGCCTACCTGGTAGAGGACGTCTTCGGCGATCCGGGCAGGCGGCAGGGCCAGCTCGACACGGCCGAAACCCTCCCGATCGGGATAGGAGGGATGCGCCCCGACGACTACCCCGTGCTCCAATGCCGCCTCGAGCGTGAGCCGCATGACGGAGGGACTTCCGGCGTGGAACCCGCAGGCGATGCTCGCACTGGTCACGAGCTCCAACAGGGCCGATTCCTGCGCAGCGGGCAGGGCCCCTTCGCCCAGATCGACGCTGAGGTCGACGCTGACCACCGAGATGGTCCTCGCCTCTATCTGATCACGCGACGGCGCGGAAGGGCACGCTGGCGAACCCGTGCACGTTGCTCTGGTGAACCCTTCGCACCTTCTCCTCGTCGATCTCGTATCTCGGGAAACGGGCGCGGAACTCCTCGAGTCCCACTCTGCCTTCGAGCCGGGCCAGAGCGGCACCGAGGCAGAAGTGGACTCCATGGCCGAACCCGATCGCCAGGTGCGGTGGGCGGTCTACGTCGAATCGGTCGGGGTCGTCGTACTCGCGCTCGTCGTGGTTGGCCGACGCAGTCAGCATGAGCACACGAGATCCTTCTGGGATCGTCGTCCCGTGAAGGGTCACGTCGTCGGTTACGACGCGTCCTTGGTACTGAGACGGAGGCCAGTAGCGAAGCGTCTCCTCGACGGCGCCCGGGATCTTCCCCGGGTCGTCGAGCACCTTCTGCCACTCGAGGGGATTGCGCTGGAACAGGACGACGGCGCTCGCCAAGAGCTTCGTGAGCGTCTCGGTTCCGGCGGCTCCGATCAACGAGCAGAAGCCCACGACCTCGGCGTCGCTGAGACGTGCCGAGCCGTCTGCGTCGGTCTCTGTCTCCACGTCACAGAGGCGGCTCAGGAGCTTGTCGTCGGGATGGAGGCGCTTGTCGGCCACGAGGTTCATCCAATACTCGGACGCCTTTGCCATCGCCACTAAGGCCTCGTCGGGGACGAAAGGTGGTTCCTCGGTCCGCTCGAGCGTGGCGTCCATCCACTCGCGCAACATGTTCCTGTCCTCGCGCGGGACACCTAGGAGCTCCATGATGACGTTGAGGGGGAGTATGGCCGAGAAGTCCTCGACGAAGTCCCCGCCGCCCTTCTCCTTGATCGGGTCCAGGATGTCGGCTGCGAACTTGCGGACGACAGGCTCGAGCTCCGAAACGGCCCGGGGAGTGAAGGCACGGCCCACGAGCTTGCGGTGAGCGTCGTGTACGGGGGGATCCATGAAGATCATCATCGGGAGGAACGAGGTCGTGTCGAGTGGCTCGAGCGAGGTGCCCTCGGCGGAGCTGTACAGCAAGGGCTGCTGCGATGCTTCCAGGACGTCGTGATAGCGCGAGAGCGCGTAGAAGTCGAGATCGTCGTTGCGATAGCAGGGCGTTTCGTCGCGGAGTCTGCGATAGGTCGGGTAAGGGTCCGCCTGGAACTCGCTCGAGAACGGGTTCATACCGACCGAACTATCGCACAGGCCGTTCCCCCTCGCGAGACCGAACGAGCGGCCCGCCGCAAGCGCGCTTCTGGAGCTCGCAATGTGCCATCCTCCGGTGATGCCCGAGAGATGCGAGCTCGCCCTCGACCACCTTCATTTCGAGCTGCTCTCGCATCGCTACGGCTCTCGTAGTTGGCCGGTGCTCGCCTGTCGGCTTCCGGCAGGGCTGAGGGCCATATCCAGCAGTCCACTCGGTGGGGGAATGGGAGCGCGACGGTGGGTCGTGAACGCCCAGGTGCCGTCCGGCTACTCGCGGCGCGATCCCGGTGCCCATCTCGCTGCGATTGCCTCGGGGCTCGGCCTGCGCCGCTCGGGCGTGGGGATGCTGACAGCTGCACAGGTGAGCGAAGCCCGTTGCGCGCTCGAAATGGGAGTCGAGGTGCTCGCCACCGTCGGAACCGACACTGTGGAGGCGGCCGCGGCGCCGACCGCAGCAGGAGCCTCCGGCCGGGCGGGGACGATCAACGTCGTGATCCTCGTCCCGGAGGCGATGTCCGATGCAGCCCTCGTAAACGCTGTCTCCACTGCGACGGAGGCGAAGTCCCAGGCGCTCCTCGAGGCCGGCTTCAGCGGCACGGGCACTCCGACCGACGCCATGTGCATCCTCTGTCCGAGCGGGGGGAGGATCGCCGCCTTCGGTGGACCACGCTCGAGATGGGGATCGCGCGTGGCACGAGCAGTCCATCGGGCGGTGCTGGACGGAACGTCTGCTTGATCAGCTCGCTGCGGAGCGTTCGAGGTCCTCTATCACGGCAATGGCCGCGTTTCGACCGTTGACCGCGATGACGCTGCCGCCCGGGTGGGTAGAGGCGCCGCAGAGATAGAGACCGTCGACCGGAGTGCGCGGGGTCATCCGGCGCCACCACATCTGCTCCGGCAGGCACTCGCCGTGAAAGATGTGTCCACCGGTCGAGCCCACTCGTCGCTCGACGTCCGGCGGTGCGAGCACCTCACGGTGGATGATCGTCTCGGCGACGTCGGGTGCGAACTTGGCGATGCTCTCGATCGCAGCATCGGCGGCGACATCCCTCCAGTGGCCCCAATCACCGGTCGCGGGCCGGTACGGGACGTACTGGGCGAACACGCTCATGACGTGATGGCCGGCAGGAGCAACCGTTGGGTCGTATGCGCTCTGGAAGTACAGCTCGCACCAGGCCGGGGAAGGTTCGCCGAGGCGGGCTGCCTCGTACGCAGCTTGCGTCTCGTCGATCCCCCCCGAGATCGTGACCATCGCCCGGTGCGGACCACCGGATATCGAAGGCGCTCGCGCCGAGAACCTCGGCAGTCGCGACAAGGCGCAGTTGATCTTGAGGACCGGGCTCTCACAGCGCCACGTTTCGACCTTGTCCCGGAACGAGGCGGGGACTTCTCCGTCGCACATCGACAGTGTGCTCTTGGGGTCCGCGTTGGACACCACGGCTCTCGCGCGTATGAGCTCGCCACCTTCGAGCTCGACGCCAAGGCCGGGGACGATCTTCGACACGTCGACCCCCGAGGCGATCACCGCCCCGGCCTCCGAGGCGGCGTCGGCAATGGCGAACGAGACTCTGCCCATTCCGCCCTCGACGTATCCCCAGGCACCCGAGCGTCCGTCGATCGTCCCCGACGAGTGCATCAGGTGGATCGAGGCGGTTCCGGAGTCTCGGGGGCCCGCGAAGGTGCCGATGATCCCTTGACCGTGAAGCGCCGTGCGCAGTCTCTGGTCTGCGACATGGCGCTCCACGACGTCCGCTATGGACCTTTCGAACACCACCTCGATCGCCTCGGGGTCGTGCCCGAGCAGAGCCTCGATCTCGTCTCTGTCGGGCGCGTCGCCTACCCAGGCGTCGCGGGTGCCGCTGCGAAGCGCCTCGCGCAAGCGCGAGAACAGCGCACAGTACGAGAGGTAGCCGTCGACGTCACTAGACGACAGCTCTCGGACGGCCTCGGCGCTCTTCGTTTCGTCGTCCCACAACGCGATGGAGGTCCCGTCTTCGAAAGGGCACCACAGATGAGGGTCTACGAGCTTGACCCGAAAGCCGCGTGAGCGAAGCCCGAGCTCCTCCACCACCAGAGGGTGCAGCAGGCCGACGAGGTATGCACAGGGGCTCACCAGGAACCCCTTGTCGTCGAAAGGCTGCTCGAGGGTGCAAGCGCCGCCGATCCTGGGCCGTCGCTCGAGAACCAGGACGCTCAGTCCTGCGCGAGCGATGTATGCGGATGCGCAAAGACCGTTGTGGCCGCCGCCGACCACCACGACGTCCCACGTGCGTCGCGCGATCTGGGAGAGCGGCTCGGGGAGACCGACCTCGCCAAGTGACAGCTGGGCGTTCGTCAAGCTCCTTGAGAAGCCGCGGCGTCGGCCGGCTCGACACGTCTTCCGGTGACGATCTCCATCTCCACCTCGATGAAGTGGTCCCCGGCCCCACCTTCGGTCACGGGGCGAAGAGGAAGCACCTTGGCCCGGTCGATCCGCCCATAGTCGGTGATCTCGTGCGCTCGCCCCTGCACCAGAACGCTCCAGCCGCTCTCCGCCTCGGGGTCGTAGTGGTCCACCTCGAAGGCCACGACTGCCTCGTGCATCGCCGCAGAGAGCTTCGTTCCCTCGCTCGTGCGGATCACGATGGAATTCCCGTCGACGGCGAAGTTGACGGGCAGCACGACCGGCAGGGCGTCGACGTTGACACCGAGGCGGCCGAGGGATTCCGACTCGAGTTTCTCCCGGCACGCGCCAGGAGATAGCTCCTGGACCCGAATCCCGGCACGGTCTCTGAACATTCGCCCATGGTCGTTCGGCCCTTCGTCGCCCCGCCAGAGGCCAAGGTCCCAAGTTGCTCGGTAATCTGCGCCCGAAGGCGCCCAGGTCGGGCTCCCGGGTGGCCGAAACCGGTGGGTGGTGCGACAGGATGATCCGAGGTGAGGGCAGGGCGTTCGTGAAGGGGGTCACACCAGAGGAGGTCTTCGACTTCGTCCTCGACCCTTCTCAGTACACCAAGGCGGACACAAAGATGGTGTGGGTGACCAAGCTCGCCGACACGCCTGACGGGATGCTCGCGCGTGAGGACGGCAAGTTCTTCGGGCTCCTGCCGGGATCGGTCGTGACCCGTTACAAGTGGACCCGCCCGACCCACATCGACGTGACGCTCGAGCATGGCGTGCCACGGGGACTGCACGCCTGGTTCGAGATCGAACGGACCGAGGGCGGTACGAACGTCGTCCACGTCGAGGAGATCGACATGGGACACGGACCGCTCGGCTATCTCCACGACCTCGTGGCGCGCGACTGGTTCGCCCGATCGGTGCAGAGCGAGGTGAAGGAGATCGCGCGCCTCCTCGAATCGGGCGAGCGCGGCCGGCCCTTCGCGCATCAGTCCCAACCCTGAACTGCAGACAGCCCGAAACGGCTTGGGGATGACCTGGGGAATATCGGAGGTGTGTCTGGGGAAGACGGCGAACCCCTTGGGGACACGCGCAAAAAAACTATGGAGAACATAGGGAAATCGCGTACCGGTATTGACCTTGTAAGGGCCGCGGCGCAGAGTGTTGACAGCCGGTGAGCGACGACCGAGCGGAGACCGACCAGAGGTCGAAAGGCCGAAGGACGGAAAACTTGCTCGGAGACGGGTTCGCAGGTCAGGCAGACGGTATGGCATCGGAGGGTTCCCTGGGACCAACTGGTGTCAAGCCTGCACCGGGGGTCGTCCGACTCTGGGTTGGGGCAAGCCGTCAGGCCGAAAGGTGTTGGCCCCGAGGAGTGCGGACGGTTTCGGCCGGACGAGCTACTCGGGGCCTCGCCGCGTCTGGAGAGATATCGAGTCCCGGCGTCTCAACGCACTGTGAAGCCGCGCTCTCCGACAAGGGGCTCCTCGAAGACCTCGACCCTCGTCACCTGAGCCAGAGGCGGCCCCTTGTCGCACCAGGCCGAAAGCGCCTCAACGGATTCGAGTGTGCCTTCGAAGACTGCCTCCACAGCGCCTTCGCGAAGGTTCCTCACGTAGCCCGACAGGTGCGCATCGGTCGCGCGCCTCGCGCACGACATCCTGAACCCCACTCCCTGCACGAGCCCGTGGACCACGAGCCTTAGCCTGACGGCAGGGGGCTTCCCGGGCGACGAGCCCGAGGCGGCCCCGAGGGGGTTCAGTGTGAGCCTTCCCAGGGTCCCTCCGGGCGCAGGCCTTGGCCGATCATCGTCGCCAGCTCGTTTCGCACCACCGGAGTGTCGTCCCAGTGCGTGACTCCGAGGCACCTGCCGGGGCCGTCCAGGACTCGCACCGTCTGGCCCGGCTCTCCCCCCAAGGCACGTCCTGCCACCATCTCGCCCACGACCTCGGGCAGCAGGACCTCCTCCTCGGACTTGAGCGCCGCGCTGTCGCCTATCGAGCCGTCGAATGCGACACCCGGGTGAGTCGCTACGACCGCTGCCTCGAGAACGGGCCAGATGGCGGAGCTGAAGCCCCAGAGATTGACCGACACCGGCATGCTCCCGGGGATCTCCTTCGGTTCCAAGCCATCGTCGGAGGTGAAGCGCCCATCGCGGTGCATCGTGACCTTGCGCCGCTCGACGATGGCGATCAGGTGCCCGCCCGGTCCCACCGCGCATGTCCCACGGGTCACCGGTTCGCCCGTGACGATCGTGTCCCGCAGTGCGAAGGAAACCAGTGCGTGCTCGAGCCCCAGGCTCGCCAGGTCGCCCGATCTCGCAGCGTCGCCCGATCTCGCAGCGTCGCCCGATCTCGCAGCGTCGCCCGATCTCGCAGCGTCGCCCGATCTCGCAGCGTCGCCCGGCCCGGACAGGTGATCGTTCAACAGCTCGAGGGCGGGCACTCCGTAGACGTCGTCTGCGTTCACGACGGCGAACGAACCCTCGGGCAGCGAGTTGCGGGCACAGAGAACTGCGTGCGCCGTTCCCAGGGGTACCTGCTGCACCACGAACGTAACGGGCACCGAGGCCGGCCAGCACCTGCGCACGTGGTAGGTCACCGCCGAGGCCGTCTGAGGGCCGAGCACCACCACGATCTCGCCGAACCCTGCTGCGACCGCGTCCGAACCGGTCAGGTCGATGACGGCTTCGCCGTGCAACCCGATCGGTGCCAGTGGCTTGCATCCCCCGTAGCGCTTCGCCAAGGCCCCCGCCAGCACCAAGAGCGCGGGGGAAGTCGAGTGGCCCGGAGTGCTCATCCTCCCCATTTCAACAGAGCGCTGGCCCATGTCATCCCGCCGCCGAACCCCGAGAGCAGAACGACGCCCCCCGGCTGCAAGCGGCCGGAGTCCAGTGCGTCCCCGAGCGCAAGGGGGATCGACGCCGACGACGTGTTGGCGTAGCGGTCGATCGTGACGACCCACCGCTCGGAGGGGATCTCGAGGCGCTGGCCGGCGGCGGCGATGATGCGCGCGTTCGCCTGGTGGGGGACGAAGAGGTCCACGTCCGAGCTCGACATCCCTGCCTTTTCAAGCGTCCTGTTCGAGGAGCTCACGACCGCGTGCACGGCGTGACGGAAGATCTCCCGTCCGTTCATGTAGAGGTAGCCGCCGTGGTCGCAGAACAGAAGGCGCCGCAAGGAGCCGTTCGCTCCAAGGTCCCACGCGAGCAGCTCCCCGCGGCCGTCCGTGGCCTCGAGCACCACAGCACCCGCGCCGTCGCCCACCAGAACTGCGATCGAGCGGTCGTCCCAGTCGGTGATCCTCGAGAGGGTCTCGGACCCGATCACCAAGACGCGCTCGGCCCCTGCGAGAACCAGCCCGTGGGCCGTCACGAGGGCGTACACGAAGCCCGAGCAAGCGGCGTTCACGTCGAACGCGCCTCCAGTGATCCCCAGTGCGTCCTGGACGGTCGCGGAGGTGCCCGGGACTAGCGCATCCGGCGTGGCGGTGGCCAATACCACCAAGTCGATCTCGTCGCCTCGCCGCCCGGCCCTGTCGAGGGCTTGCCGGCCGGCCTCGATCGCGAGTTGGGACGTGGTCCCTCCGATGCGTCGCTCCTTGATCCCCGTCCTCTCTGTGATCCAGGCGTCGGAGGTGTCGAGACGCGCAGAGAGGTCTTCGTTGGTCACGATCTTGTCGGGGAGGGCCGTGCCCCACCCGGTAACAACCGCCCCTCGCACGGGTCAGGTGCCTTCCAGAATGTGGACTCCGGCGAGAGCCGTGTCTCGCCCGCCCATGATCCCGCCGGTGTTGACCGACATCGCCAGCCGCGCCCCCTCGATCTGACGGCCCGCAGCGGTTCCGCGCAGCTGGTGCACGAGCTCCACGACCTGGCATATCCCGGTCGCGCCGAGCGGGTGTCCGCGCGACAGCAAGCCCCCACTCGGGTTGACGCACACCCCGCGCCCGCCGAGGTCCGTGTCCCCGGCCTCGGTCGCCACACCCGCCTCGCCGGGGGAGAAGAACCCGAGGGCCTCGAGCGCGTAGAGCTCCTCGGCGCTCGTCGCGTCGTGAAGCTCGACCACGTCGATGTCGCCAGGTCCTACTCCAGCGACCTTCCACGCGTCCTCGGCAGTTTCCGAGAGCCGATCGTGGTAGTCGAGTTCGCCGTATCCCGAGCGAAGCACGCTGGCGCGAACCCGGGGAGCGCCTCGCTGGGTGCCGGCCGAGAGCACGGCCGCGGCGGCCCCGTCTGTGAACGACGAGCACATGAGCCTTGTGAGCGGCGCAGCGACCTCGAGGGAGCTCAGCACTTCCTCGACCGTCACCTGTGTCCGGAACTGGGCGAGCGGGTTGCGTGATCCGCAACGGCGTGACTTGACCGAGGTGGCCGCGATCTGGTGCTTCGAGGTCCCTCGCTCCTCGATCTGGTGTCGAACCCACGTCGCGTTGAGCCCCATGAGAAGGCTGCCTGCGTCGTTCTCGAGGGAATTGCGCAGCTCCAGTCGCTCGTCCGACGGCAGCCCGTCCTCGATGCCCGCGAGGGTGCCTTCGCGGTCGCCGGTCCACATCTTCTCGACCCCCACCACCAGCACCGGCGACTCGGCCGCCAGTGCAGCCGCGTAGCCCATGTGGAGTGCCGACGAACCTCCGGCGCACGAGTTGTCGACGTTCACCACGCCCGACGAGCCCAGGCCGGTGTCGCGGAGCCAGGACTGCCCGCGTATGCAGCCCTGCCCCAGGAGGCGTCCTCCCAGCGCGTTGCTCATGACGACCAGGCCAATGTCGGACGGCGACAGACCGGCGTCTGCGAGAGCAGAGGTCACAGCATGACGGACCATCGCCGAGGCCGTCTGGTCTCGGGTGTCCATAGGGGTCATCCCGACCCCGATGACGCTCACCGCCCCGGTCATCGCGGACCCCTGAACGTCGCCAGCTCGGACGCCAGCTCCTCGAATTGTCCGATCGGCTCGTCGTCGGCGACGAAGACCGCCACGTGGTCGGCGCCGGCCTCTTCGAATTCGACGAGCGCACGGGCCACCGATGGTGCATCCCCGGTGATCAAGTGCCGAGCGAACGCGTCCGGTGCGATCGAATAGAGCGAGGACATCCACGCAAGGCCACGGTCGCGTGCGCCGGAACCACCGACGGAGACGAAGACGACGATGGCTCGAGCTATCCCGGCAGGGTCCCGCCCTGCGCGGTCGCACTCTTTCTCGAGCCGCTCGAGCGCGGCGGCGTACTCGGCCGGTGGTACGAACAGCGGGATCCAGCCGTCGGCCAGTCGCGCCGCGCGCCGTAAGGCGGCCTCACTCGAGCCCCCGACCCATATGGGGATCTCCCCGGGGGCAGGGAGCTGGCGGTATCGCGTCGCGCCGTCGGCGCTCGACCAGGAGCGGCGAATCGCTGCGATCGCCTCGTCGAGCTGCAGCCCCCTTGCCTCGTAAGAGGCTCCGGCTGCTTCGTACTCGCCGCGGTGGCTGCCGATGCCCACGCCGAGCACGAGCCTTCCACTGCAGAGGTGGTTGATCGAGGCTGCCTGCTTTGCCACAGCGGACGGATGCCGAAGCGGAAGCTGCAGCACGCAGGAACCGATGACGGCTCGCTCGGTGGCCGTGGCCGCGACCGATACGGAGGCGAGACACTCCAGGGCGGGGCCGTGCCAGAAGAGATGGTCGCACGCCCAAAGTGCCCCGGCCCCCGCTCTTTCTGCTCGTCGGCAGAGGCTCGCCAGCTCGGACGCGCTGGGAGGCTCCGCACGCAGCTGGGGGAAGGTGGGCATCAGCATCCCGAGCGCCCCGGCCACCTGAGCACGCGGCAGCGGGATGGCGGCCGCCGGCGTCTCGCAGGGCACGCCCCATGCTACCCAAGGCGCAGCAAGCGCCGTCCAGGGAACCCGAGGCCACGTCCACTCGTTCCCGGGGCCTCGGGGCTCCGGGGCCTCGGTTATGCGGGCCAACGCCTCGACCGCGTCGAAGCGGCTCTTAGCGTCGCGAAGGGTGTGTGCCGGTCGCCGGTGCCCCCTCCACGGGGCGGAAGCTGTCGGATCGTGTGGGCGGCGATTATGTACTGGAAGTCCCGCCACCCTTGGGGGAACCGATGGTCCACCTGCGGGTCAGTGCCGACTTTGTAGAACCACACGACCTGGTTGGGCGGGAAGCCGGCCTTCACAAGGTCGACCCAGCTCCGAAAGACGCCGAAACATCCCGCAGGTCCCCGCCGGCGACCGGAGACTGCCTACCCGGGCGCAGGATGACACGACGCCGCCTCCGGCACGGCAGACTGTTGGTGGTGATCTCGGACGAAGAACGATCCAAGCGCGAGGGCGACCTGCGTGAGCTCATGGAGCTCATGCGTCCGGCCGTCCAGGCGGACGGCGGAGACCTCGAGCTCGTCTCGTTCGACGTGGAGTCCGGAGAAGTCGAGGTCGAGCTGCGCGGCGCATGCAGCTCCTGCGCGATCTCCTCGGCCACCCTCCAAGGAGGTGTGGAGCGCATCCTCAAAGGGCGCCTGGACTGGGTGACCGAGGTTCGCGGGGGTGTCGACGAGTCAGAGGACTTCGAGGTATCGGTGTCGCTAGGCCGCGGCGGCTACGTGCCGAAGGCCTGAAGCTCGGCCTCCGGCCCCTCAAGCAGCCAGGTCCGACTCCTCCACCTGGCCGTAGCGGACGATCGGTTCGAACAGATCGAGCACGCTGCGGTCGGGGTCGACGATCCCTCTCACCCGTGGAGACGCGAGGTGTCGGTGGACGAACCGCCGCGCTACGGCTGACTTGCGTGCGTCGCCGTTGCGACCGAGATCCCATGCCGCCTCTTCCAAGAGAAGCGCCCCCTCTGAGAGGTCTGCGAGCAACTCGGCCAACCTACGCGACTGAAGCAGTGCCACGTCGTCCTCGGCGCCCTCGAGGTAGTCGATGGCGATTCGTGCATCCTTTATCGCGCCTGCGACGACGTCGACCGCTCCGGCGAGGACCTTGCGCCCGGTGGCGGTCTCGATCGCCCGCTCGGCGCGGGACAGCAGGGCCAGGTGGGCCTGCTCGGAGCGCATCGCACGCCGGACGTCGATGCACAGGATGTTCTCGGTTCCCTCCCAGATCGTGTGACACTGCGCGTCCCGCAGCTGTCGTGCCATGGGCCAGTCCTCCATGTACCCGTTGCCTCCGAGCACCTCCAACGCCCCCGACGCCGCCCAAAGTGCGACCCGCGTGCAGCGCATCTTGGCGAGGGGGATCAAGATCCTCCGCAGCAGCCGTCCCGAATCGGGGTCCGGCGCCGTTCGCATCGCCGAGGCGCACTCGTAGGTGGCAGCCATTCCGGCCTCGAGGTCGACTAGGAGGTCCACGAGCGTCTCGCGCACGAGCGGATAGCTGTCGATCCGGTTGCCGAATTGCGAGCGGCGTGCCGCATAGATGGCGGCTTCGAGAAAGGATCGACGATGTATCCCGAGCCCCATCAAGGCCACGCCGAATCGACTGCCGTTGACCATCTCCATCATGCGGTTGATGCCCCGGGAGTCTCGTGAAGCATCCGCGTTGCGACCTGGGGCGTCTGCGTCCGATGCCGGCGCGCCCTGGTCGGTCGCCAGCCACGCGAGCGCTCCATCGAGGCTCACCTCGCCTGTGGGGACTCCGACGGTCCCCAGCTTCGGCTTGAGGCGCTTGATGGAGAAGCCGTTCGGAGCCCCGTCGGGTAGAAGGCGTGGGACGATGAACGTCCCGAGCCCTCGGCTGCCACCAGGGGCACCTTCGGGCCTTGCGAGAACGATGAAGACCTCCGCGTCGACGTTCGAGCAGAAGTGCTTTTCTCCGAAGAGCCTCCATTCGTCGCCGTCGCGCACAGCGCGGGTGGTGTTGGCACCGACGTCGCTTCCTCCCTGGCGCTCGGTCAGGAACATCCCGCCCTCCCAGGCGTCTTCGGGATTCGTGCTGCGCAGCCGCCCCAAGAGCTCGTCACGCGAAGTTGGTGGTCCGTACCGCTCGACGATGTCGGCCGCGGCGCCGGTCATTCCCAACCCGCAGAAGATCGCCGTCTCGGCCTGCGAGACCAGATACGACAGAGACGCCGTGACGACGGCGGGGACCGGCCTCCCGGCATAGGACTCGAGGCTCACGAAGCCGTTTCGGACCAGGTCGTCCTTGGAAGCTGTCCAGGTGGGGTGGTGGACGACGTGGTCGACCGCGTATCCGAAGCGGTCGTAGCGACGCAGCTCGGGGCCGTGCTTGTCGGTCGTCTCCGCGCGAGGTGCGATCACCCCACCGACGAGCTCTCCGAAGCGGCTCACGTGCTCCTCGGCGAAGGCCCGCTCGGAAGGGACGTCGATGTAGTGATCGAGGAGGAAGGAGAGGTTGGGGTCGAGCTTGTACCAGTCGAGACCGATGGCCTGCTCGTATTCGGCGTAGTCGGGGAGCATGCTCCCGATGCTACGGCCATGGGGCCGAAGCGGCCGACCACGCGGCCTCCGATGCACCCGGGTGGGGCCGCGACAGATCTGTTAGCAAACCTAATTAGAATAGTGAAAGATGATGGTCGTCAGGCACACTGGAGAGCCACCACAGGCCGAACGCGCCGAAAGGGCCGGAGAAGCCGGCAGGGCGCGTGCGTCGGAGCGCTCCCGGGCGGACGCGACCCATGCCGGTCGTCCCGGCCAACTGAGCGAAGCCGAGCTAGCAGCGCGGCTGAGGCTCACCGTGGGTCGGCTCTCTCGCAAGATCCGCCAGCAGGGCGCCGGAGAGGTCACCCAATCTCAGGTCTCCGTCCTCTACTCGGTGGAGCGGCTCGGCGCTCCGACGCTGGGAGAGCTGGCTGCGTCCGAGCAGGTTCAGCCGCCGAGCATGACCCGCCAGGTCGACGCGCTCGAAGCAGGAGGGCTCCTCTCGAGGCGCGTGGAGCCGACGGACCGGCGGATCGCGCGCGTGGAGCTGACCGGGTCGGGGCGCAAGTTCCTCCAAAGGAACCGATCGTTGCGCAACGCGTACCTGGTGCAGCGCCTGACGCGTCTCGCCCCCGAGGAGCGTGAGCGTCTCGGCGAGCTCGTGGCGTTGCTCGAGCACCTGGCGGAGCTGGCGTGACCAAGATCCGCAAGGTCGCGCGCACGACCTTCCACTCCCTGCGCGTTCGCAACTACCGCCTCTACTTCACGGGACAGATCATCTCGGTGAGCGGGACGTGGATGCAGAGCGTCGCTCAGGCGTGGCTGGTCGTGAGATATCTGGCGCCGAGCGGGCAGGCCGGTCTGGACGTCGGGATCACCACAGCGCTTCAGTTCCTGCCGATGCTCCTGTTCGGGGCGTGGGGAGGCCTCGTCGTGGACCGGGTGGACAAGCGACGCCTGCTGGTCGCCACCCAAGCCTCGGCGGGGGTGCTCGCGTTCTTCTTGGGACTGCTCGTCTTCGTCGGGAAGGGTCCGGCCGGGTCGGCCCACCTCTGGGAGGTGTACCTGCTCGCTCTGTTCCTCGGCTTCGTGAACCTGTTCGACAACCCCGCTCGGCAGAGCTTCGTGGTGGAGATGGTCGGGCCGGACGACCTCCCGAATGCCGTGAGCCTCAACAGCATCGTGATGAACGGTGCTCGTATCGTCGGCCCGGCTATCTCCGGAGTGCTGATCGCGACCGTAGGAATCGCAGTGTGCTTCGAGGTGAACGCGGCTAGCTACGCGGCGGTGATCGCGGCGCTGCTCATGATGCGCCGATCTGAGCTGCACCCTGTCGAGCGAGTGGTCCGGGCCAAAGGTCAGCTGCGCGACGGGCTGTCCTATGTCTGGCGGACCCCGAAGCTGCGAGAGCCCCTGATATTGGTCTTCGTCGTGGGATTGCTCGTCTACAACTTCAACGTGATCCTCCCGTTGCTCGCGCGCCAGACGTTCCACGAGGGGGCGGCGGCCTTCTCTGCGCTCACGTCTCTCATGGCCACGGGAGCGGTCATCGGAGGCCTGATCGTGGCCGGGCGAGGCAAACCGACTCTCCACAGGCTGACCACCATCGGCATGGCCTTCGGAGTGTTGATCGGTGCCGTGGCGGTCGCGCCCACCCTCCCGAGCGCGCTCGGGTTGATCGTCCCGATGGGCGCGCTGTCGATCGCCTTCATCGCAACGGCCAACTCGACGATCCAGATACGGGTCGACCCGTCGATGCGAGGGCGGGTCATGGCTCTGTACGCGATCGGCTTCCTCGGCACCGCACCGATCGGCGCACCACTCGTGGGCTGGATATCCCAGGTCTCCAGCCCGCGCGTCGCGCTCCTGGTCGGTTCAGGCGCTGCCGTGGTGGCGTCGGCGGTGATAGCGATCAGACATCGAAACGAGCACCGGCGGCTCGCCGATGCGGAGCTCGCGGCTGCCGGCGCCCAAGGGGTGGTCGTCGACGAGGCCGAGCCCGGATCCGCGCTCGGCGTGGCATGAGCTCTTCCCACGTACGATCTCGCGAATGAGGGCATCGAGGCGGATCGGCACCCTCGCGTCGGGAGCGGGTGGCCTGGCGCTGCTCGCCCACTACCTTCCGAGCGTGTGCGTTCTGGGGCAGTGGTCTCCGGTTCCACTGGGAGCCTTGCCTCATGGCTGGTGCAGGTGGAGCGCTCCCGGTGGCTCTGACCGAGTCGCCCTGACCTTCGACGACGGCCCGTCGCCGGAGTCGACTCCCCGAACCCTCGATCTCCTGGACGATCTCGGGATGCGCGCCACGTTCTTCGTGCTGGGCAGCCTGGCTGATGCCCATCCGGATCTCGTCCACGAGATCCTCCGCCGGGGCCACGGCATCGGCTCACACGGCTACGAGCACGAGCACCACCTGCTTCGCTCCCCGGCGTGGATAAGACGCGACATGGCGCGGTCGGTGGAGGCTCTCGAGGCCCTCGATGGTCGTCCGCGCTGGTACCGGCCGACGTACGGACAGCTCACCGCGGGGACGATCCTCGAGGCTCGTCGCCATGGGATGGAAGTTGTGCTCTGGTCCGCCTGGGGACGTGAGTGGGCCGAGAGCGACCCGTCAGCGGTGATGGCACGAATCGGGCGTCACTTGGAGCCCGGCGCGATCGTGCTGTTGCACGACACCGACGTGATGTGCCCTGCGGGGACCGCCGAACGGACTCATGCGACCCTCGAGCTCCTGGCGGCGAGACTGAAGGACCTCGAGCTGAGAGCGTCGACCCTTGACGAGGTCATGTTCCACCGGGCCGCCTGAACGCTCGGAGTTCATTTGTGAAGGCCGAGCTGTATCGCTTTCACGAGGAGAAGTGCCACGGAAAGGAACACGTACCCGTACATCGAGTACATGGTGAGTGTGCGTCCCCGTGACCAAGGAGGCCTTTCGAGCAGGCTCAACGGTGGCATCCGCCACGTCTCACGCTTGAGGTCGGGGGCTTCTTCCAATGCCGGGCGCGAAGAGAGAGACCTCTGGTACAACGCCCCGGCCGTTGCCAGGACGACGAAGAGCGTGCCTGCAAGTACGACTAGAAGCAGCCCGACGTTGATATTGGGGAACACGGTGGTCGTCATGAGGATCAGGGAGAGAACGAAGAGGACCGAAACGATGACGGTGGCGACCGCGTTGAGCCATGGGCGGTTCACCCATGGACCAAGAACCCCTCGGTCGTTGCAAAGCAGAACGAGAAAGACGGTCGCGCTCGGAAGGAGTATGCCGGCCAGAGCCTGCACCGAGGTGGTGATCAGGCCGAGAGGAGCACCGGGTATCAAGACTACGCCGCCGGCTGCTGCCACGATTCCCGTGTACGACGCGTAGAAGAACTTCGCCTCGCCCACCCTGCGATGCAATGAGTGGCGCATGCCGAAGATGTCTCCGAACGCGTAGGAGGTCGAGAGTGTGACGGCCGCTGCACCGATGATCGACGCGTTCAGCAGGACAATTGCGAACAGAACGCCCGACGCGTGACCCAGGTGCCGGGCCAGTCCGCGTGCGACGTCGGCCGCGTTGGTGAACTTCCCCGCAAGTGGAGTGTGTGCGAATGCAAAGGCAACCGTGACCAGGATCAGGCTGGCCGCAAGTATCGTCACGAACGATCCGACAACTGTGTCCACACGCTCGTAGTTCATGTATCGCGGTGTGATCCTCTTGTCGACGATGTTCGACTGCTGGAAGAAGAGTTGCCACGGAGCAACGGTCGTTCCAACGATTGCGATGATGAGCAGAACCGACGTGGAATTGAACCCTCCGTGAACTCCGGGAACCACGAACCCGTGCAAGATCGGACCAGCGTGCGGGTGTGCGTATATCGCCAGTGGGATCACGAGGAAGTTGGCGACGATGAACACGAGCATGAAGCGTTCCCAGCGCCGGAAGCTCCCGGTCGCCGTCATGGCGACGAGGCCGAGCACTGCCAGTGGGACCGAGATGTAAGAGCTGACTCCGAGGTATCCGAGCGCGAGGCTTATGCCTATGAACTCGGTGACGATCGTGAGGAAATTCAGAACGAACAGATCTCCCACGGAGAATGCACCCCAGAATTTCCCGAAGCGCTCTCGAATGAGTCGGGCGTGTCCCACACCTGTCACGGCGCCGAGCCGGACGACCATCTCCTGGTTGACGATGAGGACGGGTATCAGCAGTGGCAGGGTCCACAGCAGGCTCAATCCGTAGTTCTGTCCTGCTGCCGAGTAGGTCGCGACTCCGCCGGCGTCGTTGTCACCGACCATGACGATGAGCCCGGGGCCGATGATCGCCAGCAAAGTGAGCGCTTTCGCCACCCACGTGCGGTTCTGACCCTCGTCGTGCAGACGGATGGTGCCGAGGGCTCCCTGGATGTCACCGACGTGCGCGTCGTCGAGGACGGCGGTGACGGTCTCGGTGTCGAGGGCCTCGTCGGCCATGGTTGGGACCTCCAGAAGGTGCCGGCTTCTCGGACGTGCTCATGTGGCGCGCACGCCCGGCGGAAGTCAGCCCCCGGTCAGTCCCGTGGGAAGAGCTCCTGGCTGGCGGCGTGCGCGCGGTCGCGGTCGTGGTGACCCACTGTCAGCGTGCAGCGCTGCTCCTTCGTCGTGCCCCTCCTGCAGCCACACTCCAGGGTGGCGACGCCCGGCGGGGCACCGGGCTCGTCGGGATCCGTTTCCTCCCGGCGCACCTTTCCCATTGCGAGACTTCGCGCTTTGCACGGAGCCGCACGAAAGCGAGGCTGTTAGACCTCGAAATGATAGCCGCTAGTCCTCGGCTACGGCCATCCCGAAGTCGCGCCGCCAACCCGTCGGCAGCATCATCTCGAGGACGTCGTCGACGGTGATGACGCCGATCATGCGATGCTCGCCGTCCATCACCGGAGCGACCGTCAGGTTGAAGTCGGTCATCTTCCTGACGACGGCGTGGATGTCCCAGTCGGGATGCACGTGGGCAGGGTTTGGACGGATTACCGACTCGAGCGGCGCGGAGGGATCGGCCTTCACCAGAGAGACGACGGACGCCGATCCGGTCACCCGTCCATCGGTCCCGCTGGCGAACACCGTCGTGAGCGCTTCCGGGGCAGCTTGGCTCGAGCGAACGGCGTCGAGGACCTCCGACACTGGAGTGGTCTCGGGGAGACAGAGGAAGTCCGGGCTCATGAGCCCGCCTCCGGTCTCCGGGTTGTAGCTCAAAAGGGCCCGGATCTTGCGCTGGTGGGCGGGTGGCATGAGCGAGAGGATCGGAAGCCGCCGCTCCTGATCGAGGTCCATGATGAGGTCGGCTGCGTCGTCGGGGGCCATCGTGGCCAGCAGTCGGGCTGCCTCCTCGTCCGAACGAGATCGGATGAACTCGAGCTGGTGCTCGTTGTCCAGCTCCTCGAATACGTCCGCCTCGAGCTCTCGGTCCTGTCCGACTGCTTCGATGATCTCCTCGCCTTCGTCGTGCGAGGCAGCCTCGACGAGGTCCGCGATCTGCGCCGGGTGCAGCTTGGCGAGCTTGCGGTAGGGGATCCTCAGCCGGGCGGTGGGCACGTGGGCGACGAAGGGCTCGATGCTGGCGAAGTCCACGAGAGAGCCCGCCTTGATCCGCCGGGTCAAGGGACGCGGCAACAGCCGTCGAAGCGCAACCCGAGGGCTCGGGTCGACGCCGACCACCTCCCAGCGGCCGTCGAGCCTGGCGATCTCTATCTCGTTCGCCCTGATGAGCCTTGCCCCCGAGAGGTTGATCAGGTGACGCGCCAGCAGGTCCTTGGCGAGCAGGAGCTCCCCGGGACGCCGGACGAACCTGCCGAGGCTGACGGTCTCGCCCACGAGCTCGACGCGCCCCGGACGGATGTCCGCGATGCGGTGTATCGGAACGAACATCGCCCGCCGACCTATGCGCACCACCACCCCGGAGAGGGGAGGGTGAGGCGAATCCCCGACGCGGACGATCAGGTCCTCCACCCGACCGAGGCGGTCCCCGTCCTTGTCCACCAATGGGCTGTTTACGATGCTGGAGAGGTGCAGGATCTCGATGTCCAAGCTTCGGCGCTCCTCGAGCGGGTGATGCGAAGTAAAAGCTACTCGCCCGGCGCGTCCTGAGACGTCGTTCCCGGGCCTGCCAAGCAGCCGACTGCGCAGGCACTTTGCCTCGAAGACGCTCGAGTCGCAAGGTCCATCCGTTTGCGCAGCGAGCGGTTTCCGGGGGAGGCTGACCGGCCATGATCGCCGGGGTGGGGGAGCCGCGTGCCTAAGAGCCCGCTCAGACGATTGATCGAGATTCGTGAGTCCTGGGAGCGCAGCAAGCGCATCGAGGTGCCCCCGGCCCGCCCCGCAGCGCCTGCAGAGCCCGATGGGCTTCGAATCGCGTTCCTCGTCTACCGTGGCAACCCTCGATGCGGCGGGCAGGGCGTCTACACCCGGCACTTGACACGAGAGCTGGCGAACCTCGGCCACAGCGTGGAGGTCCTCGCCGGGCAGCCGTGGCCAGAGCTCGACGAGGGGGTGGGCTTCACCCCGGTTCCGGGGCTCGACCTCTACCGGGACCCGGATCCCTTCAGGGTTCCGCATCCGCGTGAGCTCCACTCGGGGATCGACTTGCTCGAGATGGCCGTGATGTGCGGCGCCGGCTTTCCCGAGCCCTTGACCTTCTCCCTTCGCGCGAGGCGGATCCTGGCCTCTCGCGTCGGTGAATTCGACGTCGTACACGACAACCAGTGCCTCGGATCCGGTCTGCTCGGAATGATCTCCGACGGGTGGCCCCTGCTCACCACGCTTCACCACCCGATCACCGTCGACCGGGAGCTGGCGCTCATTCACGCGGAGAACATCTGGAGGCGAACCACTCAGCGAAGGTGGTTCGGCTTTCTGCGCATGCAAGTGCGCGTGGCGAGGCGGCTGCCGAGGATCGTGACGGTGTCGGAATCGTCGAAAGCCGACATCGCCTCGCAGATGGGCGTGGACCCACGGCGCATGACGGTCGTGCCCGTCGGGGTCGACCATACGGTCTTTCGTCCGCGTCCGGAGCGCCGCCGGATCCCGGGGCGGATCATGGTCACGTCGTCGAGTGATGTTCCGATGAAGGGCCTCGTTCCGCTCCTCGAGGCGGTGGCGAAGTTGAGGACCGAACGAGAGGTCGAGCTTCTAGTCATCGGTCGCCCCACCGACAACGGACGCGTGGCGCGAACGATCGACCGGCTGGGTCTAGGCCCGGCAGTGACCTGTGTCAGCGGGATAAGCGACGACGAGCTCGCCTGTCTCTACGCGGAGGCTCAGGTGGCGGTGGTGCCCTCGCTCTACGAGGGGTTCTCGCTGCCAGCGATCGAGGCGATGGCCTGCGGGCTCCCCCTCGTGGCGACGACGGGGGGCGCGCTGCCCGAAGTGGTCGGATCCGACGGTTCGACCGGCCTCTTGGTCGAGCCCGGGAACCCTGAGGCACTCGCCGGCGCGATCAGGCGGATCCTCGACGACGACGCTCTGGCGGCGCGCCTTGGTGAAGGCGGCCGCCGGCGCGTGCTCGGCAGGTTCACGTGGCAGGCAACTGCCTCCGGTACGGCCGGGCAGTACCACGCTCTCCTGGAGGAGCGTGCGGCGCCCCTTCACCGGCCGAAGATGCCGGTGGCCTCGGTTACCGATGCGACCGAAGACAACGGTGACACCGAAGACGAAGGGCAACAGAAAGAACGCGTCTCGTGTTGACCGTCGACTACGAACGCCTCGGCGTCTCGAGCGGGGAGCGTCTGCTCGACCTCGGGTGTGGGGGAGGACGCCATGCCTTCGGGGCCTTCAGGCTCGGGGCTCGGGTGGTGGCTCTCGATGCACAGGCTGCCGAGGTCGAGAAGGTGCGAGACACGATCGGTGCGATGGTGGACGCCAAGGAAGTCGAACCCGACGAGGAAGCCGGAGTGGTGCAGGGTGACGCACTTCGCCTGCCGTTTCCCGATGCCACATTCGACAGAGTGATCGCCTCTGAGGTTCTCGAGCACATAGAAGAGGACGAGGGCGCGATGACCGAGCTCGCACGCGTGCTGCGAACGGGCGGGACGATGGCGGTGACGGTGCCTCGGTTCGGGCCCGAGGTCGTCAATTGGGCTCTTTCTCGCGAGTACCACGACGTCGAAGGGGGACACGTCCGCATATACCGGCGTTCCACCTTGATCGAGCGATTGACGAGCGTGGGCTTGAGACCGCTCGAAAGCCACCACGCGCACGCCCTGCACTCTCCGTACTGGTGGCTGCGATGCTGGGTGGGACCTCGACGCGAAGACCATCTGTTGGTGCGGGCGTATCACCGGATGCTCGTCTGGGACATCGTCCGAGCACCTCGCGTCACCAGAATGGCGGATCGAATGTTGAACCCGTTGCTCGGCAAGAGCTTCGTCGTCTACTTGGCGAAGCCGGAGTGACCCTTTCCCCGAGTACCCCGAATAGATGAAGAGACGCTCATGACGACCGCGGAAACCAATAGACCAGCAGTTCTCGCCGAGATCCCGGAGCTTCCCGGAGTGATCCTCGCAGACGAGATCGTCGCGACTGCTCAGTCGATCGCCGATGTTCAGCGCCCCGACGGAATGATCCCGTGGTTCGAAGGCGGCCACTGTGATCCGTGGAACCACATCGAGGCGGCCATGGCGCTGACGGTCGCAGGACTTCTGGACGAGGCTTCGCGTGCCTACCAGTGGCTGGCGGACACACAGCTCCCCGAGGGGTCGTGGTTCAACTACTACATCGCGCGAAACGGGGTGAAGGATCCTCGTCTGGACACGAACGTGTGCGCGTACGTCGCCACCGGGGTCTGGCACCACTACCGCATCACCGACGACATCTCGCAGCTCGAAGCGTTGTGGCCCGTGGTCGACGCCGCACTTTCCTTCGTCTTGCGATTCCAGCAGGGTGACGGGTCCGTGCTGTGGTCCGTCGACCCCGACGGTCGCTTGGGTCGTTACCCGCTGCTCACGGGGTCGTCGTCCATCTACCACGCTCTGCGCTGTGGAGTCGCCTGTGCGGAGGCACTCGGGCACGAGCGACCCGACTGGGAGCTGTCAGCCGGACGCCTTGCGCACGCGATCGCATACTTGCCTCACGTCTTCGAGCCGAAGCACGAATTCGCCATGGACTGGTACTACCCGGTCCTCTCGGGTGCTCTGAGCGGTGGGCCTGCCGAAGAGCGGATCGAACGGTGGTGGGACACCTTCGTCATGGACGGCCTCGGGGTGCGGTGTGTCTCTACCGGCCCCTGGGTGACCGCGGCCGAGACCGCTGAATGTGCGTTGGCCCTCGACGCGTTGGGCCGGAGAGACGAGGCGACGCAACTGCTGTCGTGGACCCGGTCGCACCGCTGCTCCGACGGCTCTTACTGGACGGGGATCGTCTACCCCGAATCGAACACCTTCCCGTTCGCGGAGCGCACCACGTACACCGCCGGGGCGGTGGTCCTCGCAGCGGACGCTCTGTCGAACGCGACCCCTGCGGCCGGGTTGTTCCGCGGCGAGTCGCTGCCGGCTGGGCTAGACCTCACAGAGCCGCGTCCGCAGGCGCGACCCTCTTGAGAACCCGAAGGGAACCGCACTCGCCGTCCTCTGCGAACTGCTCCGAGGCGAGGGCCGCGCACCACAGCTCGTAGGGCGGGCGGCCGCCGTCCGCGGGATCGGGGAAGACGTCGTGGATGGCCAGAAGTCCCCCCGTCACGACGTGGGGCGCCCATCCACGCAGATCGGACCATGCGGGCTGCTCCCCGTGACCCCCGTCGATGAAGCAGAAATCCACCGGGCTCTTCCAACGCGTCGCGATCGTCGCCGAATCCCCGACCATCCCGACGACGATCGATGAAAGACCAGCGCCGTCGACTGCCTGTCGCCAGAAGGGGAGCGTGTCGATCCGTCCGGTCCGCGGGTCGACCACGTCGGAGTCGTGGTGCTCCCAACCCGGCTGGTTCTCCTCGGAGCCGTGGTGGTGGTCGACGCTGAAGAGCACGGCCCCGGTCTCCTCGGCAGCAGCGCCCAGTAGCACGGTGGACTTGCCGCACCACGCTCCGATCTCCACGAAGGTGGCGGGTCCCCCTGCAGGTTTCCCCCTCCCGGCTCGCACCGCGGCCTCGTAGAGCGCGAGGCCCTCGTCGTCGGGCATGAACCCCTTGGTCGCGCGTGCCCGAGCGAGGAGGTCTTCGATTCTCGAGCTCAAAGCTTGCGCGTCTTCACCGCGGTGCCGCAGGCGCAGATCTCTGTCCAGTTGCCGCCCATCTCCGAGGTATCGAATCGCATGGCGAGAACGGCGTCACCTCCCCTTGCCTGTGCCTCCTGAACCATTCGGTCGATCACCTCCTGCCGGCTCATCACGAGGTTCTTGGTCATGCCCTTGAGCTCGCCTCCAGCGAGGGACTTGAATGCGGCACCGAGCTGTGAGCCGACGTTCCTGCTCCGCACGGTCAGTCCGAAGACCTCTCCGAGAACCTCGGTGATCTCGTATCCGGGTATGTCGTTCATCGTCGAGATCAACATCGCGCCTCACTCTCGTCTCGTCTGGGCAGTCATCGCCGGTCGACGGTGACTGCCGCAGTGCCCATCATGTCCAGGAAATTGGAGCGATAGAAGCGCTCTCTAACGTCGTCCGAGGCGTCTCCGAGAGATGCCTCGAACCGCTCTATCGGCCGCCTTCCGCCTTCCACGTGCGGATAGTCGGACGAGAACATACAGATGTCGGGGCCGGCTTGCTCGGTGATCCACCCGACGTCCTCGGTGGGATAGGGCGTGGCGCGCACTTGACGACTCACGTACTCGGTCGGCCGGAGCTTGAGCGCCCGAAGCCGTTCCTCGTGGCGGTGGAAGGCCTCGAACGCGGCCTCCATCTGCCGCGTCCACGACGGGATCCAGATCGCCCCTTGCTCGATGACGCCGAAGCGGAGGGATTCGAAGCGGTCGAATACTCCGTCGAAGATCATCGTGGCGAGCGTCTGGGCGGGCGGCCATGGGATTCCCATGTAGTCCACGGAGCGGAAGTTCTCTTCGCCTCCGTGGAAGTCCGGCGGAACGGGGAGACCATTTCGGAAATAGGCGGTGTCTATCAGGTCCCCGGTCCCCCCCACGTGGAAAACGATGGGAATCCCCGCCTCCTGAGCCGAAGCCCAAACCGGGTCCAGAGATCTATGGCTGGGGGAGTGGGCCTTCGGGCATCCCGAGGCCACGAGCAGCGCGGCTGCTCCCATCGATATCGCTTCGCTCGCGGCCCGCGCCGCTCGGTCGAAGTCGGCGAGAGGCACGTAACAGGTCGGGAGTAAACGCGAGTCAGCGGAACAGAATTCGACCATGCCACGGTTATGCGCACGCGCAGCGCCGTAAGCGAGATCGAGATCGTCCCCGTGCTCCCAGTCGCGCAAGCGGCGATTGTGGAAGGTGTTGAACAAGAGCTGACTCGAGAAGCCGAGCAGGTCGAGCGCCCTCGGACGATCCTCCGCCACGAACGAGCCTGTCGCAGCGAAGTTCTTCCGAGTCATTATCTGCTCGGCCTCGTCGTGGCGGTACTCCTGCGATGCATGGAGCGCCCGCAACCTTTCGAACGCGGCCACCAGGTCGCGCTGTTGGGCGGCGGGATCCCCGGTCTGACGCAGCTCGTTCCCACCCGGATAGCGAAGCGGCTTGATCTTCTGACGCACTTCAGGGTCAGCGTGATCACCCAGCCAATCGGGGGTCTCCATCAGATGTGCATCCGCGTCGTGCATCTCGCGTGCTTCGTTGTAGGGCATCGTCCCCTCCCGAGAGATCCTCTCCCACACCCGAGTGTGGCATCAACCGATTCGTGCCTCAGCCCGCGGCGGAAACGGCGGAGTAGACGGCGAAGCCGACGAGGATCACACCTGCGGTCTTGCGTATGACCTCTAGGGGAAGCACGCGCAGAAGGGCCCGGCCGCTCGCAACCCCGATCCCCATGACCACGACGAGCGCCCCTGCGGCCCCTGCGAACACGGACCAGGGTTGGTCGTAGCGGGCAGCCAGGTTCGCGGTGAGGATCTGTGTCAGGTCGCCGAGTTCGGCGAGGACGACGACCGCTGCGCTCGCGAGGAAGACGTGCCAGTTCGTGCGGAACTTCTCTGCCTGCCTCTCACCCTGCTGCTCCTCGGAGGACTCTCGAGTCAGGAGGAGATACAGCGCGCCTGCCGCGAAGAGCAACGCGACGACTGTCTCAACTGCACGGTGGGGGAGGATCCTCAGGAGCCGCCCGGCGCCGACTGCCAGCGCGCTGTTGACGATCATCGCCGTCGCGGACCCCGCCCAAACGGGAAACGGGCGGTATCGGCTCGACATGATGATGGTGGCGATCATCGTCTTGTCGGGCAATTCTGCGACGAAGATCACTCCGAAGACGACCGCTACGACGGTGAAATTCACCGCGAGCTCACTTCAGCCGTTGTCGAATCTCTTCAGCCCCGCAGAAAGATCGGCACCGACCACTTCGCGCAGTCGCACTGTGAACGCCAAGTTCACGTCCAGGCGCTCGAGCATCTGCTGCACGGTGCGTTGGCCCGTGCGGACCGGGTGGTCTTCGAGAAACGCCCTGATCTGCTCGACCAGGGCGGCGTCCCTGCACAGGAATTTCACGCCTTCGAGCATCCGTGGCACCGTCTGCGAGGGGATCCGAGCCGTCAGGGCATCCCAGTGTTCGCGCACCCTTTGCCACGTCGCGAACCCGTTCTCACGGTTGGCGAGCAGTAGCTGCACCAGGAACGGTGCGTTCTGTGTTCGAACCTCTCCCATGGCCAGCTCGAATGCCCGCTCTGACAGATCGGGCTGCGAAAACCCTGCCAGCCCGTACAGGTACCGGATCTCCTCCTGGGGAGTGGCAGGGTGGCGATACCTCTCCAGAAAGACCTCGAAGTCCCTTTCGTCACCTGCGGAGGCGACGACGCCGGTGATCGCGGAAGCGAGGTTCGGATCCATCGCGGTCCCACCCGAGACGTGCGCCGCATGACGACGGGCGCTCTCGGCGCAGATGTCGGGGTCCTTCCCCACGATTCCGAGCGACGCGAGCACCTGCGATCGCAGTGTGGCGGTGCGTTCGTGCTCACCTCCTCGGGCGTCCCAGCCGAGGCGTTCGAAGAGGGGTCCCAGGAGGGCTCGGTCATAGGCGGCGAGCTCGAGACGAGCGCTGTCGTCCACGACGCGATCGAGAAACGAGAGTGCACCGGCGACCGGGGCCCAGACGTCGGGGTCCTCCTCTTCGACCAGGGACTCTGCGAGCGCCAGGAAGTCGGCGAGCGAGGTTCGGCCGGCAACGACGCTCGCCCAGGTGTCACCGAGAAGGTTGCGCCGCTCGAGCGGTTCGAGGTCTCCCATTCTCCCCGCGAGCCGAGCGAGGTGCTCGGGCTGATAGCGCACGCGGTAGAAGCCGCTTCCGTGCGCGTTCACGAGCACGAGACCGTTCTCGTGTTCGAGACCGGCAGTCGAAAGGGGCGAGGATTTCTCGTCGGTCGTGCTCATCCCACCGGCGTCGACGAGCAGCCGGAGGTCCGGTCCACTGTCCCCGACTGTGCGGGCCATCACGGGTATCCGCCAGCCCGATCCGATCGCGCTCTCGCCTTTGCCGGGAGCGACTCGTGAGTACGAAAACGGCTCCTGAGCGAGAGTCCATCGGCCGGGCGCCCGCTGGGTCGAATCCTCGGGAGAGCCGCTGAGTGTGACCAGCGGGAAGCCCCCCTGGAAGATCCAGCTGTCCATGATGTCGCGTACGGGCTCACCGCTCGCAGCTTCGATCGCGTCCCACAGGTCGGTGGTCTCGGTGTTCGATAGCTGGTGCTCCGAAAGGTACATGCGGACACCGTCACGGAAGCGGGTCTCGCCGAGGTACTGCTCGAGCATGCGCAGCACCCCTCCACCCTTCTGGTACGTGAGGATGTCGAACATCCCCTGAGCCTCGTCCGGAGGTCCCACCGGGTATTCGACCGGCCGGGTGCTGTGAAGGGCATCGCACTCCATGGCGGCGTCGCGTTCCATGCCGAAGCTGACCCAGCGCTCCCACTGCGGTCGGAAATGGTCGACGCACTTGAGCTCCATGAAGGTCGCGAAAGCCTCGTTCAGCCAGATGCCGTTCCACCACTTCATCGTGACCAGGTCCCCGAACCACATGTGTGCTATCTCGTGCGAAACCACGTCCGCGACACGTTCGAGCTCGAGGCGCGAGGCGCGTTCGGGATCGACGAGGAGCACGGCCTCACGAAAAGTGACGCAACCGAGGTTCTCCATCGCACCGAAAGCGAAGTCAGGGATTGCGAGAAGGTCGAGCTTCTCCGCGGGGTAGGGGATCCCGAACCACTCGGTGAAGAACCTGAGTGCGTGTGCAGCAGCTTCGAGCGCGAAGCCGGTGAGAGCCTCCTTGCCCGGGACGTGGACCACTCTGACAGCTACGCCGTCCACGTCGATCGGATCGGTGGCGACGAGAGGTCCTACGACGAACGCAACCAAGTAGCTCGACATGGAGATCGTGTCGGCGAAGCGCACGCGTTGCGTTCCGTTTGGCATCGGTGCGGTCTCGACGACGGGACTGTTTGAGAAAGCCGCGAGGCCGGGAGGCACGTCGAGGGTGACGCCGAAGACTGCCTTTCGGTCCGGCTCGTCGAAACACGGGAAGGCACGCCTCGCGTCGGTGGCCTCGAACTGCGTGGTTGCGATCGTGCGCATGACGCCGTCGAGGTCGACGAAGGTGGAGCGATAGAAGCCGTGTAGCTGGTCGTTCAGGATCCCCGAGAACGCGATCTCGATGTCGAGGTCCCCGGGCCCGCACGGCTCGGGCAGATGCAGTGTGATCCGCTCGGCGTCCGGGTCCTGCTCCACGGCGGGCGTGGCGGGGTCCTTGCCGCGTGGTCCCACGGTGGCGGAGGACACGGTGAGCTCGGCTGCGTTGAGGACGATCTGCGTGACTCGCTCGGTGGCAACGGCGGCGATCCTCACCTCACCGTCGAACGTCGCTGCGTCGAGATCAGGAGCCAGCCGCAGCTCGTAGCGATGCGGATGAACCGCATAGGGGAGGCGATAAGCCGCGGATACTTCCGTGCTCGACGATGAGGACGAGGAAGACGAATCGGTCATTTGCCGAGGCTATCTGTCCGGCCCCGGGACTCAACTAGGTTGCGGCGAGTGCAAGGGACCGAACCACAGAGCATCCACGCGCACCCGCGGTCGAGGGTGTCCCCGTGACGGCCGGTAACGGGGGTCCCCTCGACGTCGTCGCAGTGGGTTCGGCTCTCGTCGACGTGCTCACTCACACGTCGGAGGCCTTTCTCCGGCAGGTTGGCCTGGTGAAGGGGAGCATGACGCTCGTGGACCTGGAGGACGCCGCTCGGATCTACCGCGAAATGGGACCGGGCACCGAGGTCTCGGGGGGCTCGGCGGCCAACACCGCCGCCGGCGTGGCCATGCTCGGGGGACGGGCCGGATATGTCGGGAAGGTGGTGGAAGACGAGCTCGGTGAGGTCTTCGTCCACGACATAAGCGCGGTCGGGGTCGACGTCGGACAGCTGGTTCGGGCGAAGCCCGGCGGGGACGGGTCCTCGGACTCCGCCACCGGTCGCTGCCTGGTGTTCGTAACCGAAGACGGGGAGCGGACAATGGCGACCCACCTCGGCGTGGCCTCCACCTTGGGACCCGAGGACTTGGACGAGGACCTCGTGGCGCGCGCGCAAGTCGTCTATCTCGAGGGATACCTGTGGGACGTCGAGTCGGCGAAAGCGGCGATGAGACGCGCCACGGAATTAGCTCACGCCCACGACGCACTGGTCGCGCTCACGGTCTCGGACCCGTTCTGCGTGCAGCGTCACCAGCGAGAGTTCTTGGACCTTCTGAGGGACGACGTGGACGTGCTCTTCGCCAACGAGGAAGAGGCGATGCTGCTGTTCGGGGCACGCAGCTTCGACGCAGCGATGGGGGCAACACAGGAGATCGGGGTGCTGGCGGCGATCACCAGGGGCCCGCTTGGAAGCGTCGTCTTCGGAACCGCAGATCCCATCCATGTCCCCGCCGAGCCCGTTGCTCGTGTCGTGGACACGACGGGAGCCGGCGATCTCTACGCGGCCGGCTTCCTCTACGGGCTCACCCACGGGCTGGACCCGGAGGGTTGCGCTCTCCTCGGTGGCAAATGCGCCGGCGAGGTCATCACTCATCTCGGCGCACGCCCTGACGCCGACCTGAAGCAGCTGGTCCTTTGAGCACCGAGGGAGCGGCTCAGGCGGGGGCTGTCGGGGATAACCCTTGGTTGAATCGGCGTGTCATCTCCTATGCGCACCAAGGCGGGGCCTGGGAGGCGCCCTCCTCGACCCTGTACGCGATTCGGCGGGCGCTCGAGCTCGGCGTCACCGGGGTCGAGCTCGACGTCCACGCGACCGCCGACCGCCACCTGGTGGTGTGCCACGACTCGACCGTCGACCGCACGACCGACGGGCACGGGCCGATCCACTCCCTCACGCTCGAAGAGATCCGAAGGCTCGACAACGCGCACTGGTTCGTAGCCGGGGGAGACGAGAGGCAGGGGCTCGCCGCAAGCGAGTACGCATTTCGCGGGAAGGCCCCGGCGGACACCGACTTCCGTGTCGCCGCCTTGGACGAGGTGCTCGACCTCATGGACGACCATCCCACGGTCGCGCTGAACCTCGACATCAAGGCGACGGCTCCAGCCGTCGAGCCGTACGAGGAACTCCTCGCCCGAGCACTCGATCGCCACGGCCACACGGACCGAGTGATCGTCGCCTCGTTCCTCGACGTCGCCACCGACACCTTCAGCGCGCATGCGCCGGACATCGCGACCTCGGCAGGGACTCTTGCCATCGCCTCTTTCTGGCGGGACCTCCACCAGGGAGAGGAACCCGGTCCGGTCCGCCACGCGGCATTCCAGGTGCCGGCTACGAGGGGGGATCAGGTCGTGGTCGACGAGAGGTTCGTGGCAGAGGCGCATCGGCTCGGGGTAGCCGTCCACGTCTGGACGATCAACGACGCCGACACGATGGAGCGGCTCTGCGACTTGGACGTCGACGGGATCATCTCGGACCTACCCTCGACTCTCTTGCCGATTCTGGAGAGGCGCGGGCTGGCCTACCGTCCTTGATGCGGCTCCCTCAGCTCCCGTGAACCGGTTCCGGAGTTAGCCGCGCCCGGCGTTCGGACGCTTGCCGTGATTTGCCTTCTTCTTGCTGCGCGCCTTGCGCTTCGTAGTGCGCTTTGACATGTCGACCTCCCAGTCGACGAACGCTACCAGCCGCCGGCTTCTTCTTGGCCGCCCGGGATTTCCACCCAGCCGAGTGGGGGTCGTCAGCGGCCCGAGTAGCGTCCAGAAGCGTGGAACGGCTCGGCCTGGTCGGTCTGCCCAACTCCGGCAAGACGTCGCTGTTCAACGCGCTCACCGGGGCATCGGCTCCGGTCGCGCCGCATCCGTTCACTACGACGGAGACGAACCTCGGATCTGCACCTCTGCCCGATACCCGGCTCGACGCGCTCGCCGAGATGAGCGCGAGCAAGAAAGTCGTAAGAGCCGTCGTGGAGATCGTGGACATCGCCGGGCTGGTGCCCGGCTCCTCCACCGGGGAGGGTCTCGGCAACCGCTTTCTCGCAGGCATCCGGGAGGTGGATGCGATCTGCCTCGTGCTGCGAGCATTCGACGACCCCGAGATCCCCGGCGTCTCGGATCCCCTGGAGGCCCTTGCCGCCTTGGAGCTCGAGTTGGTCCTCGCCGACGTGGAGACCATCGACGCGCAGCTCGACAAGCGACGCAAGGCGGCGAAGTCCGACCGCGCACTCGCACCCGAGGTAGCCGCGATCGAGTCCGCCCTCGAGGTCCTATCGGCCGGCACCCCTCTCTATCGCTCCGGTACGGGCTCCGACGAGCGCGCCTTGCGCAAAAGTCTGTTCTTGCTGACCGACAAGCCTGTGTTGGCGGTCGTCAACCTCGCCGAGGACCAGCTGGGTAAGACCGAGGACCTGGTCGAGCCGGTCGTGGACGCGCTGGGAGGGCATGGTGAGGCTCTCGGGGCATGCGTCCAGCTCGAAGCCGAGGCTGCCCAGCTCACTGCGGACGAGCGAATGGAGCTCTTGGAGGGTCTCGGTCTGGGCGAGGGGGCTCTCGCGAGGGTGGCCCGCGCTGCCTATCACCTGCTCGGGCGTCGTACCTTCTTCACCACGGGAGACAAAGAGTCACGTGCGTGGAGCTTTCGGGCAGGGGCCACAGCACCCCAGTGCGCGGGGGTCATCCATTCGGACCTGCAGCGCGGGTTCATCCGGGCGGAGGTGGTCCACTGGGACGAGCTCATCGAGCTGGGGTCGTGGTCGGCGGCCAAGAACGCCGGCCGTTTGCGCATCGAGGGCAAGGACTACCACGTCGCCGATGGTGACGTGCTCGAGATCCGTTTCAACGTGTGAACACGCCATCGTGATGCCCAACGCTTGGTTGCTTCGCGACGGTGACGTGCTGGCGGCAGCCGAGGTCGCGAGTACATATACCGAAAGGACGCGTGGCCTGCTCGGCCGCCAAGGCTTCGAGGGTGCACTGATCTTGAAGCGAACGCGCTCCGTCCACACCATCGGTATGCGCTTCGCGATCGACGTTGCTTTCCTGGATCGGGATCTCACCGTCCTCGACGTCGTCCGCTTGAATCCTTGGCGCATGACGATCCCGAGGCGGAAGTGCCGAAGCGTCTTGGAGGCCGAGGCCGGCGCGTTCGAGAGATGGCGGTTGAAGGAGGGGGACCGCCTCGAGCTGCGCGAGGTCAGTTGAGCAAGCCGGCGCCAGCTTCGCCGGGCAGGCTGGTCCTCGTGTCGACGCCGATCGGGAACCTCGGTGATCTGTCCCCACGTGCGGTGGCGACACTGGCCTCCTCCGATCTCCTCTGTTGCGAGGACACCAGGCGCACTCGGGAGCTCCTCTCCCACGCTGGAGTGAAGGGTCGGCGGCTGATCTCACTTCACGCCCACAACGAGGCGTCGCGCACGTCTCAAGTGGTTGCTCGCCTTCAGGCGGGGGAGACCGTCGCACTGGTGAGCGACGCAGGGACGCCTTTGATATCCGATCCGGGCGCGCGCCTCGTCACCGCTGCCCTGCAAGCCGGCATAGAGGTGAGCGCGGTCCCGGGCCCGAGTGCCGCTCTTGCGGCCCTGGTGACGAGCGGCCTCTCCTCGGACCGCTTCTGCTTCGAGGGTTTCCTCCCGCGCAAAGGCTCGCAGCGCAAGCAGAGGCTTCGCGAGATCGGGGTCGAGACGCGAACGGTCGTCCTCTACGAAGCGCCCGGCCGGGCGGGAGGCACTCTCGCCGATCTCGAGCTCGCTTGCGGCCCGGAGAGGTCGGTCGTGGTGGCTCGCGAGCTGACCAAGCTCCACGAGGAGACCTGGAGGGGAACCCTCGGCGAGGCCGTGAGCGAGTTCGCTTCGGAGGGATTGAGGGGAGAGGTGGTCATCGTCCTCGGCGGAGCCCCGGGCCAGTCGCAGGCGAGCGACGAGGAGTTGTCCGAAGCCCTCAAGCAAAGGCTCGTCGCGGGGGACAGCGCTCGTGACGCGGCTGCCTACGTGGCGCGTGAGCACGGCGCTTCTCGCCGGCACGTGTACGAGCTGGCTTTGTCGCTTCGTGACTACCCGACCGGCCCAGCCGATCAGGCGTGAGAGTCCGATTAGGCGCGCATGTCCGCAGTGGACGAACCGGCTGTGGTGTACGAACATCGGGGCATGTCGCCGTTCCGGTTCCAGATGGACAAGACCCAGGCACCGCCGGTCGAGCCGGGAGAGGCTCCCGAAGGCCTCGCGGTCGCCACGTTCGCAGCCGGCTGCTTCTGGGGGGTCGAGGACTTCTTCAGGTCCGTGCCCGGGGTGGTGGACGCGGTGTCCGGCTATACGGGGGGGTCGGTTGCTGCTCCCACCTACGAGCAGGTCTGCTCGGGTTCGACCGGGCACGCTGAGGCAGTGCTGGTGACCTACGACCCGGCAAAGGTCACCTACGAGGAGCTGCTGTCGGAGTTCTGGCGTCACCACGACCCGACGACACCGAACCGTCAGGGACCCGATGTCGGAACGCAGTACCGGTCGGCAGTGTTCTTCCACGACGAGGAACAGCACCGACAGGCGGAAGAGTCTCTTGCCGCTTACCAAGCAAGGTTTCGACGTCCGATAGTGACCGAGGTCGTCCCGGCGACGACGTTCTGGCCCGCCGAGGACTATCACCAGCGCTACGTCGAGAAGACGGGGCACGGCGCCTGCCACGTAGCGAATTGGTAGGAGCGGACAAAGGAGTCCCCACATCCTTGGGGGCCGAGCCGCAGAGCCGCAGAGCCGCAGAGCCGCAGAGCCGCAGAGCCGCAGAGCCGTAGAGCCGTAGAGCGGCCGAGCCGGCCGGCAGAGCCCGAGACGCTCGGTACGCTACCGCCGTGTCCCGGTTCTATATGACGACTCCGATCTACTACGTGAACGACGCTCCTCACGTCGGGCACGCCTATTGCACCGTCAACGCGGACGCGCTTGCCCGGTGGCACCGCCTTCGTGGCGATGAAGTCTTCTTCCTGACCGGGACCGACGAGCACGGGGCAAAGGTCGCCGAGGCCGCGGCCGAGCACAGGGTGACTCCCGCAGAGTGGGCCGAGCGCACTGCCGGCAGGTTCGTGGCCGCCTGGGAGGGTTTGCGGATCTCGAACGACGACTTCATCCGCACCTCTGAGCCGAGGCACCACGCAGCGGTCCAGGCGTTCCTCCAGAGGATCTACGACAACGGCCACATATACCTGGGCACCTACCGAGGCCTCTACTGCATCTCCTGCGAGGACTACTACAGCGAGGACCAGCTCGTCGACGGGAACTGTCCGGTTCACGGCCGACCGGTGATCGAGATGGAGGAGGACAATTACTTCTTCAAGCTGAGCGCCTTCACCGAGCGCCTTCTCGACTGGTACGAGTCCGCGCCTGATGCTGTGCGCCCGCCTGGGAAGCGGAACGAGGCGCTCGGTTTCATCAAAGGTGGCCTTCGCGACATCTCGATCACGCGGACCTCGTTGACGTGGGGTGTGCCGGTGCCGTGGGACTCAGGGCACGTCTTCTACGTCTGGTACGACGCCCTCATCAACTACTTGACCGCGATCGGCTACGGCGTGGACGAGAGACGTTGTGCCGAGTGGTGGCCAGCCGTCCACCATCTCATCGGAAAAGAGATCTTGCGATTCCACTGCGTTTGGTGGCCCGCGATGTGCATGGCAGCTGGGATCGACCCGCCGGCGCATGTCTTCGTGCACGGGTGGTTGCTCGTCGGAGGCGAGAAGCTGTCGAAGTCCATGCGGCTGACCGAGATCGCTCCGTCGGTGCTCACCGAGGACTTCGGTGTGGACGCGACCCGCTACCACCTGCTGCGCGAGGTCCCGCTCGGTGCGGACGGCGACTTCTCGTACGAGGGCCTTACCGCGCGCTACAACGCGGACCTCGCCAACAATCTCGGAAATCTCGTGGCAAGAGTGGCGACCGTCGTCGGATCGAAATGTGGTGGGATCGGCCCCGCACCTCACCCGCAGAGTCCGCTGGCGGCGGCGGCCGCCGAATCGGTGACTGCCGCGGCTGCGGCGTGGGAGCGATTCGCCCCCCACGAGGCACTCGACGCGACGTGGTCTCTGATCCGCGCGACCAACTCCGAGCTCGAGTCGAACGAGCCGTGGAAAGCGACACCGGGGCCCGAAGTAGACGCGGTCCTCGGCAGCGCGCTCGAGGCCCTTCGCATAGTCGCGCTCTTGACGTGGCCCGCCATGCCGGACACGTGCGCCGAGATTTGGAGACGACTCGGGTTGCCGGGCGCGCCTGATGAGTGCGTCTTGCCCGCCGACGCCAACTGGGGTGGTTATCCGGGTGGCCTCGAGGTCGAGAAGGGGGCCGCCCTGTTCCCTCGCCGGCGCTGACGACATGTACTGGATCGACTCCCACTGCCACTTGCAGGACGAGTACCGGCCCGAGGGGACGGGAGTGCTCGAGGCGGCAGCCCAGGCATCCGAGGTGGGCGTCGGGGGCATGGTCTGCGTTGGCACGGGGCCGGAGAGCTCGGCGCAGGCGCTCGAGGTGGTGGATCAGCTTCGTTCGGCAATAGGCCCAGCTCAGAGGCCATTTGAGGCGTGGGCCACGGTTGGGCTCCACCCACACGACGCGACCCGAGGGCTCGAGGAGGTGGAGTCGGTGCTCGAAGGAGCCCTCGCCTCGCGGCCCGGATCGGTCGTGGCCGTCGGCGAGTGCGGCCTCGATTATCACTACGACAACTCGCCTCGCGACATCCAGCGAGACGCGTTCGCTGCACAGATCGCGCTTGCGATCAAGCACGACCTTGCGCTGGTCGTCCACTCACGCGACGCATGGGACGACACTTTGAGCATCCTCAAGTCTGAGCGCGCACCCGAACGCGTGGTGTTGCACTGCTTCACAGGGGGGCCCGACGACGCGCGTCGTTGTCTGGATCTCGGCGCATATCTGTCGTTCAGTGGCATCGTCACGTTCAAGAACGCACAGGAGGTCCGCGACGCGCTGATGCTGTGTCCGTTCGACAGACTCTTGGTGGAAACCGACGCACCGTTTCTGGCGCCTGTTCCGCATCGAGGAGAGCAGAACCGTCCGGCGTGGGTTTCGGTCGTCGGCGAAGCCGTCGCGAGGATCAAGTCGGTGAGCACAGAAGAGGTCGCTGCCTCGACCGTGGCCGGCACGCGTGCCCTCTTCGCCGTGCCCTGAACCGGTTCCACAAGCGCTCTCAGCGAGATCGACAACAGCGCGCCAACTTCTTCTTGACCAGCAAAGTCGTCGCTTGCGCGCGCATTCGTCACATCCGACGGGTCCCGGGAACAGTTCGAACGTCGCAAGAAAGGCGTCGATTTACCAGGAAATACGCCCCTTTTTCCACAGGAGTGCGACGCGCAATTTTCGCTGCAGCGACTCGTTCACGCTAAGTGGGTAATTCCGTTGCATGCAGAACTCGAGTTGATGAGTGATCGCGACCCCGCCTAGGTTCGTCTTGATCCCGACGCCGATCAGTTGAGAAGTCCGCAGAGGAAGGGTGGAGTTCTGAGGACGCAAAGCGCCGGGGGGTGGCGGTTCGCTGTTCGCGCTGGGCTGTGTGTTGCCCTCGTGCTCGTTCCGCTCCTCCTGCTGTCAAGCCCAGGTGGTGTGATGTCGCGAGAGCTCAGCTCGCATGCCCGAACTCATCGGGCAGCTGTGCGCTCTGGCGCCGAGCGTTCACGCGCGCAAGCGAAGCCACAGCCACATCAGCGTGCTGCGGTTCGCACTACACAGGCGCGTTCGCGTGTGCAGGGACGCTCGCCTGTATCTGTAACTCCGTGGACGACGCGTGTCGCGCTCGCAAACGACATCGTGCAAGCCGCTGCCGCCACCTCCACGACTCTGGCTCCCGTGCCCGTCGTCGCCGCGAGCTACGTGCCGCCGGCACAGACCAGAGCGGCTCCCGTCACCACGACCACCACAGCACCGCCTCCGCCTCCACTTCCAGCGGCCAACGAGGAGACCGGCGAGGCCTCCTGGTACCCCGCTCCTGATGGCACCTGCGCCAGCCCGAACCTGGCCTTCGGGACCCGGGTGACCGTGACCAACCTGGCCGACAACCTGTCCACCACCTGCACCGTCGACGACCGGGGGCCTGCGGTGGCCGGCCGCATCATCGACCTTTCCGAGGAGACCTTCTCCCAGATCGCAAGCCCCTCCACAGGGGTGATCGAGGTCCAGATCACCTGGTGATCTGCCCTGGCGGACGCTCCCACGGCACAATCGTCGTGTGGCGCTCACCCAAGGAGAGCTGAAGGAGCTTCTGGCCTCCCACGGCCTGCGTCCGAGCCGCGCCCTCGGGCAGAACTTCGTGGTCGACCACAACACCCTCCGGCGGATCGTCCGCCTCGCAGGGATCGAGCCCGAGGACCAAGTAGTGGAGGTGGGTGCGGGGCTCGGAGCCCTGACGATCGAGCTCGCCGAGACCGGGGCTCACGTAACAGCGGTGGAGATCGACAAGCGACTGGTGCCGCTTCTTCGCTCTCAGGTCGGTGTTCTCCCGGTGCGAGTGGTGGAAGCCGACGCGACCCGCTTGGATTGGGAGACCCTCCTTCACAGCGGCAAGCACCGGCAAGGCCACTCCACCAGTGGTTGGAAGCTCGTCGCGAATCTTCCTTACAACGTGGCGGTGCCCGTGGTGGCGCGCGTTCTCGACGAGGCCCCTAACGTGCTCTCGATGCTCGTGATGGTCCAGCGCGAGGTCGGTGAGCGCCTGGTGGCTTCGCCGGGTGACTCTTCCTACGGCGCCGTCTCCGTGAAGCTCGCCTATCACGCCACCGCTCGAGTAGTCGGGGAGGTGCCTGCTTCGGTCTTCGTACCCAAGCCCCGCGTCGCTTCGTCCCTCGTCCGGATCGTGCGTCGAGAGACAGTCGCCGTCGACCCGGTTCAGGTCTCACCTCAGCGATTGTTCAGCGTCGTCCGTTCCGGTTTCGCACACAGGAGAAAGATGCTTCGCGGTGCTCTGGCCGGCGTGGTGAGCCCGGAAGCGTTCGCCGCGGCAGGCGTAGACCCGACTGTGAGAGCGCAAGAGCTGTCGGTGGAGCAATGGGGAAGACTTGCTGCGTTCGACGAGGTCGGCGAGGCATCGGGACGATCGATGTGACCGGCCAGGACGTTCGCACCGTTCTCGCTCCGGCCAAGCTCACGCTTTCGCTACGCGTCACCGGCGTGCGCGAGGACGGCTATCACTTGCTCGATTCGGAGATGGTGAGCATCGACCTGGCGGACGAGATCGAGATCGCCGGGACGCCCGAGATCCCCGAGATCCCCGAGATCCCCGAGATGACCGGGATGACCGGGATCACGCTGGTGGACGAAGTCGTCGGGGGAACGGGTATCAGAGAGATCCCGTCTGGCGAGAAGAACCTCGTGGCCCGGGCTCTTCGCTTGGTCGGCCGCTCCGCGTCGATCCGTCTGGTCAAGCGAATTCCTGCCGGAGCTGGGCTCGGGGGGGGATCGGCCGACGCGGCAGCGGTCCTCCGATGGGCATGCAGGCCCGAAGTCGACCTGGCGCTGCAACTCGGTGCTGATGTTCCGTTCTGCCTGCGCGGTGGAAGAGCCCGAGTGAGGGGAGTGGGTGAGCTCGTCGAGCCACTGGAGTACGAAGAACGTCGCTATGTCCTCTTACTGCCACCATTGAGCGTCTCGACGGCCACGGTGTACCGGATCTGGGACGAGCGTCAGCGGCGTGAAGAGCGGGACCGACCGGACGATCTCCTCACCGATCACGTGAACGACCTCGAAGCGTCGGCTTTGGAGGCGGCGCCGGAGCTCGGGCGGTGGCGCAACTGCTTCCACGAGGCGACGCTGTTGCGGCCTCGTCTGGCCGGCAGCGGCTCGGCGTGGTTCGTGGAAGGCGATCTCGCGTCTATCGGCCTCGAGAACCGCAGCTTTCTCGTGCTCGGCGGGGAAAGAGCTGCGTTGGTGCCGGTGCGGACCCTTCGGCCGGAAACGATGAACAGGGCAGAGGGCCCCCTGGGGAGTCGCTGACTACTTGCCTGCAGCCCGACGCTGCCAGCGTGTGGCCTTCAGCATCTTCTTGTGCTTCTTCTTGCGCATGCGCTTGCGGCGCTTCTTGATCAGCGATCCCATAACGTTGAAGGCAGGATAGTGGTCCGGACCAGTCCGATGCCAAGCTGGGTTCGGGCAATCAGATCACCCGATCCTTGGCGGGTAGTTCAATCGGCAGAACGCCGGCCTTTGGAGCCGGATGTTGGAGGTTCGAGCCCTCCCCCGCCAGCCAAGGCAATGACCGAAAAGTCGCCTACGAGGCGACCAGGGCCGAAACCATCATGAGGGCGGCTGCCGTCTCGCGCTGGGTCGGTCCGGGTGCGATCTCGTTGATGAAAGTAAGGGCTCGAGTGAACAGCTCTTGCGGACCAAATCCCGATATCGACGTCATTCCGTTCTTTGCACGGACATTGAGGATCAGCGTGCGCAACGTGGACAGCGCCGTCTGATAGCTGCCACTTCGATACTCGGTGAATGCGCACTTCAGTTCGCTTGTCATCGAATCGTTCACTTTCCGCCCTCCCACATCACACCTTCTTGGTTTCCTGATCTCTCGGCAGGTCAGGGTGGCCGAGAACAGGGACTTTGGACCCTTCGGGTGCTCGTTTCGCCGTCTTGGGTCAACGTGCTCGAGGATGCCGTGACCTTGGTCCCTATTGAATCGAGTCTGTTTCAACCTTTCGACTGAGCCGGTATCAGGAGCTGTGCAATCTCGAGAGGGAACTGCTCAACTCCGGCGTCGCGGCCTGAGCGCAGATTCGTAGCGAGTGGGGCCTTCGGGCCCCGTTTCAATTGACCAGATCTCGCATACCTACAGGGACGAATAGCGGCGCCATCGCGAGGCGGCGTCGCATCGCGTCGTCACAGTGACGGCAGCGCTTTCCGCGCGGCGTGACGCGGCATGCCATCACTCCGGCGAGGTGAGGCTCGCCGTAGCCCGTGCAGTTGTTGCCGTCGAGCTCTTCGGAGCAGTAGGCGATCTCACCGTCTCGGTGGAGCACCAGGCAGCCGTTACAGATAGCCATGACAATTTCTCGGCATGCAGACGGCGGCACTTGAGGCCGCATCGGTGCTCTCGTCGTCGATCAGCGGAAATCGCGTGAAACAGGCACGGGGGCGCCTAGATCGAGGGAAAGGATCTTCTCCGCCACCACGCTCACAGCACCCTCCGTGCGTTCGAGCCGACCACGAACGAGGAGGGCAGGTGAGTGACGCGCTACATGGCGCCAGCGCTGCCAAGCACCCGGTGAGCAGATCACGTTGACCATGCCCGTCTCGTCCTCGAGGTTCAAGAACACGGTTCCCTTCGCGCTCTCGGGGTGCTGGCGATGGGTCACCACTCCACCCACCAGGACACGGCCGTCGGTCTCCGCCCCCGCCAGCCGACCGGCAGGTATGACCCCCAGCGAGTCGAGACGGGGTCGCTCGAGCTCTATTGCTTGTGCCGCCACCGTGAGGCCCGTGGCCCAGAGATCGGCGGAGACCTCTTCGAGAGGACTGAGGGGAGGCAGCTGAGGGGCTTCCTCTCCCACGACTAGGCCCGGAAGATGATCGGATGTGGCCTCCGAGACCGGGCCTGCCGCCCAGAGTGCCTCGCGGCGGCTGTCAGGGACGGCCGGCCGCGTGAATCCGGCGAGTTGCGGAGGGAGGACGGATGACCCGGCTCCTTCGCGTGCAGGTAGTCCTTCGAGCGCGCAGGCGGTGGCGAGAGCTTCGAGTTGTACCCTGCCGACTCCGGCGCGTCGAACGAGATCCTCGATCGAGGAGTACGGGCGTTGTTCGGCGATCCGCTCCGCGACCTCGATACCGACGGAGCGGACAGACGAGATCCCCAACCGGACATCAGGTTGGTTTCGCGATCCCCGCTCCAGGACCACCTCGGCTCCCGAGAGATCGACGTGAGGACGGTGCACCACGACGCCGTGGCGGCGGGCGTCGGCGACGAGGGACTGTGGAGACCAGAACCCCATCGGTTGTGAGTTCAGCAATCCCGCGCAGAGGGCGGCCGGGTAGTGGAGCTTGAGCCATGCACTCGAATAGACGAGATAGGCGAAGGAGACTGCGTGGCTCTCGGGGAAGCCGAAGTTCGCAAAAGCAGCGAGCTTCCCGAAGATGTCCTCGGCGACGGTGCCGGTGATCCCGCGCTCTGCCATTCCGGAGAAGAGACGGTCCTTGAGGCGCGCCATGCGCTCCCCCGAGCGCTTGGCGCTCATCGCCTGGCGCAGCTCGTCGGCCTCGGCCGGGGTGAAGCCGGCGCCGTCGATCGCGATCTGCATGAGCTGTTCCTGGTACAACGGCACTCCGAGTGTCTTGGCGAGAGCCTTTTCGAGCAAGGGATGAGGCGGATCCGGCGGCTCGAGCCCTTGGCGGCGACGTATGTACGGGTGAACCGAGCCGCCTTGGATGGGACCGGGGCGGATGATCGCCACCTCCACCACCAGGTCGGAGAAGCACCTCGGCCGGATCCTCGGAAGCGTGGCCATCTGGGCGCGGCTTTCCACCTGGAACACCCCGACCGTGTCGGCGCGGCACAACATGTCGTAGACGGCGTCCTCCTGGGGGAGCATCGCCAGGTCCACCTCGACACCGTGACCTTCACGCACCAGGTCCACTGTCCGGTGCAGGGCTTCGAGCATCCCGAGACCGAGCAAGTCGAACTTCACCAGTCCGGCGGCAGCGCAGTCGTCCTTGTCCCACTGAAGGACGCTGCGTCCCGGATGCCGCGCCCACTCCACGGGGCAGACCTCGATCACAGGCCTGTCGCAGAGCACCATCCCACCCGAGTGCAGACCGAGGTGCCGCGGGAAGCCGAGGACCTCACGTGCGAGGCGGGTGAGCGGTGAGGGCAGGATGCCGGAGTCGAGCGGCCCGTCGTCGGTGGACTTGGCCCACCCGTCGACTTGCCCGGGGGTGTACCCGAGCGCCTTTCCCATGTCGCGCACCGCAGAGCGCGGTCGGTAGGTGATCACGTTGGCGACCTGCGCGGCACAGTGACGTCCGTACCGCTCGTATACGTAGGCCATGACCTCTTCGCGCCTGCCCGACTCGATGTCTATGTCGATGTCCGGTGGGCCGTCACGTTCCGGTGACAAGAAGCGCTCGAAGAGCAGCCCGAGGCCGACGGCATCGGCGCGCGTGATCCCCAGCGCGTAGCAGACGGCGGAGTTGGCGGCCGAACCGCGGCCCTGGCAGTAGATGTCACTGCCGCGACAGAACTCGACGATGTCCCAGACGACCAGGAAGTAGCCGGCGTACCCGAGCGCTCCGATCACCTCGAGCTCGTGGTCGATCTGGCTCCATGCTCCGGTTACGCGTTCAGAGCCGCGAGGGCCGTATCGATCGGTGGCACCGCGCTTCACGAGCTCTGTCAACCAGCTCTGCTCGGTGTGCCCAGGTGGTACGCGGCAGTCGGGAAGTCCGGGAGCGACCAACCGGAGATCGAAGCTGCACGCACACCCCAGCTCGGCCGATCTCGCGACAGCACCCGGCCAGCGGGCGAAGCGGCGTTCTTGCTCGGCACCCGATCGCATGCAGGCAGTGGCAGCCGCGGGAAGCCAACCCTCCAGCTCTGCGAGCGGGCGCCTGGCCCGCACAGCCGCCAGGGCTGTGGCGAGTGGACGCCGAGCAGGGCTCGCGTAGTGCACGTTGTTGGTGGCCACGAAGTCCACCCCTGCCCTGCACGCGAGCTCCGCCAGTGCGTCGTTTCGCGCTGTGTCCACGGGGTCGCCGTGGTCCCACAGCTCGACGGCCAGGTTCTGGCGGCCGAACGCGCATATGAGACGGTCGAGCTCGCGTGCCGCGGCAGAGGGTCCGGCGGATGCCAGAGCTTTGGCGAGGGGCCCCTTGCGGCATCCGGTCATGACCAGCCAGTGCCCGTTACCGGATTTGCTCCGACTCAGCTCCTCGAGGGTGAGCGAAGGACACCCCTTCTCGCCGCCCGCCAGATGGGCTTCTGCTATGACCCGGCTGAGGCTCGCGTATCCGTTCGGGTCTCGGGCGAGGACGACCAGGTGGGTGCCGGGAGGATCCGGGGTCCCGGTGCGCGACGCGGGGCGGGGTTTGCTCAGGGTGAGCTCTGCGCCGAACACAGGGGAGATCCCGAATAGACGCGCCGCCTGCGCGAAGCGGACCACGCCGTAGAGACCGTCGTGGTCGGTGATGGCGAGGGCGTCGAGCCCCAGACGCGCCGCCTCTGCCACCAGCTCCTCGGGATGAGAGGCACCGTCGAGGAAGCTGAAGTTCGAGTGGCAGTGGAGCTCGGCGTAAGAGGAGTGGACAGGAGTCGTCATCGAGGTCGTCTGGTCGGTCGGCCGTCGGCCTCGGTCAGTCGTAGATGCCTTCCACCCACCAGCGGCGCTTGCAAGCCAGGAGATAGGCGCTGCCGGCGGAGGTGACGACCTGCATCCGGGCCTGACGGCTGCGGCTGCGCTTCGACCACCACCGCTCGTCGGTCGGCCAGGGACCTGCCCAGCCAGCCACCTCCGTCCAGGGTTGGCCGGCCACGGAGAGCCGTGACGGGGGGGCACTGGCAATCCCCCTCCCGGTTACGCCGACCGGACGTCCAGCTGTGTCGAGCAGCTCGGCAGGCAGCGGCTTCCCGAGCACGATGACGGGGGAGGGTGACGGGACTTGGCCCGGCCACGGAGAGTCGGGGCTCCCACCTGGGCTCTTGGTGTCGGGGCGTTTCCGCGCAAACGCCTGGGGCTCGACGATCTCGCCGCTGCCGGCCTCCTGCTCCCCCCACGGGACCAGGCGTGCTCGCTCCGAGGGGCCTCTTCCGCCCTGGAGCCGGCCCCGCACCACGGCCTCGGGATGGAGAAGGCGCTGTACTGCGACAAGCGCCTTGGACGCCCTGGCCTCGGCGCCGGCAGCGCCTCCGAAGAACCCCACCTGCCGGGGGTCGGAAATCCGGATCGCAGCCGGGCGGGGGAGCCGCATGTCCGGCAGCGCTCCAGTGGCTCCGGCCGCCGCCCTCTGACAGCCGGCGCCGTCAGCGCCGAACCTCGCAAGAACATGGCGGGCGGGGAGCTCGGCGAAGTCCCCCAGGGTGCGGATGCCCAGTCGGCACAGCAGGTCTGCCAGCTCGGGCCGGTCGAGGACCTCTACCGGCCAGCGGGACAGGAAGGCGGGGGTACCACCAGGTGCCACCACGACCGGCACCTGACCGGGCCCCCCGAGCGAGCTCCGAGCCGCCAACCTGGCAGCGAAAAGACCGTCGGCGACACCTATGCCTCCGAGCACCCCCGAAGCGCTCGAACCCCCCTCGTCCTCGACGCCACCGACGCCGGCCAGGGCCTGGGCTATCAGTTGGGCCAGCGCCTCATCCCCGCCGAAGTAGCGGGAGGGACCCCTGGTCGCGAGAGCGCAAACCCCGGGTCTCAGCACTTCGACGCGCGGGGAGAATCCCTCCACCACCGCCAGCACGCGGTTGAAGGCCCTGGCTTCGCGGCCGTGCTCCTGCTGCTCGAGCAGGTCGGGGCACCACAGGACCAGCTGGCGTTGCATGCTCCACGCTCCACGCTCCACGGCTGCTGTCTCCTTCTTTCTCCTCTTTATCTGTTCTCTCTTCGCGCTCCGGGGCCGCTCCTTTTCATGCGGGCACCACCGCACCGGTCGGACCGGGCATCCACAGAGCGGCCACCTGTGGCCGGGAGGCGCCTCGCCTGCCGGCCGACAGCACCTCCACCCGGCGTCCCCGCAGGTGGCCGTGGCCCAGGCCCACCCCCTCCCACGAACCGGCCGTCACCGTCAGTCGCACCTCGGGGCCTTCGGGCCACCAAGGTCGGCTAGCCACCACGATCAACACGGCCTGGCGTTCGCGGGCCCGAGCCACGAGACGCCGAGCCACCCCCGGGCGCGCAGGCCACGGGAGGAAGAGGAGCACGACATCCATCCCTTCGATCAGGGAGGCCGTCGCCTCAGCCCATGCCCGCCCGGGATGCGGCACGAGGGCCAGTCGCACGAGGTCGACGCCGATCTCGGCCACCGACACCAGCCCCGGATCGGTCGTCCCAACCGCGGCACACCACGACCCCGTGGCAGAAGCTGCGGCGAGGAGGGCGAATGCGAGGGTGGTGGCCCCTCCGGCACCGGGCTCGGCGGGCCCACCTCGTGGGCCGAGGTTGTCAGTGGCGCTGTCGACCGCCACGACCGTGCCCCGCTGCAAACCCCCGCCGGGGAGCAGGGGGGCGAGCGGTCCCAGCACCGGCAGCAGCCGGTCGCTCTGGGCAGAGGTGGGTCTTACCCGTGCGGCCAGGGCATCCACATCGCCGATCGACAGGGCCATTCACCGCAGGATAGCGAACATATGTTCGATTCACCCGGGCGCCGCCGCGCCCTGCCGGACCGGGCCCGACCCTTGACAGGACCGCACCAGACCCCGATTTTGAAGCCCCTGAACTGCTCTTTTCTTCACCCCGCCTATCCCGGTTCAGCGCCCGAGATCCATCCCCCTGTCGGCTCTCCCAGCGGGTGGCAAGGTGCCGAGTCGCGGACTTGGCACCGCCTCGAACGCGGGGTCGAGGACTTGCGGAGAGCGATCTCTCGACGCTCCTCGTCCCGGCACGACCCAGCACCAGGGCCGGCTCTCGAAACAGCGCGTCAGCCGGATCCGGCTCACTCGGTTTCGTTCGTCGACGATCAGTGCAGTACCGGGCTCACCGCGCGCTGCGACGTCAGGAGGAAGTCGACGCCGCCGCACCGCGGAGACGGTGACGGTTGGTGTGCGGTCGACCCGACGCGAACCGGGCCCGTGCACCAGTCGTGTGACGACCGAACGCGCAAAGCTCTCGCGGTCGAACGCGTCGGGAAGGCTCACCGAACGCGTCTGGATCTCTCGCTCGCCGGCGAGCATCGAGAAGGTCTCGAGGGTTCTGACATCCCCGATTCCGGGGAGGAGGACCGTGGTGCCGAAGAGCGACAGAAAGCCATCCGCCTTCTGTCCCCAGCGGGCGCGCGCCTGGGACAAGTCCTGCAGGCAAGCGAGCGTCACGACCCCTTGACCACCACCCTCGCTCACCATGGACGGCAAGTCCGGGAGCGGGGCGATGTTGGCGACCTCGTCGAGAGCGAGGACGAGCGGTGGACATCTCTGCGAAGCGGGAACCCGATCAGCGTGAAGTGGAATCGATCGCCCTGCGGCGCGTGCGTACGCCGCATCGCGGATCTCGCTCAGCAGGCTGACGACGAGCGGCGCCGCGAGCGCCTGATGACTCCCGGTCGCACAGATGTACAGAGTTCCGCCGGAGTCACAGAAGGAGCGTGCATCGAAGTTGGGTGCGACAGTCGTGGCGAGCGCCGCCGGCCTTCGATATGCGCCCAGAACCCCAGATGCGGTCGACCAGATGCTGCTCAACTCCCGCGTCTCTGTAACGGCGATCCCTGCAAGCTGATCAGCCGGGGCTTCAGAGCCGCTTCGCTCGAGGATGGCCATCGCGTGAGACGACTCGCGTCGGTCCACCCATCTCAGCAAGCTCGCCATCTCGACCTCGTCGATCGCAGCAGCGTGCAACAAAGGCGCCAGCAGAGTCTGTGCACGCTCGGTCCAGTGGTCGAATCCTTCGACGCGTGTGCCGAGACCGGCGGGCCTCACAGACGTCACGAGGCGCTGAGCAACGACGAGAGCGCCGTCCCATTGCTTGCACTTGGTCACCGGGGACCATCTGGCTGCCTGGGCACCAGGAGGCGCTGCAACTGTTCCGCTCGGGTCGTAGATCAGGCACGGACCGCTCGAAAGGCGAGCTTCGACCGTCGAGAGCAGCACATCGGGCTTCGTGGAGGTGGACACCACCGCGCCCGGTGCCGACAACACGGATGGCACGACGAGCGCCGTGGTCTTTCCCGAACGCGGAGGACCGAGCACGAGCACCGATTGCTCGGGTGGCGCCCACAGCGGCCCGAATTTTCCTGCACCGAGATACAGCCCGTAGCCGGCTGTCCGCGAAGCGCCTCTTATGGCGCCCATCGCATCGGTCATGCTCACATCGAGCACGAGCTGACCGGGCTCTCTGAAGATGCTTGACGGAGTGGTTCACGCCCGCTCGGGACGGAATACAGGTATCCCCTTGTTGACGCGAAGCGTACCGCAAAGGCCCAGCAAATCGAGGGATTCTTCGAGTTGGGCGAGCTGTGAGCGGGGGTCGATATGACTCGCTCGCAACGCCACGACCTCACCGACGTGAGGTCCGAGAGAGATCGCGACCTCGATGCGCAGTTCGCCGTCGTCGGCGACTTCCGTGTCGACGACGATGACGTCGTAAGTTCCGTCAGGCAGGCGTTGCACCGTAGAAGATCCTTCCAGCGTTGGTGTCTCAGGTCCACGGCGCAGTCGTCGAAACGCAATTCATATGCCACTGAATCAACGATGAGACTGTCTGCTTGCTCGGCAACTTGCACGATTCCTGGCTGATTTGCGAACTAGTCAGTGCGACACCAGATGCGCAAATGCTTGACTTTTGCGCGAAAACCATCTGTGATTAGTGAGATTGCATTTGTAGAGGAGGTGTAGTGAACAAGTCCGAACTCATCGACGCTGTCAGCAAGACGACGTCTTTGGCGAAGCGCGAGGCCGACGAAGCGGTCAACGCGTTCATCCACGCGGTCGCCAGCGAGGTCAAAGCTGGTCGACGCGTAGTGGTAGCCGGGTTCGGAAGTTTCAACCCAACACGCCGTGGTGCTCGCATGGGACGCAACCCCCAGACAGGTACTCCCGTCGCGATTTCAGCTTCTCGGGGAGTTCGATTCGCCGCCAGCGCGATGTTGAAGGAGGTCTTGAACGGGAGGTCCTCCCTGCCCCAATTGAATGCTTCAGGCACCCCCACCAGAGCGGTGAAGGCAGGTAAAGCGACCAAATCGAGCTCGAGAGCATCGGCGAAGGCCGTCAAGAAGAGTTCGAAGCGGCCGGCTGTCAAGAAGAGTTCGAAGCGGCCGGCTGGCAAGAAGGCCGCCCAAGGATCGAAAAAGGTCGTCAGGCGCGCCCCGGCCACAAAGGCCGCGAAGCGCGTCCGGGCGAGAAAAGCAGCAAAACAATCGGCCAGAAAGGCCGTCAGGCGTGCTCCGGCGAAGACCTCGGCGAAGCGCGTTCGGGCGAAAAAAGCAGTAAAGCGATCGGCCAGACCGGCCGTAAGGAGGGCGTCATAGATGCCAGTCAAGAGAGCAAGGAAGAGCGCCAAGAGGGCGCCGGCTAGGAAGGCCGCAAGGCGTCCCGCAGCCAAGAAGGCTGCGAAGCGCACCGCGACCAAGCGGGCTCCGGCACGCAAGGCCGCGAAGCGGACCACCAAGAAGCGGGCGACCGCCAAGCGGGCTCCGGCACGCAAGGCCGCGAAGCGGACCACCAAGAAGCGGGCGACCGCCAAGCGGGCTCCGGCACGCAAGGCTGCGAAGCGGACCACCAAGAAGCGGACCACCAAGAAGCGCGCAGCTACCAAGCGGGCTCCTGCACGCAAGGCAGCGAAGCGGACCACCAAGAAGCGGACCACCAAGAAGCGGACCACCAAGAAGCGCGCAGCTACCAAGCGGGCTCCTGCACGCAAGGCAGCGAAGCGGACCACCAAGAAGCGGGCGACCGCCAAGCGGGCTCCTGCACGCAAGCGTGCGAAGAAGGCTGCGGCCACGGCGACTCCCGCCAAGCGCGTTGCCTCGCGCCGCGTGACCAGGCGTGCTCCTGCTCGCAGGCGTCGCACCGCAAGGTAACGATCGGCAATTCTAGGTTGCCGGAGTCATCCGGCGCCGCACGACGAGAGCGTAAGAGGGGCCTTCGGGCCCCTCTTACGCGTCAGGTGAATCGCGCGAGACCTGCCGGGATGTCCGAGGGGACGTCCACGTCCCAGGCGAGATCGGGCTCTCTGATCACCCTTAGCGCAAGGCCCAGTCGCCGGACCTCCTCGCAGTGACGCTTGAAGGAGCCGGGCCCGTAGCCGAATCGGAAGGACGACCCCGCAGGAAGACATATGACGTTGGTCCCGTCCTCTCGCCTGTCAGGCACGAGCGTCACTCCGTCCCAACCCGAGAGGTGCGCGAGGCCGTGCGCCAACGGGAGGTCGGCGTGCGCCACCACGATCTCACTCGCCCCCGCTCTTGCGAGTCTCTCTACTCCCGCCTCGACCGCGCCGTTGAGACCCCGCCCGGGCTCGGGTAGGACGATGGCCGAGTGCGCGCCGGCCCAGTCGGCGACCTCCGCGTCGTCGCACACGACCGCCACAGGGAGCGGTCGGGCGGCAGCGAGTACGTGCTCGGCCATCGACCGGGCCAGTGCGGCGCGACGTGAGGGCGGAAGCGATCCCGCAAGGCGCGCTTTCGCCTGCGCGAAGGCCTTTACAGGAACCAGGACCACGCTGCCGCTCAGAGGAGGCAGGGGCGACACCGTGCTCACACGAGCGAGTGTAAGGGCAGGCGGAAGTTCTGTGTCGGCTCGACGAGGCCGTAGGGTTGATTTCGTGCAGTTGGGTCGGACCCCGCCGCTATGCCATGACCGCTGACGAATCACGCGACGAGCTGTTCCTGAAGGTCCGCGGCTTGCTCCTCGAGCACGGCGCTTCAACAGAGGAGATCGCACAGGCGGAGAATGAGGACGTCCTCGACCTCTTGATGGTCGATCGCCTGCTCGTCCCGAGCCGGGTCAGGTACACCGAGGCCGAGGTCTCGGAGCGCACCGGTATGCCCATCGAGCTGTCTCGCCGCCTCTGGGGTGCTCTCGGGTTCCCCGACCCGAGACCGGACGACAGGATCTTCACCGAGCTCGACATTGAGGCGATCGAGTTGCTCGAAGCCCTGTTCCAGTGGGGGGTCGCCGATCTAGACAGTTCTCTGCAGCTCGCGCGTGTCGTGGGCTCGTCGATGGCGCGCATCGCGGACGCCGAGGTCTCGCCGGCCTTGCTCGGAGCGCTCTCTGGTCCCGGTTCGGACGACAGCGTGGAGGCCGCGGCGCGCTTCGCACGCATGGCGGATCAGACCCTGCCGGCGATGGGACGACTGCTGGAGTTCGTGTGGCGACGACACTTCCAGGCCGCGATCAGGCGCGCCATGCTCCTGCGCAGCCGCGGTGGGAACACGAACCTCCCCGAGCTGTCAGTCGGTTTCGCCGACATGGTCGGGTTCACGATGCTCAGCCAGCAACTGTCGGAGGAGGAGCTCGCGGCCTTGGTCAGCAGGTTCGAGGACGTGGCACACGACGTCGTCACCTCTGGAGGAGGGCGTGTCGTCAAGATGATCGGGGACGAGGTGATGTTCGTCGCCGAGTCGCCTTCGGCCGCCGCGCACATCGCTCTCGGATTGGCAGAGGCGTACGCCGACGACGAGCTGCTGTCGGACGTCCGGGTGGCACTCGCCGTCGGCCCGGTGCTCGTCCAGGACGGGGACTACTACGGGCCGGTGGTGAACTTGGCGAACCGCGTCTCGGACATCGCCGTCCCAGGGAGCGTTCTCGTGACCGACGAGTTCCACAACGCTCTACTGGAGGAGCTGACGCTCGCCGAAGAGGACGGATCGGCATCCGACGTCGAGGGGTTCGCGTTCAGCGCGCTGCGCCCGCGGATCGTGAAGGACGTTGGAAGGGTCCAGCTGTGGTCCCTCTACCGCCCGGGGAGCGAGCCCATGAGGCTCGACAAGCGGCTGGGGCGGAGATGGGAACGGCTCTCGGAGGTCCTGCGGGAGCTCGACGACCTTCGCGAGCGCGGGGAGAAGCTGATCTCCGGGGGGCGGCGTGCCGGCACGCGGCACGGGTCAGACGAGGTGCAAGGTGGCGATCCCGAAGGGCCGCAGATCGAGCGATCCGTCGAAGGGGCCCAACGTCCTTCCCCTCAGGTCGACGACCCAGCCTGACCGGTCGGCGACCGTCACCGTCGTGTCGTGGTCCGAGGGATTGAAGACCCTCAGCTCCAGGACTCCCGCGACACGGCGCAGCGCCGACACCTCTGCGCCTTCGACTTCGAGGGAGCTGCCGCTCGAGTCGCGCCATCCGCCCCCCGGCGCGTATACGACCTCGAGATCTCCTATCGCCTCTGCGGCCATGCGGTACGGGTCGTCGCAGGACAGACAAAGCGAGTAATTCGCCTCGACCCGCTGTCCCAGGAGCTGAAGCCCGTCCACGGGAGTGAGGGGGCCTGCGGGCAAGGGCCTGTAGGACATTCCGAGACGAGAGAGCATGCCCGTCGAGCGCAAGAGAGTGAGTGCGAGGCCGTGGGCGCGTCGAGCTCCATCTGATTCCTCGATGTCGACGAGCTCGTACTCCGTGGTCGCGTCGTGCACCACCGTCAGGCCTCCGGCGCTCACGAAGCGTTTGGCGGGGAAGGTCGGAAGCCCGAATTCGTCGGCCCTTCCCTCAGCTTCGAGGCCTCGCTCGACCACTCCGAATGCGCACTCTGCGATCGACTGCGGCGCAGCGGTGGGCAGGGGCATGTGAACCCTTAGTCGATGGTCTCGCGCAGGGTTCACGAAGGTAGTGGACACCCGTACGAAGCGCTCCTCTGCGCACAGCTCGAGTGTGGTCGACACCTCCACCTTTTGTTCGCCGGTGCGCGCCCTGCTCGAGCCGTCGACATATTCAGGCCACGTGTACTGCGAGACGATCACGATCCTTCCCCTGACGGGGCCTCTCTCGCTGATCGAGACGCTCACGCTGTCGGGGGTATCGACCAACTGATCGGATAGGGGAGGCGAGTAGTTGTAGGAATCCCCGTGGTCGCCTCCGTCGACCAGCCTGCCGAACCCGCGCAGGCCGTCGACGGCGAAAGTCCCCTCGGAAGAATCGACCGCGACGCTGACGAGACCGTTTCGTATGACGACTTCGGCCGCATCGCCCTCGACGATCGTCACGGGATTCGAGAGCTTCTCGGGCTCGGCCGGCTTCCAACCGAAGCCCGGGACGTTCGACACTCTCGCGAGCACGCGCTGTGTCGGGGGCTGGTCGAGTCGAATCCGCACGACGGAATCCGGATGAGCCCCGAGCCGGGTATAGAGATCCTGCTTAATCGTCGAGATCGGAACGTCGTAGCGCTCCTCGCTTCCGAAGCCGATCGTGATGTCGATGCCTGTCTCGTCCTCGGCCACCGACACGCTCTGTATCCACGTGTGAGTGTCGATCTGGCTGCCGTCGGGCAGCATTCCGAGAATGGTCCGCACGGTTGGCGCGTCGAGTGTCAAAGCACCGAGACCGCGCGGTATGCCGAACGCCCCGGGCTCCTCCGGCAGCCCCTGGGTGTCCGGGGGGGCGGAATTGCCCGGCAGCACTATCTCGATCGTTCCGCCTCGGGCGTGTGCCGAGGGATTAACCACCACCGGCCCCGGTTCTGCCAACGACCTCGAAAACGCCTTCAGGGCCTGTTCGGCGAGACCGTCTCCTATTTGACGGGCTTCGGCGTAGCGCTCGAGCACGGCATCGGTCACGTCGTCGACGGAGCACGCGCACACCGAGTCGTGGGCAGCATTCCGGACCATCTGCGTCCAAGCCAGCTCGAGCAAGCGCGAGGGCCATTGCTCGGCAGGCAGGAGGAGAGCGCACAAGGGCTCCGCCCTCTTCTCGAGGGCTCGCTCGGCTTCGGCCACCCGCCGCCTGACGTCGACTCGGTTCGAGGTCACGCCCATGAGCACGTTCGCCCTCGCGCCCGAGCGCAGCTCTCCTCTCCAGGTGGACAGGTCCTGCGCGACCGCCCTTTTCAGATACGAGGCAAGCGACGTGACTTCGAGGTCGAACTCGTCCTGTAGCTCGTTCGCCTCGCCGACGACCCGGCCGAGCCACGGCTGGGGCTCCTGGTGGTCGGTCCCGTCCATGAACAGCATCCCGTCGAGGAGAAAGCTCCCGACCTCCTTCTCGTGGTCCGAGATGCGTCGCACGAGAGCCTCTGCGTCTTCGGGAATGGAGGCTCCGTTGCCATAGCCGACGACCAGGTACTCCGCTCGAACACCGGAACCGTCGAGCGCTTCCCAGCGAAACGCATTCTTCTCGATGACGGCCGGCACCCCGCGCCACACCACCGCGTGCTCGAAGCCCGCGAGCCGAAGCAGCTGAGGCATCTGTGCGACGTGACCGAACATGTCCGGGAGGTAGCCGACGTCCATCACCCCGCCGAAGGCAGCGCCCCTCTGGATACCCATCTGCAGGTCCCTGACGATGGTCTCGCCCGATACCAGGAACTCGTCCATGAGGATGTACCACGGGCCCATCGTCAGCCGTCCCGACGCCGCGAGCGCCCGGATTCGGTCTTCCGCCTCGGGCCGCACTTCCAGGTAGTCGTCCACGACCGCCATCTGGCCGTCGAGGAGGAAGGTGGTGTACGAGGGATCGCGCTCGAGCAGGTCCAGGAGCCCGTCGATCAGGTGCACGAGCCGCAGCCGGAAGGTTTGGAAAGGCTCGTACCACTCACGGTCCCAGTGCGTGTGGGGGACGATGGAGACGCGGCGCGGCATGGGACGAGGCTATAAGAAGAGAATCGAGGTCATTGCCTCGCCGTCCAACCGTGTTCTGAAAGTGGAATCGTGTCCGACGAGACAGCTGCCGGAGATGTTCATCTACAGGTGACCGTGACAGCTTCGAGCCCCGAAGAGGCTCGTCTTCTCGGGTCCATGGCCGTCGAGCGGAGGCTGGCAGCGTGCGCCCAGGTGTCCGGGCCGATCACCTCCACCTACTGGTGGCAGGACGAAGTCACCACGAGCGACGAGTGGGTCTGTGTGCTCAAGACGAGGGCCGATCTGTTCGGGGCCCTTGCACGAGCACTACGCGAAGCGCACAGCTACGACGTGCCCGAGATCGTCGCCACGCCGATCACTGGTGACACGGCATACCTGAGCTGGATCGACGAAGAGACACTGGGCCTGAAGTAGCGTTCGGTCATGGCGACGTTCCTCATGCTCTCGACGATCGGACCAGAGGGGATGGCGACTCTGCGCCAGAACCCGCGCCGGGTCGAGGAGGTGAACGGCGAGGTCGAGGCGATGGGAGCGAAGGTCGTAGCGCAGTGGGCGCTGCTCGGAGAGTACGACTTCGCGACGGTGATCGAGGCTCCCGACGAGAAGACGATGCTGAGGGTCGCGGTGAGCCTCGGGGCCAGAGGAACGTTGAAGACCAAGACGTTGTCGGCTCTACCTGTGGCCGACTTCGTTGCTCAACTCGAGAAGAGCTGAAGAGCCGAGAGTGACGCCCGAAGTTCTACGGGCTCAGTACCACCACAAGCCTTGCTTGCGCCTTTCGGGTCTGACCTCGTCGCTCGAGAGAGGCTCGGGCAGGATGCTGCCGTCCGAGACCCGTCTCACGCGGTACCCGTCACCGCTCAAGTGCTCGGCGACCTCGAACCCGTGTGTCCACGACCCGATGTACCGGGTCTTGACGTCCACCCGTGTTCCGGGAGCCAGCGCTTCGGATGGCGCGTTGCTCATCTCGATCATCGTATTGACCATGCCCCTGGCCTCCTCCGATCCCCCGCCCGACGGGTCTCTCGGGGCCTGGTCGCCTGAGCGACCTCCTTCATGATGCGCGCCGTGGACGCCCCTAGCAAGGGTCGGTCCAACAAAAATGCGCAATCCCAAGAACCTCCGGCGAATCGCCGGCGCGCCGTGCGCTCGCGTCCGGGGAGCAAGAAGGAAAAGGGCTTGTGGGACAGCGGTTTCAGGATCGTCGCCGGGGTGGACGAGGTAGGCAGGGGTGCGTGGGCGGGACCACTGAGTGTGGGTGTCGCCGTGCTGTGCGCACCGATTACCCGGATTCCCAGAGGGATGCGTGACTCGAAGCAGGTCCTCGAGGGCGACCGCGAGCAACTCTTCGACAAGGTGGCCTCTTGGTGCACGGCCTGGGCGGTCGGGCACGCCGCTCCCGGCGAATGCGACGAGCTCGGCATGACCGCAGCCCTTCGGCTTGCGACATCGAGGGCGTTCGCCCAGGTTCCGGCCGACCTCCTGCCCGACGCGGTGGTGCTTGACGGTTCGTTCGACTTCGTGAGCCGTGTCAGCTTCGACCAGCTTCTGGATTCGGGCCTGCCGGCGAGCTGGGATCCCGTCGTGCACACTGTCGTGAAGGCAGATGCGAGCTGTGTCTCGGTCGCAGCTGCTTCGGTGCTGGCCAAGGTGACCCGTGACCGGATCATGCGCTCGTGTGCCGAGTCGTATCCTCCGTTCGACTTCGAACGCAACAAGGGGTACCCGTCGCCCAGTCACAAGCGAGCCCTAAGAGGCTACGGGCTGACGGCGATCCACCGTCGGTCCTGGGTGTTCGTCGAGGATCTCCCGTGGGCGGACCCGTCGTCGTCACGCCTTAGGCGCCGGCTCCTTCGGGAGCCCGAGGACCCGCTCGCCGATGATGTTGTGCATGACCTCGTCGGTGCCGCCGGCTATCCGCAACCCTGGGACGCCGAGGACGAACTGGGCCCAGGCGAAGGTTCCCCATTCGCCTGAGTTGGCCAGGAGCTTCGGGCCCAGCACAGACGACAGAAGGTCGCTCATCCTCCTCATGTTCATCGTGAGCGACAGCTTGGCGATGGACATCTCCGGCCCGGGGAGCTGGCCTGCGGCGACCTTTGCCATGGCTCGGAGGTTCGTGTAGCTCGCGACACGGGCGTTTATGAGGATCTGGGCAAGTTGTTGCCGGACCAGAGGGTCCGCTCCGCGTCCCTGGTGTTGCACCATCTCGATCAGTCGCTGGCTCGTGGAACCGCCGCCCGAGGACATGCCTCCTCCGATCGCGGCGCGCTCGTTCATGAGAGTGGTGAGAGCCACCGTCCACCCTCCGTTCACATCGCCTAGGCGGTGGGAGTCGGGGATCCTGACGTCGGTGAAGAAGACCTCGTTGAACGAGGCGCCACCGGTCATCTGCCTGAGGGGTCGCACCTCTACCCCGGGAGCGTGCATGTCGACTACGAAACCGGTAAGTCCCTTGTGCTTAGGGGCCTCGGGGTCGGTGCGACAGATGATCTCGCCGATGTCCGACAGATGGGCACCGGAGGTCCACACTTTCTGGCCGTTCACGATCCATTCGTCGCCGTCGTGCAGTGCCTTGGTTTCCAGGCCCGCAAGGTCGCTTCCTGCTCCCGGCTCGGAGAAGAGCTGGCAGGCGACGATGTCGCCTCGCCACATCGATCTCAGGTATGTCTCCTTCACCTCGTCGGTGGCGTGCGCCAGGATCGTCGGGGCGACCATGCCGAGCCCGATGCCATAGGCCGTCATGGGTGGGGTTGCGAAGTGCGACTCGAGCGAGTCGTAAAGGCGCTGGTAGCTGCGCTCGAGGCCTCGCCCGCCGTAGTCCGAGGGGCCGGTGATCCATCCGAATCCGGCGTCGAAGCGTGTCCGGGCCCAGTTACGTGCCTCTTCGAGCTCGGCTCGCTCCTCCTCGATCGTGCGTTCGGGGAGGACCGAGACCTGGTCCGAGCCCTGGCCCCAGGCGAGTCCCTCGTCGACTCGCTGCTTCGAATTGGATTCGAGGAATCGAAGAGCCTCGCCCTCGAATTCCTTCTCTGAGATCTGATCGGGAGGAGACTCTGGCACGGTCGGCGAGCCTACCGGCGCCCCGCGACGTCCCGCCAAAAAGCGTCTCGGGGCGACGTCGTTGGGGTAAAAACTAAACCGATGGCCTACCTGCTGGCCGTTCTAGCGTCCTTCTCGAACGCCATGACCACCATCCTGCAACGGATGGGGGTGGAGCGGGCCCCGGCCGATACCAGGCTTCGCCTCAGCCTCTTGGCGTACGCGATCAGGCGGAAGGTGTGGCTCGCCGGCTTTGGCGTGATGATCTGCGGGTTCTTGTTGCAGTTCACCGCGCTGCATTTCGGTCGCATCAGCGCGGTCCAGCCGATCCTCACGTTGGAGCTGCCATTCCTCGTTGTCATCCTCGGCTTCTGGTTCGGGCACAAGCTGGGATGGCGGGAATGGGCGGGATCGATCATGGCGGCGGGCGGGCTCGCGGCGTTCTTGGCCCTGGCGCAGCCGGGTGGTGGGAGCCAGCAGCCCGACGTCGGCAACTGGATCCTCGTGTCGAGCTTGGTGGTCGCGACGTGCGCTCTCTCGATCGGGTTGGCGCAGATCGGTTCCGTCGCGTGGCGGGCCGCGATGTTCGGGGTGTCGGCGGCAGTGATGTTCGCCCTTACCGCGGCGATCATGAAGGAGATGAACTCCGACATCGCCCAGGGTTGGGGCGGGGTGTTCACCACCTGGCCGCCTTACGGGTTGGCAGTGAGTGGATTGGCGGGGATGTTCCTGGCGCAGAACGCCTTTCACTCGGGCCCGATCACCGCATCGCAGTCCACGCTCGTGATCGTCGATCCACTCGCCTCCATCGGCATCGGGATCGGTCTGTTCGGCGATCAGTTGCAGACCTCCGGGGCGCGCGGACCCGGTGAAGCGATCGGGCTGCTCGTTCTCGTGGCGGGCGTCTACTCACTCGCACGCTCACCACTCGTCTCGGGGGTGAAGGCGGAGGAGGATATCGAGGAGCACATCCTTTCGTCGCGCCCTCACGGTTTGACGTCGCGTCGGCGAGCGAGGACCGCGGCGGCGACCCAGGGTGACGCCTGAGGAGAGGACCAATCTTCTTCGCAACCGCCCAGCACTCAGGGCGCAGTCTCGGGGCCGCAGTGACACCAGCCCGATCGACTACCAGCCCCTGTCGGCCCACTCCTGCAAATGGGGCTTCTCGGCACCGATCGTGGTGTCGTCGCCGTGCCCCGGCAGCACGAGAGTGTCTGAGCCGAACCTGGAGAACAATCGCTCGTCCAGCGACTTGATGATTGCCTCGAAGTCTCCGCCGGGGAACTTCGTGGCACCCGGGCCACCCGGAAAGAGTGTGTCGCCGCTGAAGAGGAGAGGGGTGTCGCGGACGTAGAAGCACATCGAGCCCGGAGTGTGCCCAGGGGTGGCGATCGTCTCTATTCGAAGAGCGCCGACCTCTATCACGGAGTCGTCCTCCAGCAGTTGGTCGTAGGAAGGGAGCATCCCGGCGTCAGCCTCGGTCACCGAGACCTCGAAGCCCGCCTCTCGGACGGCGGGAACTGCCTGGATGTGGTCCCAGTGCCCGTGAGTCTCGATCACTCGGCGAACGCCCAGCCTCTTGCACATCTCGAGCAGGCGTTCGTGCTCGTTCGCCGCGTCGACGAGCACAGCGTGCCCTGTCTGCTTGCACCTTATGACGTGCACGTTGTTGTCCATCGGGCCCACGACGACTCTGTGGACCTCGACCAAAGAGTCCTCATAGTGAGTCACGGCGCCTCCTTCGTCGAACTTGCCAAAGGCAGCATAGGAGTGGTCCCGGGTGTGAATTCCCGAGTCGCTGTCGACCACCGGCTCGCCGCATCGGGCGTCCTTGACTGCCTGGTCAAGAGGTCGGACCGTCTGGTAGACAAGCGCGGTCCGAAGAAGGCCGCGCCATGTTCGACTTGGGCGGCTAGACGGCCAGATCCAGATCCCAAGCACCCGACCAGGGGGAATCAACGATGAACTTCGCATTCAGCGAGGAACAGGAGGAGCTCCGACGCTCGGTGCGCCGCTTTCTCGAGGACAAGTCGCCCATGACGGAGGTCCGCCGTCTCATGGAGACCACCGAGGGATACGACCCGGCTGTTTGGGATCAGATGGCCAACCAGCTCGGTCTGCAGTCCCTGACGATTCCCGAGGAGTACGGCGGCGCTGGGTTCGGATACGTGGAGCTGGTCGTGGTTCTCGAGGAGATGGGCGCTGCCTTGTTGTGCGCCCCGTACTTCGCGACGGTTGCGTTGGGCGCGAATGCCATTCTCTCGTCGGGGGACGAGGCTGCCAAGAAGGACTTCCTCCCCGGCATCGCCGCGGGTACGACGATCGCGACCCTCGCCTTGACCGAGGACGCTGGCCTATGGAGCACTGACGCGGTCACACTCGCCGCGTCGGAGGACGCCGGCGGATGGAAGCTCGACGGACACAAGATGTTCGTCATCGACGGACACAACGCCGGGCTCATCCTGGTTGCTGCGCGAACCGGCAAGGGGGTGAGCCTCTTCGCCGTGGAAGGCGGAGCCTCCGGCTTGACCCGCACCCCCCTCGCCACCATGGACCAGACTCGCAAGCAGACGAGGCTCGAATTCTCGGGCACTCCGGCGCGCCTGGTGGGCGGGGAGGGTGAGGCCGAGAAAGTGCT